>Ga0315286_10002427_pt1 | contig 17394 bp, 12 predicted proteins | sample YL17G10_0_MG_FD_205038 | JGI IMG/M metagenome (GOLD analysis project Ga0315286, IMG submission 205038) | Sediment microbial communities from Yellowstone Lake, YNP, Wyoming, USA - YL17G10_0 | ecosystem: Environmental > Aquatic > Freshwater > Lake > Sediment | place: USA: Wyoming | collected...
AATATTTAAAGCTTTTTTGTCAAAACGTCACTCTGCAATAGAGTCATACTCAGAGAGCTTCCAGATAAAAAATTGATACCATCGAAGAAAAATTAAAACCTCAAAGTAGGTTGTTGTTGGTCAAAACTACACTGATTTCAAAATTGAGGGATTACGGTGGGTTGATTGATTCTTATGTAGTTTTTATATGATAACTTATTGGAGCAGTATATTCCCCTGCAATCTGACCGAGAGGGATATTGCATTTGTATTCAATATCATTCGTTGAAAAGCTCGTTCCATTTGCTTGATTTAGATGATATGTTCCAGCAGATCCGTAGAGATAGAGTAGGTCAGTAAAGGTGGTGAAATTACTAGAAATATCTAAGTCACCTCCTCGCAACCAAATTCTTTTACGAGACATATTTGCAGTGGGATGTGTTCGATGTGTTAAATTCCCTACATCTACAGAAAGAGAATAATTCCCGTTCGAGCGTGTTACCATTGTGATATTATTCTCTGCTGTCGCATTTTCCCCAGGATACGCATAGATAGCTGGCCATCCTGCACTGACTATTTCAGTATATGAGTAAATCCCGAATTCATCTTGAACCCAAGAAACGTACCCTTGTTCGTTTGATGCGTACATTTTGAAGTTCCAAGACTGAAGATCATTTGTAGCATTACGGGTTGTATTCCAACTCCCATCTCCGGGAGCATATCGAAATTGAAATCCGGGGACAAACGAAAATGTTAGATTGTGGCACTCGGTAAATCTTGGACTGCCGACGGGATCGCGCACAACCCTCTCCCTATACTTAAATCCAGTAACCTCGCCGCCATGAGGCCACAACATCCTCCATGAAGGGGTTCCGGTGAGGTTTTCATACTGGAGGAATAAATTCATGTTCCCGCCCAACGTCTGATTATAAACACTATTCGCATTTCCTTGGTCATACCAAGCAGTGATATTGATATACGTAATATTCTCCCACCCATTATCACTACTGATATTCACAATAAATCTGTATTCTGCACTAGCGTTTACATCACTTTGTGTATTAAGCCTTGAGACCCAGGTCCCGGATTGATTGTACTGAAAATCATACCAATTAAACCGTGGTTCTCTATAAAGAATTGTAACGTTTAATGTCGTCGCGTTGTACCACTTTTCGCTAATATTTCCAGGATTAGCTTGCGCATTTTTCACGATAAAAGGTTCAAGACAGAACATGCCAGTAAATAACGATAATATTATCAGTGTTACAACGAGAACTGAAGATATGTTCTGCTTTCCCATCCTTTTAACCCTCACTAATTTTTTAATTAATGTATTGTAACATGATTATATGTTAGGGTGCAATTCACTAATTCATTGTCTATCATATAAAACTTTGGGTCTTGATTTTTATTTTTCATTTCAAGGAACCGAACTACGTAGCACTGAGTTGCTTTTAATCTTCTTTCTGTTTTATCTTCGTAGCTACGTGAGCCGAATATTCTCCTTGGATAGTACCAAAGGGTATGTACACATTGAATTGCACATGAACGATTTGGCTGGTGTTGTTTTTATGAAAAATACCTGATGTGTTGATGATGTCAATAGCGTTTACTTCTCGGATTCCATTAAACATCATATCGGTGGTGATATCATCGTTAAGATCTGCATTTGCACAGATATAGACATTATTTGCAATAGGGATGATATCACCTGACGAAACATTCGTAAGATTCTCTTCAAAAAAGATACTAACATTATAGTCGTAGTTTGAAGAATAGGTGATGTTGACGACATTTGATGTCGCGTTATATCCTGGTGGTGCTCGAACACCCACCCAGTTTTTTTCAGGTAAAATAGAAGCAAATTTGTAGACTCCATACTCATCTCTCTTCCATGATTTTAAACCAGAAGTGTCTATAGCAGTGATGTTGAAGTTCCATGAAAACGGATCGTTGGTAGTGTTTTTCGTAACATCCCAGGTGTTATTACTGCCTGCCCATCGTGTTTGACTGAGAGGTTTGAAACTTATTCTAATAATCCTTGTGGTACTATTGACAATAGTTTGGGTACAATTACTACCGATGATTTGAACTTCATTGTCTGGCCAGAGAAGTCTATAACTAGCAGTTCCAGTAATATTTTGGTATCGTAAATACATATTCAGGTTTCCACCCGCTGTTAGATTGTAAGAGCTACTTTCCGTTCCTTGGTCATACCATGCTTTTATTTCGATATAATCAATGTAAAACCAACCATATTTAGCAGTAACGTTGATTGTAAAGTAGTACTCGTTATTAACGTCAAGCAGACCGGTGGCATTGTTTAGTTTTGATCCAGTGATGTTTCGTAAATCATAACTATTAATCACTGGAGCAACAGGGATGACAAAATGACACGTTGTATCAGCTGTACTTGGTCTATTCTCCTGATTACTGTTTGTGTCAATAGCTATGGAATAAAACCAATAGTATCCATATCCATTTGGAAAGTTGAAGTTCCAATTCCAGGGGATGCTTGTGTCTGGATTGCTTATATTGTTCCATTTTGTATATCCTGTTTCCTCACTGCCAAAACTACTCCAGGTTGGTGGTGTCGCCCGGTATTTTCTCACAAATACATTATCTACCAATACATAATTTGCCGACGTCATACTTACACCATGAACTTGCGAAACGAGATAATCAGCGGTTGTTTTGGTAGAATCTGTTACCGAACGAGCGCTATCGCCAGCTGGGGCTGATGGTGTGATTTTTGCTGAATAATCGGCACCTGAGACATTTATTTTAACATGATACCAGGTGCCTGTTGAAACAGCAGGAAAAGCAGTTCCTATCTGGGCCCAGGTGGTTGGAGCAGAAAATTCAAAAAAACCTCCATCAGCTGCTGAATTCTGTAAACGCCAACAATATCCATTCGTCCAAGATAAACCATTTACCCTCCAACCAAATTGATGAATAATTCTTGGAGCTCCAGCTAAATACACATCGTATTCGATAATGCCATTTAGTATCTTGTAGGCGGTACGAATCCTTGTGTCTTGATAGGTTCTATTCGCAGGTATTGAGTCGTCCGGATTATGTCTCAGTGCTGGGGCTGAATTCCCCTGGCTCTGATTAATATAAATTGAATCAGTGTTCCACGAGTCCATTACCCATTTACTTAATCCATTTGAAAAATCATCAAAGAAATAAAACGTGTTTGCCCCGTTGCTTGTCGTTGAGGCACTGCCATTTCCATAGTACATCCAAATCGATGTATCATTCAGTGAATTGTTTAACCAGAAAGTAGCCTGAGTATTTGCAGTATAGTTCTTTAGCCAATAATTTAGTTGTGTGGTATTATCTGAATAACTTAAAAACCTAATATCGCCGAAATTGCTTCGAGCATGACCATTGCAGGTAACGTTTCCACCACTTGTGTTTCCTACAATGATTTTCATGTGATAGCCCCCATTTTTCCCATTTATGGTTAACAGCTTTCTGTACGACCAGCATGGATTCCACCATGATGAATTTTGAGAGGAATAATAATACCAGATGGTCACATTTTTCACATCGTCACTTGCGGTAGCACTGATCGATAATGGTGTGATCATGATGTTGTACGGCGAAATGGAATTGACCATGGAGGAGGGTCTCGACGTATCATATCCACAGTGCGTATCATACCCTGGTGACGATGGTGGATCTTCTCTATTGCCTGCCCGATCATATGCGATACTATAGAACTGATAATGACCTTCCCCGCTGGGAAAATTGAAACTCCAGCTCCAGGGTACACTTTCATCTCTACTAAAAGAAGCCCAAGCATTCCAACTTGATGTGTTCCCTGTTCGATATCGATAGTAAAGAGTGACATTTTTAACTCCAGTAAGCGAATCACTTGCATTCGTAACAGTAATCATTATAGGGTTACCTGTCGCGTTATGCCAATAGGGGGTGATTGGGTCAACCTGCGAAGAAGGTTTGACAGTTTCATATCCGCATAGAGTGTCGTTACCCGTAAAATATTCCAGATTACTGTCGTTATCAGTCGCGAGACTAAAGAATCGATAGTAGCCATCGCCATTTGAAAAAGTAAAAATCCATGAAATAGAGTTCCATGGGTCATTATCAACACCAAATAGAATTTGGTTAGACCAGCTGTTGTTGGTGTTGCTATAATAATAATACAGCGTGACATTGTATAACCCGCTCCCATTAAAATCAGTAGCCTGACCAGTGATAGTCAGAGGAGAAGTGCTATGCCAGTACAGACTGACAGCATCTACTTCTGAATATGGCTTAAAAGAATTGTAAGCGCATTCGGTATCATTATCAGGAGCGGTAGGAGGATCCTCAGAGTTACCTGCCTTATCAATTGCGATGCTGTAGAATTGATAGAAACCCTTGGCCTTTGGAAAGTTAAAATTCCAGGACCATGGCGCATTTCCATCTGAACCAAAGTACTTCCAAGATCCCCATGCAGATCCATTGTCTATTCTGTAACGATAGTATAATACAATGTTTTTCAGGCCGCTTAGAGAATCGCTAGCAGTGGAACTATTGATGATCACATGTCTATCAGGCTCAACATACCAATATGGGGTAATATTGTCTAATCGCGAGGAGGGTTTGACAGTATCAACGCCACAAAAAGCATCAAAACTAGGTGAACTTGGAGGATCTTCAATATTGAGTTCTCTATCGACCGCTTTACTATAAAATCGATAGTATCCGTCACCTTGAGGAGGAGTGAACGACCATGCGTAGGGACTCGTTGTATCATTCGTTCCGTATAACGTCCATCCCGTCCAACCTGAAGCATTATTCGCACTGTAGTTATAATACAGCGCTACTTCTTTTATTCCAGTCCCGTTATCTGATGCTGTTGCCAAAATTTGGAATGGTGTTGTGGTCTGCCAGTATGGTGATATCGAAGATACCGTCGAAATTGGATCCTCATTGTCGTACGTCCACGTAAGATTGACTTCGTTGATAGTAGGGGTAAGGAACGAATTTCCGGTCAAGTTAATTCGCCATTGGACCCACCGTTTATCAGGAAGCTGGGACACTATTGTGTACCAGGTGGCTGTGGAAAGATTAGCCTGCGTATCAGCAGCCCTAACCCAGGTATTAATTGTTGTACCAGATGGCGTAGCATTGTTGACCACAATATTGTTGTAATCAGGTATATTCCTTGTAGAATCATGGGCTTTTGATATCAAACTACCAGCGGTGTAATATCCACTTTCGTTTCTCTCCACAGTCACATTCACTAAGTCGACATAGACATGTTCGTTATTATTGAGCCCAACGACTCTCCATCGTATCTGAAAATTTGACTTAAAGTATTGTGAATCGGTGACCTTCTGCGAATATTGAGTCCAAACACCTTCTCCAAAATTATCCAATCTAGTAATCTGATCCCAAGTAGTCCCATCGTAGTAATCTAAAAAGTATTCTCCATTATCAGCAGCATCCGAATATCCCCAAAATTTTACATAGATTGCAGTAACATTAGAACCAGCACAATTCATTGACGTGGAAAGTAAGTTTCCTGATGCACCACCAGCCCCGCCAGTCCCATCAAAATCTGCTGAGTAGGTGCCTTGATATACCTGATCGGCCTCCCTGTTCCAAATGCTTGCTGCTGGATCTTCAGACCACCCGGTAGGCAGCCAACTTCCCTCAAATCCCTCATTGTTAATACGGGAAAAGTTACGATGATAATATCTTTCTTGTAAATGAAAAGAACCGCTGTTGACGTTAACGTTAGTTTTCGTTCCATTATTAAAATCACCTGTACTTGTCTGCAGCCAATTCTCTGAGGCAAGGTTATTGGCAAAAGCGACATCATCACCAAACTGGAACATGAGTGTATGTGTACCGGATGTGAAAACCTGAGAAACTTCATAACATGTTACATTAGATGAAAAATTAAGGATAACAACAGAGTCATTCATCCACTGATAGTCCAAAGTGTCGTTCCCTTTTCTGCACTGTAAAAATTTTAGATCATGATTCTGATCACTATCACTCCAAGTTGTTCCATTTACTGCAGTAATGGTCAAATTCGCTTGACCAAGGGTTGTAAATATCACCGTCCATTTTCCACCAATAAGAGGAAAACTTTGAATATTAATAATCGTGATATCATTAGAGCCCTTATCTTTCCCCATCAAAACAGCTATCGGTACTATAGAAACGGACAACAAAAGAAACATTACTATAATTATAAAAAATCTTTTAAAAACATCTAATTTTTTTGAAGAAAAATCTTTGCCTCCGCCCCACTTTCCATTAAAAAACCAAGATTTTGTATTATCAATTTTTATTTCCTTAAGTTTGCTTCGGGGATAAAGAGAAATCGCTGATCGTATTGGCTCCTGTTTGCTGAATGGATTGTTATTTGAACAATAAAAATCTATGTTGTTATCCTCTGATTTTTTTTCGTTTGATACAGTCGGATGCTTCGTAAGAACACTATCGACGATTCTCTCAATGTTCTCTTCAGACGCTTCCAGTTTCCGTTCCTTATAACAACATCTCAATTCGTTTTCCGCAAGCAAGGTCTTCTGCTTCATCGTGGGTTGAAAAACACCGATGATTGTTGAAAAAAATAGACAAAAATCACCGATAATCACCTTGAAAGAAACAGAGGAGGTTTCTTTGTTGTCTACGAGTATCTTAATCGTCCAGGCGCCAGGTTTTGCTTTGTTAGAAATTCCGATATAAAAAGAATAGGTATTGTTTTCACCATAACATTTAGAGGAATCAATGTAGGAAGAATCATAACCGCTGGCGTCCTTCCAAACTCCGTTATCATACTCCCATTTGTAATAATTATTTTCAGTACGAACTTGTGGTTCCGGTTCTGTATCTCCGCTGTACGCAATGATGCAGATTTTTTCATTTTCATTAGGTAACGTGACATCGACATAATGAAAAACACCAGCGACGAGAACTGAATCGTTTACAGACACATGGGATTGGGAGATGATATTTTTATTTGGTGATGCCTCTATACAGTTGAAACCAACCAGGAGAAATGGCATTAAAACTAAAACGATAACTGCTTTTCTGTATATGCCATAGGCTCTCATCCCATCCGTAATATGCATCCAAAGGAAAGTATCACTTTTAAATATTTATATGTTCCTTCTATATGATCTCTAAGAAACAATCAGCAATTAACCAAAAAAAGAAAGACAACATTAAAAGAACCGATGCCACATTTTATTTTTTATTTATTTTCTCGTCGCCATAAAATCTTTTTAAGGTTCTCAGCGCATTCAACGTAATCCATTTGCTTGGTTCTCCTTTCTGTTCAATATTTACCTGGTAACGTCCATTAAACGTGTTCTCCAGTATCCATCTCCCCTGGTTGTCCTGCTTTGAAACGACCATATCGATAGCCTCCTGCATGCGTTTATCTTTATACCCGAGCTTGGTTAAAATCCCAAGAATCTCCAACGCATCTGTTTGATACATGAGCGGAAATCCGAATCTGAGCCACCCTGGTTTTGGCACACGGTTCACATCATGACTGCTTTTGAACACATGATGCAGCAGCAGGTATTCAGCTCCTTTTTCAATCGTCTTTTTCACTGCAGCAGACCGTTTCTTTTCTGGGATTTCTGCTAATGCTTTTAATGTCTTTACTGCACCCATATGACAGGTATGTTTCCCTAAACATGCTGCCTTGAGCCGGTCATACGGCCAGCCTTTTGGTACTTCCGGGATTCCGTCATCGAATCGCTGATAGTTTGTAATCCATGTAATGCCGTTCTGAAATCGAGGGTCCTCCAAATAGCCAAGACGAATCAAACTCCAAACCATATTCCCTGTTAAACAGGGGATCACTTCACTATGGCATCCCCCACCTTTTTTAGCACTCGAGGAATGAGCAAAACCACCACTTTCCATATCCTGTGAAAAAGAAAGGATGAACTCGCATGCTTTTCTTATACGGTCATCGTTCTCATCAGCTCCAAGTTCAGCTAGAATCATCAATTGCCATACGGTTCCCTTGTATTTCGCGGTATAAAAACGTTCAGGCTCATCCCAATATCCTTCTTTCTTCTGCTTTGTTAAAATAGCTGGCACGACCCCTATTTTCATGATATCCAGTTTTGCTTCCTTTACATCTGAATCAGTCTTAGGTTTTTCTAAAAGATCACATAAGGCAAAATATCGTACTGAAGGATTGTTTTTTTCCAAGAGCCATTCAGTAGGGTCAGCGGAAAGCCGAGATTTCCAAGATTCCATTCGAAAGTACCCCTGTTAACGCTTTTTAGATTTTCATTTTCTTAAACGCATAGGTCCCAATGAGAATCATTATAAAAGCAAAGAGACACACAAGCGCAAAATCAAAAAGGAGAGGAAACCGGGAGATCCCCAGCAGGACACCTCGGATGCCGTCTACCGCATATGTCACAGGGTTGATAAAAATGAAGGGAGCTAACCATGCGGGGAGATTGGTTATTGGGAACAGTGCGCCAGAAAGAAAGAACAAGGGAAAGACAAGAAAACTGATTATCAACTGAAACCCTTCTGGACTTTCCATTTGAGAACCAAGGATGAGGCCAACGCTGACTAATCCAACTGTTACCACAAGTAAAAATGCAAGCGAAACAAGTACAGAAAAAGGAGTTAATTGCAAACCAGGCATAATTCCACCGATCATAAAAATAAACCCGATGACAAACAAGATTAAAACCTGAAGCAAGGTGTCGGTAGACCCACCCAGTATTTTTCCAACAAAAATAGAGGTTCGTCTCATCGGTGCAACCAAAACTTCTTTCATGAAATCTATCTTCTTATCCCAGACGATATAGACACCAAAGAACACTGATGAAAACAAAGCAGTTTGAATGAGAATTCCCGGGTAAATAAACGTTTGATAATTGATTCCGCCAAAGGAGACAGCTGACCCAAGACCTCCTCCGATGATAAGTAACCACAGCAGAGGATTGATAACCGATGAAATAATCCTGGAACGCTCTCGCAGGAAGACCTTCGTTTCTCGATACCACAATGCGTAGATACCTTTTAATTCGCTCATTTTTTCGCACTCGCATTCATTGCTTTCTCAGCCCAACTACCCTCAGGCGTATCCTCTCGAATGGCTCTTCCGGTATAATGTAAAAACACATCATCAAGGGTAGGTGACCGGATCTCAACAGAATCTATCTTGCCAACGACGTTTAATATTTCTTGTAAATGGATATTTGCATTCTCCAAGGTTAAACACACTTCACCATCGCAGGGACGTATCTCTTTTACATACGGTAATTTCTTTAATGCATCAAGTTCTAGCGTCTGTGCCTTCAAGCGAATAATATCCCCGCCTAATTCTTTTTTCAATTGTTTAGGGGAACCAAGGACAACGATTTTCCCACGATCAATAATCGCAAGCCGGTCACAGAGTTTATCCGCCTCATCCATGTAATGGGTTGTAATGATAATGGTCATGTTTTTTTCTTTCGCAAGATTTTCGATATACTTCCAGATATGCTCTCGTGATTGCGGGTCAAGACCTAGTGTTGGTTCATCTAAGAATAACACCTTCGGATGATGCATAAGACCTCGTGCGAGTTCTAATCTCCGTCTCATCCCCCCAGAGTATTTTTTCACCCGATCATTCTTTCTATCTGTAAGGTCGACAAGTTTGAGAACTTCCTTGATTCGATCCTCTCGTAACTCATCTGGCATGTCATACAGCCAACCGTGTAACTTCAAATTCTCATACCCGGTTAAGATCTCATCAGAACTTGGATCCTGAAACACAATACCAATGGATTTCCTCACTTTATCAGGTTGTTTTACAATATCAAAACCATTGATCGTTGCAGTCCCGGACGTTGGTGGATTCAGCGTCACCAGCATGAGAAGCGTCGTTGTTTTTCCTGCACCGTTTGGTCCAAGTAATCCGAAGATTTCACCTTCTTTTATTTGAAGGTTGAGATTATCAACCGCAGTCATTTTTTCAAATTTCTTTGTTAGGTTTTTTGTTTCTATGATATTCATGAAATGCACCATCACCGGGTTGCGTCAATATTTTTTATTTTGTTGATAAATTCTGTGACCTTAGCGGAGGCATTCAACCTCAATGGCGCCCCATGACCGCTGAGCATAACGGTGAAATCAAGATCTTTAAGTTTTTCAATGGATTTATAGGCTTGCTTCATGTCCATGGTGACACTTTTCGATGGGCTTTGCACGACTCCATCACGACATCCGAGCATGTCCCCGATGAACAGCACCTTTCGTTTGGAATCATACAGAGCGATACTCCCCTGAGTATGACCTGGCATATGAAGGACGGTGAGACCGGAGATGCTGTCTCCTTCTTTTATCATGATATCAACGTGAAATGGTTTTACTCTCATAAATGATCTAAGCAATTTGAATAGTATTCTCATCCCACCCTTCGGCGTTATCCGGATCTTTTTCCCCGCGATTACCTCTGCATCCTGTGGATGGGCAGCTATTTTCGCACCGGTGAGGTTCCGTAGCTCCAGAGCGTTGCCTATATGATCAATATCGCAATGAGTCAGAAGAATTGTTTTCAGATCTGAAGGTGTTCTCTGAAGCTCATCGGTGATATACCGTAGTATTTTCTTTGTCTTGTGCGGCATGCCAGTATCAATAAGCGTTAGCTCTTTGTCGACAACGATGTAGCAGTGTCCAGTGATGCCTTCGATCCAGTGGATGCCAGGAACAATCTCCATTGAACTCCCCTAAGTAATCTGAAATAGAAGAACCCCTATTTAAACAATACAAATCTTTACTGTATAATAAAGACTCAGGGAAATTTTTAATAACCAACTGTCATTGTAAGATTCCTACTTATGGTGGAGGTAGTGTTACGAACATACCAGTGAAAAACAATGTTACTTGGATTGGAAAAATCGATTGGGATTTACGTAAGTTCCATGGCAACGAGCTTTCAACACATCGTGGTTCAACGTACAATTCTTATTTAATTAAAGAAGAAAAAGTTGCTCTGATTGATACTGTTTGGGGTCCGTTTGCAAAAGAATTTGTGAAAAACCTTTCCACAGAAATCGACCTTAAAAAGATTGCTTATGTTATTGCTAACCATGGAGAAAGCGACCATAGCGGTGCGCTGCCTGAATTAATGAGACACATCCCTGAGGCACCTGTGTATTGTACCGCAAATGGTGTGAAATCACTCAAAGGTCACTATCATGAGGACTGGGATTTCCATGTCGTGAAAACCGGTGACCGACTGAGCCTTGGGAAAAAAGACCTCATCTTTATCGAAGCACCCATGTTACACTGGCCTGACTCTATGTTTTGTTATCTTACCTCCGATAACATCCTCTTTAGTAATGATGCATTCGGGGAGCATCTTGCCTCAGAGTCTATGTTCAATGATCTCGTAGACCCGGCAGAGCTTACCTGCGAAGCAATGAAGTATTACGCAAACATCCTTACCCCGTTTAGCGCGCGGGTGGAAAAGAAAATCAAGGAAGTCCTGGCATTAAACCTTCCTGTTGATATCATTTGTACGAGCCATGGGGTCATCTGGCGGAAAAACCCAAAACACATCATTGAAACCTACCTCAAATGGGCGAACAAATACAAAGAAAACCAAATCACCGTCATCTATGACACCATGTGGAGTGGTACCCGAATCATGGCTGAGCATATCGCAAAAGGAATCGCCAACGCAGATAAATCCGTCACCGTCAAACTCTACAACATTGGTCATAGCGATAAAAACGATGTCATCACCGAGATCTTCAAATCCAAGGGAATCGTGTTTGGATCTCCAACGATTAACAAGGGAATCCTCACCTCAGCCGCATCCATGCTTGAAGAACTACGTGGGTTAGGCTTTAAAGATAAAAAAGCAGCAGCGTTTGGCTGCTATGGCTGGAGTGGTGAATCGTTGCAAATAATCAATGAACACTTAAAAGCAGCAGGATTTACTGTGGTGGACGAAGGACTCAAAACACTCTGGAACCCTGATGACACCAATAGGAAAGCCTGCTTTGAGTACGGACAGAGCCTGGCAAAGAAACTCTGATAAAAAAACCTCTCCAACCCTTTTTTGATAAAAAAAGAGAAACGGGTTGTACCATTTGGTAATTTCCCTCTCTTTTAACAAAATCATGGTAGTTTATGGTGCATTTATCCGCATATGCACATACATATGCAGGTGCATAGAGATAATTAAAATAATTTTCATACAAAAGTAATACAATGCAAAGAGTGTTGGATGAGATAATCCTTATATACTTATCTCACTATATTTTAAGAATAGGGGGTATGATTTATTAAAAATAGGAAGATAGACCGTAGCATACTAATCGTTTTTATTCTCGTTTTGCTTTTTTCAACAGTGTCTTCATTTACTATGAGTGAGAATGTAAAACAAAAAGATATCCAGGTAAACAATAGAAACGTGACCTTTGTCGAGAAGTCAACTGGACTTGATACACCATCAAAAGAATCAGGCAATACTGAACTGGAACTTGCGGATATGAACAATGACGGAAATTTGGATGTTATCTCGGTTGGTGACCATGGATCCCCAAATATCAATAGCCCTCAACATGGGATCATGGTGTGGCTCGGTGACGGTCTGGGAACCTGGTCCGTCAATCAAGTCGGTAATTTTGGTTATGGAGGGATTGAAGCAGGTGATCTCAACTTGGATGGATTTCTCGATGTGGTATGGGGAATTCATCATGACTATTCTGGAGTCCCAGGCTTTGGTGATACGTTATTGGGCGCTGCATTGGGAGATGGGACTGCTTCAAACTGGATTCCATGGGCGACAGGGCTTGCTACCAACGGTGAAGACTGGGGAATGTTTGAATGTGGTCTTGCTGATTTTGATTGTAATGGTCTTCTTGATATTATTTCTCAATCTTTCGGTTGTTGTAATGGGTATCATCTGTACGAAAATCACGGTGATGGAACATGGACTCAGGTATGGTCTTTACCAGGTGGAAATAACAATAACCATCTGGAGACCTCGGATTTCAATGCTGATGGATACCCTGACTTTGCAGGAAACCGTGAAGGAACACATGTGTTTCTGGGAGATGGAGCATTTGGTATGACGATGAATCAAAATGGCCTTCCAACAGGGAGTTGGAATGGTCTTGATTGTGGAGATATGAATAATGACGGATCCGATGATATCGTAATGGGCGCTGGCTCATCCGGGGTTCATTGTTATATTTTTGATTCACAAAATAATGATTGGGATGCCGCATCTACCGGTCTCCCAACTTCCGGTTCATATTATCCGCAATTTGGTGATATCGACGGTGATGGAAATCTTGATATCGTTGCCTATGTTGGTCCGATGGGCTATACGTTTCTTGGTGATGGAAACGGTAACTGGATTGCTGATGCAACATTTTCAATGCCCCCAGACGGTGAGATCTCGGCATTTGTCGTGGATGGAGATTTTGACCATGATGGTCGTGAAGATGTCGTAATAGAAGCGGAGGAAGGTGACTGGATATCGTATGAAAATAAATTAAAAGCTTTTTCTCCATGGCTAGAACCACCTGAACTTACCGTTCTGATTCAAACACCCCATGGAGGAGAAACATTCAGGAGCGGATCTATCCGTAATATTCGCTGGCTTTCTGGAATTCCCCCGTCGCAGGGTGGCTCGACAGTCGATATTCAGATTTCTCATCATGGTACCTCTGGTCCATGGGTAACAATTGCCTCCGACCTGCCTAATAACGGGTGTTATCAATGGTTGGTTGATACAAGTGGATCTGATACGTGTCGATTGAAGGTTATTGTGACAACATCGTCATCAAGTGTCTCAGCGATATCTACAGCTGATTTCACCATCTTTGGATATTCTGTTGACGCGCATGGTCCCTATCAAGGATCCATAGGTGAGATGATACAATTCACAGGATCAGCTGAAAATGGTGCTCCACCGTACAGCTATCAATGGGATTTCGGAGACGGGGATATTTCCAATGAACAAAATCCAATTCATAGCTATGACGCGAAAGGGAACTATACCGTTGTTTTGTCTGTTATGGATGCAGATGGTATTACCATCAGTGATCACACATGGGCAAAAATCAACGGAGAAAATACTGCCCCAAATACCCCAGAAATAAATGGTACGATACAGGGAAAACCTCGCGTCGAATATAATTTTACTGTAGTGACCACAGATCCTGATGGTGATAATGTGTATTATTACATTGATTGGGGTGATGAAACAAACAGTGGATGGATAGGACCATTTCCTTCAGGTGAAGAGATAGCCCAGTCCCATGCATGGTCTAAAAAAGGAACGTACACGATTCGGTGTAAAGCCAAAGACGTCTCTGGCGCAGAGAGCGACTGGTCCACCCTTGAGGTTATCATGCCCCTTAATTATGGGTATACGAATCATCCGGTACTCAACTGGCTACTTGAACGATTACCCTGGGTTATTAAGATTTTTACGAATATAATACCTAATTTCTTTACTACATTATCATAGAAAACAAGTTTTATCGCTGCGATAATCTTCTCTGCAAAGTCAATCAGGATAGGGGTAACGACACTATCATCACTGATGATAATATTTTCTTTAGCTCCTGGGATGGATTTTCATATTTTTTATGAACAAACGTTGCCCAGAACGTGTTTGATTGTAAAGATATTTAAATAATGAGATGATATATGCTATGGGATTCGTATGGGATGGGACAAAATATTCAACTGCGAGCGATGCGGGAAGAAACTGTGGACATCTTATCGTAAATTACAGGATGGCAAAGTTGTTTGTAATGATTGCTACACATTTCATTTAATGCAAATTTTAGATAAAATAAATGACAATAAAGCGTATGAGATTGTATACAATTTTGTTGAGAAATATCAAGGTAATTTTCCTAACGATCTGGTAGTAGAGCTAGCTCGATTACTTGGAATAAAATACAAAATTACGATTGATGCCATGACCTTGCGTGAGGTTTTAAATATTATACGGACTAAATTTGAACAAGAAAATAGTCTAATAAAGCTGGCGAAACTTGAACGTGATTTGAAACGAGATACAACGCAAGATTTCTTTTGCGAAGTCTGTAATGTTAAACTGCCAAAACCAGAATATGAGTATTCCATCGCTAATTTTGGAAAACCGCTCTGCCTCCATCACCAGCGTGAAAAACGGGCGTCACCCCATGCGTTGAAATTGTATGAATGCTTAAAAAAACGAGGTGTATTCTGCGAGCTTGAAGCATATAATAGTACAAAACATGTCGATATTGCAATCAGAGATGCACGGTTATACATTGGAATTGATGGAGAACACCATAATTTTGACCCGGAACAGTTAAATAATGATTTGATGAAAGATGAAGAATCGTTTAAAGAAGGATTTGCAACAAAACGGTATTCGCTTAAAGAGATTGATGAAAATTTGGATGGAATTGCAGATACGTTGACTGAAGTGATTAAGCAGCGAGTTAAAAAATTACAGCAAGAAAATTTTTTAATACAAAAGTCAGTAAATGAATTCTGATGAATAGGTCGATCAACATTTTTAGAAGTAAACCGATAAAAAAAACCGTGTTAATGCTTCTGTTTCTAAGGATTTTACCTTCTTTAATGCTTATCACAGGTTTTTACTATCTCTAAAGAAGGTATAAATATATGATAATAATTCATATTATAAAAATGGAGAAGAATTTATGAAAAAATATCTCGGTATGGTCATTGCACTTGTAGCAATAATTACAACGGGAAGTGTGTCCGCGATTGTATTTCAAACAAGTAGTCTCAGTGCAGATAAGAGTCAATTATTGATAGGGACTCTCGATGGTGGCTGTGGTGGCGGATGTCACAACCAAACCAACATGACTGAAATGACTGGGGTCCTTACCTATGATGAAGAAACGTTCACGATCGGGGGAACCATCCTAAACTTCGGATGTTATAACTATCTTAACACCACAACTTCACCCTACGATTTTGACAACGATGGAACCATCGAAACACGTCTCAATGAACTGCTTGGAATGGTCGGGACCAGCATCACCGTGGAAGGGTATCTCCGATGCCAAAACACACGGCTCATTGTCTTCTGGATCAACGGGCTCCAGTATCGGGACTCTTGTAATAGTAAATATCGACCATAAACCAATTATTTCTTTTTTTTTTCTTTTTATATCTGTTCTCGTTTAGCACAAAACATGTGTTAAAATCGTGTCAATGCTTGTCCGATAAATGATGATAGCTTTATATATTGCGACAAAAATGCAGCCAGACAATAGAAAACAATAAGATATAATACAGTTCATTATTCTAGATGCCAGTATATATATTTTCATCCCCGAAAAGAACCTATCGCTTTAACGTCACACCACGCTGGTTCTGATACGTCCCCGACCGCTCATTGTATAATGCCTTTGGTACACTCGCAAGGTTCTCAAAGACAATCTGGCAAAACCGGTCACCGATCGGGATTTCAACATCCGAATCACTAGCGTTAAAACACCCAAACGTAAGCGTTCCATGAAAACCGGCATCGACTTTCCCGAAACTCGCCATGATTCCTTTCCGTGCGTAACTTGATCGAATCCATAGCTGAGATGTGATCTGCGGACCCATTTTCACAAACTCTCTTGTACTAATCGCAAACCATGTTAATGAGGGGATGACTGCAACACCTTCCTTGATATGGTTATCCGTTTTCTTAATGTAGATTTCATCAATGGATAAATCATATCCATTCGGAGTAAGATTCTTTTGAACAAAAGGCTCAATACCAAGCTCCTTGTTCTGCATCGCCTGCTCAATATCAGTATCAGAAAGAACAGCCATATCTCTCACCATCTTGTCCTATTTTATCGTAATTTTCTTAATCATGACATCCTGAAGAGGTTTATCGTTACCATCGGCTTTTACCTTTGAAATTGTATCGACGACCTCCATACCCGCAATTACTTTCCCAAACACCGGATGCGCACTTGTATACGGTTTCTTATCGAAATCAAGGTTACAGTTATCAACCACGTTAATGAACCATTGACTACCGCCTGTGTTCGGGCCACGATTCGCCATCGCAATCGTCCCACGCAGGTTACTTAATTCTTTATGAAATTCATCCTTAATAGTATATCCTGGTCCACCTGTACCTGTTCCCTTCGGGCACCCGCTCTGGATCATAAACTGAGGGATCACCCGATGAAAAAGAAGACCGTTATAGAACCCCTGATTTGCCAGTTTAATGAAATTCCCTGATGTAAGTGGTGCTTTGTCTTCAAACAGTTCAAGAGTAAAATTGCCTTTGTTTGTTTCAAAAAACGCTTTTCTGTTCACCATTTCTTCTCCACTCCTTTTTATGAACTGATGATGATGATATTATTAATGAGAATATCTGTAGTTGGTTTTCCGGTTCCATCCCCGCTATCTGGGTGAGGC
>Ga0315286_10002428_pt1 | contig 17392 bp, 19 predicted proteins | sample YL17G10_0_MG_FD_205038 | JGI IMG/M metagenome (GOLD analysis project Ga0315286, IMG submission 205038) | Sediment microbial communities from Yellowstone Lake, YNP, Wyoming, USA - YL17G10_0 | ecosystem: Environmental > Aquatic > Freshwater > Lake > Sediment | place: USA: Wyoming | collected...
GACCTTCGCCGAGATGGAGACCGCCTGCAAGAGCCTCAAGGCGCAGGGCAAGGCCGGAGGGGCGAAGTGAACAAGAACCGCGAGACTCCGGTCATCATCATCGTGAAGAAGAGGGGCCACGGCGGCGGCCACCACGGCGGCGCCTGGAAGGTGGCCCTGGCCGACTTCATGACCGCCATGTTCGCGCTCTTCCTGGTGATGTGGATCGTGGGCCAGAGCACCGACATCCGCTCGGCGGTCGCCGGCTACTTCCAGGACCCGCTCGGACGTGCCGACGAGTTCGGCAGCTCGATCATGCCCGGCGAGGGCGCACAGACCTCCACGGTGCGGCCGCTCACGCCGTCCGAGGTGGTGGACCTGCGCCGCAACCGGCTGGGGGCGCTCGCCCAGCACCTGGAGGGTCAGCTCGACGAGATGACCGACCTCGGCGCCGCCCGGGACAAGATCGAGATCCAGCTGACGGGCGACGGGCTGCACATCCAGTTGCTCGAGGACTCGACCGGGGTCTTCTTCGAGACCGGCAGCGCCGTGCCCAACCCGCACGGCGTCCAGATCCTGACGCTGCTCGGTCAGGAGCTCGGTTCCCTGCCCAACGCCGTGCGCATCGAGGGCTACACCGACGCCCGCCCATACGCGGGCAACAGCGCCTACACGAACTGGGAGCTGAGCGCCGACCGGGCCAACGCCGCCCGGCGCGTCCTCGTGCAGAGCGGCCTGGGGTCCGACCAGGTCGTGCAGATCCGCGGCCTCGCCGACCACGAACTCCGCGATCCCGCGCACCCGTACTCGGCCTGCAACCGGCGGATCACGATCACCATGCTGATGGAATACGCAGGGCAGCCCGACACGCGGCCGCCCGACGGCCTGCCGTCCGATTCCACGGCGCGCGACCGCCCTTCGCAGGCGCCGGAGACGTCCACATGAGCGCCCCGGCGACCGTGCTGCTCGCGTCGGCCGACGACGCGATGGTGGAGGGCTTCCGCGCGATGCTGGCCCTCGAACCCGGGGTCCACCCGTTCGTGACCCCCCTGGGAGCGGAGGTGCTGGCCCTGGTGCAGGATCTGCAGCCGGACCTGGTGATCGTCGACCACGAACTCGTCGGCCCCCGCGCCTTCGACCTGTGCCGCAGCCTCCGCGCCCAGCCGGGCATGGCCGAGGCGATGATCGTGCTCGTCGTGTCCCGCGACGGCGCCGAATTCAAGCGCCTGGGGCTCGCCGTCGGCGTGGACGAGTATCTGACCCGGCCGGTGGAGCCCGCGGACCTCCTGGCGAAGGTGCGCTGGATGCAGCGCATCAAGCGGGTCAACGACGAACTCCGCTCCGACCGCCTGGAGCTCGAGCGGCTGCACGTGGAGCTGCGCCTGGGCTTCGACCACCTGCTCGAGCTGCTGGTGCGCCTGGTGGACATGCGGCTCCCCGGAGCCGCCGCACGCGGCGAGCGGGCCGTGAAGCTGGCCCGGGGGCTCGCCAAGCGGTTCGAGATCCCGGCCTCCCTGTGTCGCGACCTCGACATCGCCGCCCGCCTGCACGAGATGGGCCGCGTGCTGGCCGCAAGTGACGAGGCCGACGGCGAGACCTGCCTGCCAGGCGTCCACGACACGCGATTCGTCCTCGCCACGCGCGCCCTGCTGCACCGCGTGGCCGGCCTTCGGGAGGCCGGGGACCTGGTGGGCGCGATCTTCGAGAACTGGGACGGCTCCGGCTTCCCGAGCCATCTGCAGCAGGGCCAGATCCCGCTGCGTTCCCGGATCCTGCGCGTGATCATCGACTTCACGACCGCGCTCGCGACCCCGGGCGGCGCCTCCGTCGACGAGATCATGGACGAACTCGAAGAGCGCCGGGGCACCTGCTACGATCCCATGGTGATCGTGCAGCTTCAGGAGATGCTCGCCGGCGGGACCCTGCGGGAGCTGCGCGACTCGCGTGTCCGGCTGGCCGTCCCGGATCTCCAGCCCGGCATGGTGCTGGCGGAGGACCTCTGCACGGACTCGGGCCTCAAGCTGCTCGCGCGCGGGACCCGCCTGTCCGCCTCGGTGCTGGAGACGATCCGGCGGCGGCACCGCCTCCAACCACTCCTGGAAGGCGCGACCGTCCTGCGAAAGTCCGCCTGACCTTCTCACCCCCCTCCTGGCTGCGACTCCCGGAGCGGCTCGAACTCTACTGCCGCCGTGAGGTGCTCACCCGGCGGATCCCCGACGGCGCGCCACCGGCTGCGCTACGTCGACTGATCGAAGCGCCGGGGAGCGTATCGCCCCCCGGCGCTTCGCACGCAGACACGATCCTCTAGATCATCTCGAGCACGGACTGCATCATCTCGTTGGCGACGTTCACGATCCGTGCGGCCGCCGTGTAGGCCTGCTGCTGGCTGATGAGCGCGACCATCTCCTCGTCCACCGAGACACCGCTCACACTGGAGCGCAGCGTGTCGGCCTGGTCCACCATCGCCAGGTGCGCGTCCGCGTCCTGCGATGCACTGCTCACGCTGGACCCGATCTCCCCGGAGAGGTCGATGTAGAAGTCCCGGAAGCTCCTCCCACCCAGCGCCGCGACGCCGGTCGTGGCGAGGGCTGCGAGCTGCTGCGCGATCGTGCCATCCCCGGGGGCCCCGATCCCGGCCGCCGCGATGGCATCTCCCGAGGCGATGATCGCGGGCGCCAGCGCGATGGTCTGCGCGGTCACCCCCGCCGGGTCGAAGAAGTCGGTGTTGGTCGCGCCGTTCAGGGTGAAGCCCGAGCGGTGGATCGCGTTCACGGTCGTGACCAGCGCCTGGGCCAGCGAGTCGAGTTGCCGCTGGATACCGGGCAAGGTCGTCGTGGTGAGCTCGCAGAGCGCGCGCAGGCTCCCCGACTTCGGGTCCATCGTGCCGCCCCCGACCGTGATCAGGCTGAAGCCGCCCCCCGCCAGCAGGTTCACGGACAGGGTCTGGAAGCTCCCGCCGTCCACCAGGATGGTGTCGCCCGCGGCCAGGCCGATGGTGCCGTCGTCGCGGTCCAGCACCCGCACCCCGACCAGGCTCGAGAGCTGGTCCACGAGCACGTCGCGCCGGTCCTGCAGGTCGGGAGAGCTCCCGATCGGTCCTCCGCTGGCGCGGATCGAGGAGTTGAGATCGGCGATCTGGCGGGCCAGGTCGTTCACCTGGCCCACCTGGTCGCGCATCTGCGTGTACGCGCCGTCCGCGACCTGGTGCACGGCCGCGTCGAGCTGCTGGAGCTGCTGGACGAAGCGTCGTCCGGCCTGCTGGACCAGCGAGCGGCTGGTGGAGCTGGTCGGGTTGTTCGCAAGGTTCGCGAAGGAGCCGAAGAGTCCATCGAGCGAGGCCGCGAGCCCATCGGCCGAGGGCTCGTGGATGGCCGCCTCGACTTGGCCCAGGAAGTCCCCCAACGTGGCCGAGTTGCCCAGGAGTCCCGACTCGCTGCGATAGCGGGAGTCGAAGAAGGTGTTGCGCACGCGCAGGATGCCGACCTCGGTCACGCCCCGGCCCACGGGTCCGGTCGGCATGAGTTGGGGGGCGGCCGCGGCGAGTTCCAGCCGCTGGCGGCTGTAGCCCGGGGTCTGAGCGTTCGCGACGTTGTGCGCGGTCACGCTCATCGCGCTCTGCTGGGCGAACATCGCGGAGCGGGCGATGCTCAGCAGACTGGCGAGGGACATGGTCAGGCCCTCCGGTTGAGGATGAAGCCGGGGCTTCTCGGGCGGTCCTGGTGCTCGGCGGCCCGGTAGACCGGCAATGGATCATCCGCGGAGGAGAACAGCGCCTGGAGGAACGCGTTCCCCGCTTCGACGGCACTGCGCAGCACGGTCCGATTCACGGCCGCCTCGCGGGCGGTCTTCTCCGCCTCGCGCCGCAGCGCGGCCCGCGCCGCGGCATAGGCGCCCGCGCCCTGGGTGCGGGGGGGCGGCTCGAATTCCTCGAGCGAGGTGCCCGGGTTCCCGCCCAGCTCGGCCACGACCGCCACGCGGTGGCGGCGCGACTCGTCCACCGCCAGCAGGAGACGCCCGACGTCGTCGACGCTGGCGTTCACCGCGGCGATGTCGCTGGCGGCCACCGCGGAGCGCTGCTGCACGAGGGCCTCGCCCAACCCGCGGACGGCCACGATCTCGTGCTCGAGCGCTGCCGTGAGCCGCTCGAGCGACTGCGCCATGCCGGAGGTCGCGGGCACCGCGGGCCGCGACGCCTCGAGCACCAGGTTCAGCGACTGCGGCTTCATGGCCTGACCTCCTGCGTCGGTGAGGTTCCTTCGGGCGGGAGCCGCCTCGCCAGCTGACGATACAGGGCTTCGCCGAGGTCGCCCTTCATCCGCTCCGCAGCCTGGCTGGCCAGCCGCTCGTCGAGCAGGGAGGTGAAGAGTTCCTGGCCCGGTGCCGCCTCGATGAGGCCGTTCTGTGGCACGCTCGCGCGCATCGCCTTGAAGAGTTGATTCAGGAATACGCCTTCCAGCTCGTGGGCCATCCGGCGGAGTCGGGCGTGCGCGTCGGGAGGCGGCGCCGCGGTCAGTCCCGCGGGCCCGCGCACCGCGCTCATCGGACCACCACCTGCGCCTGGAGCGCACCGGCTGCCTGGAGCGCCTCGAAGATGGCGGCGATCTCCTCCGGCTTCGCCCCCGCGGCGTGCAACCCGGCGGCCACGTCCTGCACGGAGGCCATGGGCTCGACGCGCACGATGCCGCTTGCCGCCCCGCCCGTCGCGGGTTGACCGCCGACCAGGAGCGTCAGGCCCCCGTGGCTCACGGAAGCCGGACCCACGGTCGCGCCGCCTCCGGCGACCACCGTGCCATCCCGCCCGCCGATGACGATGAGCGCCTGCTCGCGCGTGGTCACCAGGACGGTGTCCACGGCGGCCAGGAAGGCGTTCACCCCCTCGGTGCGGCCGGCCGCCAGCGTCAGCGCCACCGCCCCCGGATCCTCGGCCTTCGCCGTATTCGCCCCGAAGGCCGCATTCACGGCATCGGCGATGCGGCTCGCAGTGGCGAGATCCGGACGACGCAGCAGCAGCCTCGTGGACATGGCCTCCGCGGGCAACTCCACCTCGAGCACGCCACCCTGGGGGATGCGCCCCGTGTTGCCCTGCCGGGCGCGGAGCGTGCGGGACTCCCCGCCATCGGACACGAGCACCGTGCCCTGAGCGGTCGCCAGCGGTGGCTGCCCGGGGTCGGTCACGAGCGGGGTCATCCACAGCACGCCGCCCCGCAGCGAGGTCGCGTCGCCGATGGCGGAGACCTGGACTTCGAAGCGGCCTCCGGCGCGCAGGTACGGAGAGGCTTCCGCCGTCACCAGCACCGCCGCGACATCGCGCATGCGCATCTGCTCGGCCGGCACCTCGATCTGGAACCGGCGCAGCAGGTTGACCACCGAGCGCACCGTGGGCGTGCCGGCGGTGGATCGTCCGAAGCTGCGGTCGCCAGTTCCATCCAGACCGACCACGAGGCCGTAGCCCATGAGGCGGCGCGGCACATCGCCAGCGTGGAGGGTGAGATCGCCGATGCGGCCATCGGCCGACGCCGGCGCGGCCAGGGCCAGCACGAGCAGCATGGCGCCGAGGACGCCGGAAGCACGCGCGCTCATGGCCACAACATCGCGAGGAAGCGGCCGATGATGCCCGTGGTCGGACCGATCTTCTTCCCCTTGTAGGTGATCTCCGCGTTCGCGACCCGGTTGGAGAGCACGCAGTTGGTCTGCGAGACGTCCTGCGAACGGACCAGGCCCTTGAGCGTGATGTCCTGCACCCTTCCGTCCACGGTGACCTTCTTGCTGCCTTCGATCCGGATCGTGCCGTCACCCTCGAGCCCGGTGACCTGCACGGTCAGCACGGCCGTGAGGTCGCCCTGTCGGCCGGTCTCCCCCACGTCGCGAGAGCTGCTCTTGAGACCCGAGCCGAAGGACTTCGCCGGGCCAACGGCCACGTCCGTGCCGATGCTCGCGTTCAGGTCGGCGCGAATGGCGTGATCGCCAGTGGCGACCTTGGAGACCCGCTCGCTCGCCGCGGTGGCCTCGTCGACGACGACGGTGAGGAGATCCCCCACGCGAAGCGGCATGCGGTCGGAGGTCCACGAGAGACGCACGGGTGCGTGCCCGGCGAGCCCGGCGGGCGCGGTGGCGCTCGAATCCAGGGCGGATTCCGCGGCAGGCGGCTCCGGGGTCTGCGCCGTGGCAACTCCCGGGACCGCCAGCGCGGCGACGATCAGAACAGCAAGGGATGCTCTCATCGGTTTCCCCCACTCGAGATCACCACGGTGCCCGGTGCGGTGGCCGTCCCGACCAGCCGGCCGGGCCTGCCCTCCACCCGGGCCCTCACCGATTCACCCTGGCGCGCGCGATTGAGCGCGGTGCCGACCACCGACACCTGGACCGCGCCTTCGGCCCACACCAGCCGCACCGGCTCGCCCGCCACGACAAGCGTGGGCGGAGCCACCGCGGGACACGCCAGCGCCTCGCCGGTCGCAAGTGCGCGGCGCACCTCCCACCCGGGTCCCGGGCGGGAGCCGGATGGCGGCGTGGGCGGACCCCAGCGCACGCGCGGCTCAGGCCGCAGGTCGGCGGCGTCGAGAAGCGTGCCGGCCGCGAGCGGCCGAGCGGCCACCATCACGGTGTCTTCCACGCCGGCCCGCAGGCGGACGGCGACGGCGTCCCGGCCGGACGGATCGAACACCACGACCAGCCAGCCCGCCACGCCCCGGCCGGAGACGCGGAACGGCAGCGTCCCGCCGGGCAACGCACCGGGCAGCCGGCCCCACTCGAGACGGACCGCCCGTTCGGACACGCCCCACTCCCGGGCGAGCCAGGCGCTGACGCACGCAGCCGCGGAGTCCGGGACCGTCGCCGCCGGAGGCGCGGCGACCCCGAGCTGCAGCAGGACGACAAGGCTAGCGAATGAGGGCATTGGTGGCGCTCATCATCTGGTCACTGGCGGTGATCGCCTTGGCGTTGATCTCGTAGGCGCGCTGCGCCGCGATCATGTCGGTCATCTCCTGCACGATCTCGACGTTGCTGGTCTCGAGCGAGCCCTGGAGCACGCGGCCGAAGCCATCCTCCTGGGGAGACCCGGTCATGGGCTGGCCCGAGGCCGGGGTCTCGGTGTACTGGTTCTCGCCGATGCTGAGCAGGCCGCACGAGTTCACGAAGCGTGCGAGCTCGATGCGACCCAGTTCGACCGGGGTCGAGCTGCCCGCCGCGATCACACTCACGGTGCCGTCGGGACCGATCGTGATGGAGTTCGCGTCCGCGGGCACGGTGATGCTCGGCAGCACCGCGTGGCCCCCGCTCGTCACCAGCGTGCCGGATTCCGAGAGCGTGAAGCTGCCGTCGCGCGTGTAGGCCGTGGTGCCGTCGGGGCGCCGGACCTGGAAGAAGCCGTCGCCCTCGATCGCGACGTCCAGCGGCCGCTGCGTGCTCTCGGGGGCGCCCTGCCCGTGGAGGCGCAGGACGGCGCCGACGCGCACACCCTTGCCGATCTGCACCGGCCCGACGGTCTCGGCACCCTGCTCGGTCGCGGCGCGGGGGCCCTGCAAGGTCTCGTAGAGCAGGTCCTCGAAGCTCACCCGGCTCCGCTTGAAGCCGGTCGTATTCACGTTGGCGAGGTTGTTGGCGATCACGTCGATCATGCGCTGTTGCGCGGCCATGCCGCTCGCGGAGGTTCGCAGGCTCGAATTCATCGGTCGTTCTCCCGGCGGGGTCGCTTGTCGCCCGTGGCGCCCGCGCCTCGCCCTGCGGGCCCGGTCACTGGACCCTGCCCACTGTGTTGGTGACGGTGCCAAGCACGCCGTCCAGCGTCTTCAGCGCATCGATGTTGGCGCCGTAGGAGCGCTGGATGGTCACGAGTTCCACCATGGACAGCAGCGGATCGAGGTTGGCTTCTTCCACCGAACCCTGGCGCACGAACGCCTGGGTCTCCGGCACGGGGCGCAGCGTGCCCACGGGCACGTAGCGTCCGGACCCCTCCTTCAGGAGCGAGGCTGCATCGTCGACGGTCTCGATGCGCAGGCGTCCGGCACCGGCGCCGTCCACGAGCACCGTGCCATCGGGCTTGATCTCGAGCTGGGCGCCGTTCACGCGGATGGGGCCCTCCGCACCCACGAGCGGGTCGCCCCGCCCGTCGATGAGGCATCCCGATGCATCCAGCCGGAGCGAGCCGCCGCGGGTCAGGCGCTCCCCCCGCGGGGTGCTCACGACGAAGAAGCCCGGGCCCTCGAGGGCCACGTCGAGCGGCCGGCCGGTCTCGTGCAGACGTCCCTGCTCGAGATCCGTCCGCTCGACCGGCACGGGGTACTCCCTGCCCGGGAGCTGCCGGGCGGCCATTCGGTCGGCCTTGAACGCGTCGGTGTTCGCGTTCGCGAGGTTGTTGGCCGTGAGCTCCTGGAGCTTCGTGTAGTACGAGAGGGTGCGGGCCGTGTTCACGATGCCCCGCATCGACATGATTCCTCCTGCTTCCGTTCCCGGCGCCGTGCGCCGGGGTTCCACTTCCAAGACGCAAGGCGCATGCCGTGCGGGTCAGAGTCGCGGGCGACCGGCTAACTGCTTTCGACCCATCGCATCCCGTTTGCGACGGGCGTCTGCCCGCGTCCCTTCCGGAGGGTCAACCCTTCCGGGACGGAAGGTTCTTCCCGGCGCCGGCGAGGCCGTCCACGCTCGGCGCGGTCGGGATGCAGCAGCATGCGCACGGCGTCCTGAGCCAGCCGCGTGCGGCGCGCGACGCCGGCGACGTGACGGCCGCCGCGCATTTCGCGGACCGCGGACTTGAACGGGTCGCGACAGCGGCAGCTGAGCGCGAGCGCGAAGAGGGCGCCCGTCAGCGCGGCCAGGATCGCCGCCGCGCCCACGGCGAAGGCGGGCGTCTGCAGCGCCAGTACCAGCGCCGGAAGACGTGCGGCCAGGTCGCCCCGGAGCGTGGAGCCGGCGACGACGATGCCGTCCCACAGCGCCGGGGCACGCGCGACGATGCCGTCCCACAGCGCGGAGCTTACGACAAGCCACGAGGAGGGCAGGCGGCCCGGCAGGTTCCCCGCGATGACCATCAGCACGACCGTGATGAGGACCGCCGTCCAGAGCTTCCTTCTCATGGCTCGCCTCCGTTGCGGGTGATGGCCTCCCGCAGGCGCCGCAGCGCCCGGGTCCGGATCTGGGAGACCCGTGACTCGCTGACGTGCAGGACGTCACCGATCTCCTTCAGGCTCAACTGCTCGTAGTGGTAGAGCGACAGCACCAGCCGGTCCTTGGCCGGGAGCGCGGCGAAGGCTTCGTGCAGCCCCTGCAGGGCCTCGGCGCGCGCCAGCTCGACGCCCGGGTCCGCCGATTCGGCATCGGGGATGGTCTCGGAGAGCAGCGCATCCCCTTCCTCACCCGTTCCACCGGGCGCGTCGAGGGCCAGCAGGATGCGGCCCTCGGCCTGCTCCGACCAGTGCCAGTAGGTGTCCATGTCCACGTCGAGGGCCCTGGCCACTTCCACCGCCGCCGGGGCGCGCCCCAGGCGCTGCGCGAGGTGGTCACGCACGCGGGACAGCTGGCGGCCGCGGGTCCGCACCGAGCGCGGCACCCAGTCCTGGGCACGCATCTCGTCGAGCATGGCCCCCCGGATGCGCGGGACCGCGTAGCTGCTGAACGCCAGCCGGCGCTCGAGCTCGAAGCCCTCGAGGGCCTGCACGAGCCCGAGCGTGCCCGCGCTCACGAGCTCGTCGAGTTCGATCTCGCGCGGGGCTCGCCGGATGATCTCGCGGGCCGCGTGATGAACCAGGCCGATGTAGCGATCCAGCAGCTGGGAGCGGGCCTCCGGATCGCCATGGGTCCGGTAGCGCTCCCACAGGGCGTTGTTCAGGTCGGTCATGACGCGCTCATCGTGCGGGGCGACCCAGGCGGGTCCACGCACACGCCCTGCGCTCCGGACGTCTTCGATCCGATCAGGCGCGCGATGGCTTCGTCCACTTCGGATGGCGCTGCGGCGAGCAGCGCACCCGGCCGGCGGATGTCGGCGCGCAGCGCGTCGTCCTCCGGCAGGGTCCCGAGGTACTCGAGCTCCCGGCCCAGGAAGCGCGACGCGGCCAGGCTCAGCCGCTCGAAGGCCGCCAGGCCCTCCTCCCCGCTCCGCGTGCGATTCACGAGCACGGAAGCGGGCAGGGCCGGGATCTGGAGGCTCACGATCTTGATCAGGGCGTAGGCATCGCTCAGCGCCGTCGGCTCCGGCACCGTGACGACGACCAGCCGGGTGGCGCTCATCGAGGCGACGCGCACGACGTTGTCGATGCCGGGGCCGCCATCCACGACGACCGTCTCGAACGCGTCATAGAGGGAGCTCAGCTGGTGGTGCAGCCGCGCCCGGTCCACGCGATTCAGGGCATAGAGCGATTCAGCGCCCGAATCCGCGGGCAGGAGCCAGAGGCCGGGGCTCACGGCCACGGGGAGTTGATCCAGGTCGGTTTCGCCGGTCAGCAGGTCCTCGAGCCGGCCGGCCGGGCGCACGCCCAGCAGGATGTGCAGGTTGCCCTGGTTCTGACAGCCGTCCACCAGCAGCACGCGGCGTCCGTTGCGGACCAGCGCGGTGGCGAACAGCACGGAGAGCACGGACTTCCCCACGCCTCCCTTGCCGCTGCCCACGACGATCACCTCGGCGCCGGGCGACTCGGGCCGCACCTGACGCAGTGCCGGCACCGCGAGACTGCGAAGGGCTGCGGCCTGGTCCATCACTGCGCTCCTGCCGGGGCGGACTCGCGCTGCATTCGCGGGGACGAGGGCCCGGTCGCGCGCGGTGCCCCGGCCCGCAGGTCGGCGGGCACTTCCTGCCCGTCGGCTGCCCAGCGCACGGGCAGTCCGCACGAGGCGGCCAGGTCGAACAGGGAGCTGTCTCCAGGCAACTCGTCCAGCTTGGTCGGAAGCAGGTGGGTCACGCCCCATTCCCGGTAGTCGTCCACGAGCCGGCGGGCCAGGCGGGTCTGCAGCCCCGCGGGCAGCGTGAGGTGCACCTCGTGCGCCGCCAGTTCGCGCAAGGCGACACAGGTGGCGGCCACGTCACCGCGGCCGGCGGGCCCGCGGCCCGCGGTGTCCACAAGCACGACCTCGCAGCCTGCGAGCCGCCGCAGCGCGCGCTTCAGCTCGTGCATCTCGTAGACGACCTCCAGCGGGATCCGCGAAAGCTCGGCGTAGATGCGGGACTGCTCGACCGCGCCGATGCGGTACGTGTCGAGGCAGAGCAGGCCGACCGAGTGCCCGCCGAACACCTGGGGGTGGTTGGCGAGCTTGGCGATGGTCGTGGTCTTGCCGGCGCCGGTCGGCCCGACGAGTGCGATGACGAGCGGAGCCCCGCCCTGGACCGTGCGATCGACGTCCCGCGAGGGATCCGTCCCGGTCCGGGCGGACTCGTGGACGGGCAGCGGCACGCGGCGCCGCGGCGGGATCGAGCTGGTGGAATCGGCGGCCACCAGCTCGAAGCCGGCGGCCGGGTCGGCCGAGACGCGGCGCGACGAGACCACGATCGCGTCTTCGCCGAACACCGCCTGGGCCTGGGCGAGAAGCGTGGGGAAGTCGGATCCGCAGAAGGTCTCAGTCGGCACGGGTCAGCTCCCAGGTGCTGATGTTCTGGATGGGGGTCTGGGCCGGCAACTCGCCAAGCGAGATCACCGGCAAACGGGGCAGGATGGGCTCCACAAGCCGGCGGATGCCGACTCGCAGCCCGGGCGGAGTCACGAGTGGCGGCATCTGGCCGTCGCGACGCGACGACTCGACGATGCGGTGCAGCGAATGCAGGGCCGAGGTCAGCTCCTCGGGATCGAGGGTGCGCTGTCCTTCGCGGCCCCGCGGGCTGAAGAGCTGCATCAGCCCAACCTCGAGCCTCGGACCGACGGTGATCGCCCGGATGGGCGTCTCGCCGCCCCCCAGCATCTGCACGATCACGGCCGACAGGGTGCGCCGGACGTGCTCCGTGAGGACTTCCGGATCCTTGGTCTGCTCGGCCGCATCGGAGAGCGCCTCGAGGATGCTCACCAGGTCGCGGATCGGCAGGCCCTCACGCAGGAGCCGCTGCAGCACGCGGTGCACGACACCCAGCGAGAGCTTGTTGGGAACCACGTCCTCGACGAGCGCCGGATGGGTCCCCTTGAGCTCGTCGAGCATCTCGCGCGTGTTCTGGCGGCTCAGCAGCTCGGAGGCGTGGTCGCGGATGGTCTCCATGAGGTGGGTCGAGAGCACGGTCTGCGGCTCGACGACGTTGTATCCGGCGGCCTCCGCCTGGCCGCGCTGCTCGGGCGCGATCCACACGGCCGGCAGGCCGAAGCTGGGATCGGTCGTGGCCGTGCCCTCGATGGGCGTCGCGGTCCCGGAGGTATCGAGTGCGAGCAGTTGGCGCGGCATGAGCGCCCCGCTCGCGACCCGCGCCCCCCGCAGCCGGATGACGTACTCGTTCGAGGGGAGCTGGATGTTGTCGCGGATGCGCACCGCCGGCACCATCATCCCGAGCTCAAAGGCCAGCTGCTTGCGCATGACCCGCACCCGCTGGAGCAGGTCGCCCTGCTGCGTCTCGTCCACCAGCGGCACCAGCGCGTAGCCGATCTCGGCTTCCAGCGGCTCGACCGCCAGCAGTTCCAGCAGCGGCGGCATCCCCGTGGGGAACTCCTTTTCGGCCACCTCCGGCCCCGCCGCCGCGGCCGGAGCCGGGCGGCGCCCGCGGATCGCGTAGGCCACTCCGGCCGAGACCCCCGCGAGCGCCATGAAGGGCAGCATCGGCAACCCGGGAACCACCGCGAACAGGGCGAGGATCCCCGACGCGGTCCACAGCGAGCGCGGACTGGTCGTCAGCTGGCTCACCAGCGAGGAGGCCACCGCCGTGCCCGCGGATCCATAGGTCACGAGCAGGCCGGCCGCGGTGCTCACGATGAGCGCGGGAATCTGGGTCACGATCCCGTCGCCCACGGTGAGCGCGGTGAAGGTCGAGAGCGACTCGCGGGCGGACATGCCGTGCTGGGTCATCCCGATGATGAACCCTCCGACCAGGTTGATGCCGGTGATGACGAGCCCGGCCACCGCATCGCCCCGCACGAACTTCGCGGCGCCGTCCATGGAACCGTAGAAGTCCGCGTAGCGGTTGATCTCCTCACGCCGCCGCCGCGCCTCGGTCTCGTCGATGAAACCCGCGCCCAGGTCCGCGTCGATGCTCATCTGGCGGCCGGGCATCGCGTCGAGGGTGAACCGCGCAGCCACCTCGGCGACGCGCCCGGCGCCCTTCGTGATGACCATGAAATTGATGATGACCAGGATCAGGAAGATGACGAGCCCGACCACGTAATTGCCACCGATCACGAAGTTGCCGAAGGCGGCGATGACCTCGCCGGCGCGGCCGGTGCTCAGGATGAGACGCGTGCTGCTCACGTTGAGGCCGAGGCGCAGCAGGGTGATGAGCAGCAGCAGGCTGGGGAAGATGCTGAATTCGAGCGGATCGCGCGACGACAGGGCCACGAGCAGGATGATGATCGAGAGCGCGAAGCTCAGCGCGAGACAGGCGTCCAGCAGGAACGGCGGCAGCGGCACGACCAGCAGCGCCACCACGCCGACCACGCCGATCGCGAGGTAGGTCTCGGCCGTCGACGACAGCAGCCGGCGCCCGAGCGGCGCCGGCACCGCCCCCGCCCCCGCGCCCACCCCCGCGTGGTGCGCGGAGCGCCCGCCGGCCGCGCTCCCCACGGCCGTGCCGAGCACCGGGGCGACCGCGTTGGGAAGGGTCACGACGCTCACGGCGTCCTCCGCTCACGTGCGGCGGGCAGCATCGCGCTGCGGGCGACCCGCTGCCGGTACACGAACGCGAGGATCTCGGCCACCACCGCGTAGAGCGCGGACGGGACCATCTGCCCCACCGTGGCGGTTGCGAGCAGCGCGCGCGCCACGGCGCGGTTCTCGATCACCGGCACGTCGGCCTGGAAGGCCAGGGCCTTGATCCGCTCGGCCAGCTTGCGCTCGCCCATGGCCACGACGATCGGGGCGGGGGCCACGTCGACGTCGTACTTCAGGGCGACGGCGACGTGAGTCGGGTTGACCACGACGACATCGGCGGTCTGCACGTCCTGCAGCATCCGCTGCCGGGCACGAGACTGCGCGAGCGCCCTCATGCGCCCCTTGATCATGGGGTCGCCCTCGGAATCCTTGTGCTCGCCGATCACGTCCTGCCGGGTCATGCGCAGGCTCTTCTCGAACTGGAGGCACTGGTACCAGTAGTCGGCCCCGGCGATGACCAGGAACGCGAGCCCCACGGTGAGCGCGAGCTTGACCGTGAGCATCCGGGCGACCAGGCCGATCTCGATCGGGCTCGCCCCCGCCAGCGAGACCAGCTCGGGCCAGTTCGACCGTACGACCTGCCAGGTGATGAAACCCAGCAGTACGACCTTGACCGAGGACTTCAGCAGCGTGACCACCGAGTCCAGGCTCACGATGCGCTTGATGCCCCCGAGCAGGTTGATGTTCGTGAACGAGGGGGTGATGGGCTTCAGCGAGATCACGCCGCGCGCCTGCGCGAGGTTCACGCAGAGCACGATGCCCGCCAGGCCCAGCCCGAAAGGCAGCATCGCCATGACCAGGCCCTGCGCCGTGTCCCGCAGGATCCGGATCGCGCCCAGCGAGGTGAGCGGGCCGGAGGAGAGCGTGCCGGCGCTCTCCTGGAGCAGACGGACCGCGAACCGGGCGAGTTCCCGCCCCCCCACGCCCGCCAGAAGCACGGTGCCCGCCAGAAGCACGGCGGCCGTGCTCAGGTCCTGGCTGCGCGCGACCCGCCCCTCCTTGTGCGCATCTTCGCGCTTCCGTGGGGTCGGACTCTCAGTCCGGTCCTGTCCGCTGGATCCTTCGGCCATGGCTCAGGGTCCTGCCGGGGCGGCCTGCAGCGCCCCCACGAGGGCGGCCACGCCACCGGGGAGCTGATGCACCCACCCCTCGATGCTCGTGGCCAGGAAGGGCAGCGCCGCGCCAGTCATGACCAGGCCGACCCCGATCGAGACCGGGAACGAGATCATCATCGCGTTGATCTGCGGCACCGCGCGACTCAGGAGCGCGACCGACATCTCGGCGAGCAGCAAGGTCACCATCACCGGTGCCGCGGCACTCACCGCGCAGCGGAACACGCCCCCCGCCGCCAGGATGGCGGCCCGGCCTCCGGCCAGCTCCATGGGCAGGCCGGGCGGCAGTGTCCGGAGACTGTCTGCCAGCCCCCGCAGCAGAACGAGATGACCGCCGATGCCCACGTAGATGAGCAGCACGAGGTTGCTCAGGATCAGCCCCAGGCCCGAGACCTGCAGGTCGGGCATGGGCGCGAGCTGGGGCGCGAGGGACAGGCCCATCTGGAGCGAGATGACCTCGCCCGCCAGCGCGACGCCCTGCACGAGGATGGCCGCGGTGAGGCCGATGACGATCCCCACGACCATCTCCAGCGCAAACGGCAGCGGCAGCGCGAGCAGCTCGTCGGGCAGTCTCGTGGCGGGCACCGACGGCAGCAGCACGATCGAGAGCAGCACGGTGATGGCCGCGCGCGCGCGCCCCGGCAGATTCGCCATGGACCAGAGCGGCGCCGTCAGCATCAGCCCCGAGAGCCGCGCCGAGACGAGCACGAAGGCGGGCCAGCGCCCGGGGGCCAAAACCTGTCCGAAGAGGTCGGGGATCATGAGGCCAGCGTCGGGAAGCTCTGCAGCACGCCGACCAGGTACTGGACCAACTGCGAGAGCGACCAGGGCAGGAGGATCATGAAGATGGCCGCCATCGCGACCAGCTTCGGGATGAAGGTCAGGGTCTGCTCCTGGATCTGCGTCACGGCCTGGATCAGGCTCACGAGGATGCCCACGGCGAGCGACGTGATGAGCAGCGGAGCCACCACCAGCAGCGCCACGGTGAGGGCCTGGCGGATGAGCTCCACGGCGAGGGTGGAGGACATGCGGCCTACCGGAAGCTCGCGACGAGACTCTGGACCACCAGCGTCCAGCCGTCGGCGAGCACGAAGAGGAGGAGTTTGAGCGGGAGCGAGATCATCACCGGCGGCAGCATGAACATGCCGAGGCTCATGAGCACCGAGGCCACGATGATGTCCACGACCACGAAGGGCAGGAAGATCACGAAGCCCATCTGGAACGACGTGCGCAGCTCGCTGGTCACGAACGCCGAGATCACGACGAAGATGGGGAGCTCCTCGACGGACCTCGCGTCCGAGGCGTGACTCAGCTCGGTGAAGAGGGTCAGGTCCTGCTCGCGCGTATTCGCCAGCATGAACTCGCGGAACGGCTTGACGCCCTGCTCGTAGGCCTGCACCTGGGTCATCTGCCCGCTGAAATAGGGCTGGAGCGCTTCGCGGTTCGCCTGCTGGAGCACCGGGTTCATGACCACGCCCGTGAGCAGCACGGTGAGGGCCACGAGCAGCTGGTTGGGAGGAACGGTCTGGGTGCCCATCGCGGACCGCAGGAAGTGCAACACGATGAGGATGCGGGTGAAGCTGGTCATGAGCAGGAACATCGCCGGCAACAGCGTGAGCACACCGATGAACACGACGAGGCCCACCGCCCCCGAGAGCTGCAGGGCGTCGCGCCCCTCTCCGATGCGGACGTCCACCCGGGGTGCCGCCGAACCGCCGAACACGGCGGCGGGCACACTGGACGCCGGGCCGCGCGTCACGGGCGCCGGGATCGCGGCGGATGTGGCGGCGCGCTTCACGGCCGGCCGGGCCGTCGGCGCCGGTCCCACGGCAGCCGCCCGCGGCGTGGCCGTGGGCGGGGAGGTCTGCGCGTGCACCGCCAGCGGGGCACCGAGCAGCATCAGCACCAGGGCGACGCGGCCCAGGAAGGGCAGCCGCCACGGCCGTGCGAGCGGAGCGGCGAGGCGCTCGGCCCCGGCCTCAAGCAGCCGGTCGCGCGCGGATCCTTCGAGTTCGGTCAGCAGCCGGGTTCCGCCCTCGGCCAGGGAGACCAGGAGCACGCGGTCGGCGACCTGCACGACCGCGAGCCCCTGCCGGGGTCCAAGGGGGACACGCTGCAGGACGCGCAGGGTGACGCCGCGGCCGGCCTGGGAGACACCACCCTGCATGCGCTGGACCAGACGCAGCGCAAGCACGAGCACGCCGATCGTGGCGGCCAGAGCACCGAGCACTCCGATGAACCCGGAGGTGATCACGCGGCGCTCTCGACACCCTGGTTCACCAGCACGCGAGTGATGCGCACGCCGAAGTACTCGCCCACGACCACGACCTCGCCCTGGGCCAGGCGCCGGTCGCTCACGTAGATGTCCACGGGCTCGCCCACGATGCGGTCGAGCTGGATGACCGAACCGGCACCGAGCTGCAGGACTTCCTGGACCGTCATCTGGGCGCGCCCGATCTCGATCACGATGGGCATCGAGACGTCGAGCAGCGCGTCGAGCGTCGCCGCGCTCTCGGCGCGACCGACCACGGCGAGGTCCA
>Ga0315286_10002430_pt1 | contig 17390 bp, 12 predicted proteins | sample YL17G10_0_MG_FD_205038 | JGI IMG/M metagenome (GOLD analysis project Ga0315286, IMG submission 205038) | Sediment microbial communities from Yellowstone Lake, YNP, Wyoming, USA - YL17G10_0 | ecosystem: Environmental > Aquatic > Freshwater > Lake > Sediment | place: USA: Wyoming | collected...
ACTCGAGGAACAGGAGGGGGACCAGCACGATCAGCGTCGTCGCCAGGGAGGCGGCAAGCGAAGGGGTGAGGGCGCGCACCTGACGGATGCCGCGCTGCTCGCTCACGATGATGCCCGTGTCGAGGATGGTCCCGATGCCGACCGCGAGGCCGGACAGCACGTACTGGTCGAGGCTGATTCCCGCGATGGTGAGCGCCGCCACGACGATGAGCCCCGTGAGCGGCAGGGCGGCCGCGAGCACGGCGATGCGGCGCGCGTTGCGGACGAAGAGCGGGAGCACGGCGGTCACGACAAGCAGGCCCTGCAGGAGCGACGAGATGATCCCTCCGGCGGCCCTCTCGAGGGCCCGGCCCTGGTCGAGGATCACGTCGAAGGCGAGCCCTCTCGCCTCCCACAGCGCGGCCTCCGCGCGAAGGCCCCTCGATACCGCGATCAGGTTCGCCGTGCCCGTGCTGCGGGCGAAGATCACGACGGCCTCGCGGCCGTCGACGCGGCTCACGCTCTCCCGCTCGCGCAGGCCGTATCCCACCTCCGCGATCTCCGCCAGGGCGATGGCCGCGGCCCCCTGCGGCAGCGCTGTTGGCAGCGCGATCGGCAGCCTGGCCAGGTCCTCGATCGAGTGCATCCTGCCCGAGACGGAAGCCCCCACCCGCCGCTCGGCGGCGCGGAGGGCTCCCGCCGGCGCGAGCAGATCCTGCCGGGCGATCTGTTCGGCCACGGCCGCGAGCGAGAGGCCGCGCTGGGCGGCCTTCCTCGGGTCGACGCGGACATGCACCTCCCGCGCCGCTCCTCCTCCCGTCTCGACCTCTCCGACCCCGGGGACCTTCGCGAAAGCGGGCTTCACCTCGCGCTCGACCAGATCGCGAAGCTCCTCCTCGCTGCCGCCCGCCGCGCGCACCGACGCGACGAACACGGGCCTTTGGCTGATGGAGCTTGAGAGAATCTCGGGTTTCTGCGCGGCGAGGGGCAGCCTCTCGTAGACCCTTTCGACGGCGTCGCGCAGGCCGAGCGACAGCTCTCCGCGGCCCTCTCCCTCCCCCGCGACCACCGTCACGCGCGATTTCCCGTATTCCGAGACCGAACGGATCTCCACGATGCCCGGGATGCCCGCCACCTCGTCCTCGAGCGGCATGGTGATCGCGCGCTCGATCCGCCGGCTGTCCACGCCGGCGCATTCGATGAGGATGGCGTACGAGGCGAAACGCTGCTCCCCCGCCGGGCCAAGGCTCGCCCGTTGCAGGAAATACAGCGAGAGCGCAGAGACGCCGAGCAGGACGGCCGCGGCGGGAATGGGGCGCGTGCGCCAGCTCTCAGACCGCACGGCCCTGCCTGCCCAGGAAGCGGTGGAACATCATCGGCGCCGCAAAAAGCGTGAGGGTCGTGGAAACGAAAAGCCCGCCGATGATCGCGACCGCCATGCTGGCCTGGGTCGACGTGCCCGAGGCATCGAGAGCGATCGGAACGAGCGCGGTCACCGTCGTGAGCATCGTGATGAGGATCGGCCGCAGGCGCTCCGAGGTGCCCCGGTAGACCGCGGCGAGCACTCCGGCTCCATGAGCCCGCCCCAATCGCTGCGCGTATGTTTCGTACAGGACGATGGTGTTGTTCACCGCGATGCCGAACAGCACAATGACGCCGAGGATCGAATCGACGTTCAGGCTCTTCCCCGCGAGCGCGAGGGCGGCGACGATGCCGAAGAAGGAGAGCGGCAGGCAGGCGAGGAGGAAGAGGGGAAGCATGAACGATTCGAACTGCGCCCCGAGGGCGAGGTACAGAAGCATGAGCACGAGGGCGAAGGTGAGGAGCAGGGGCGACATGCTCTCCTTCAGAGCCGAGGTCTCGAGCGACCGCGCGTACGGGTGAGTCCGCAGGAGATGGTCGATCGCCCCCGCCTCCCTTCTCCCGCCCGGCCCGGCCGCGGCGAAGCGGACGAAGGCCACGTCGCAGCGGTCGGCTCGCGCAAGCGCGGCGGGGCTGCCGGCTTCCGTCACGCTGGCGAGATCCGAGAGACGCATGAATCCCCCGCCGGAACCGCGGATGCGCAGGCTCTCCACCCCGGCGATGCCCGCCGCCTCCTCTGGCCGCAGCATCACGCGTACCTCCTCGTCGCGCCCGTCGACGAGCAAGCTGGTCGGGACGATGCCGTCGAGGGCGGCGCGCGCGGCCAGCGCGAGAGCGGCGACGTCGGTTCCGCTCCTCGCCACGGCCTCGCGATCGGGTGAGATGCGCAGTTCGGGCTTCATGCCCGACGGAGACACAGCGACCGTCTCTCCCCCGCCGAGCGCCCGGATCGCATCCGCAAGCTCCCTCGCGCGGGCGACCGCCTCCTGCTGGTCTTTCCCGCTCACCACGAGCTCGGACCGGCCGCTCGAAAGGCCGAGCAGCGGGGCGACGATGTTTCCGGGCAGCTCGACCGAAACCGATTCGTCCCCCGCCGCGATCGCGCGCCTCATCTCCTCCGCGATGGCCGAGGCGGTCCGCCTGCGGCCAGTCGAAAGCACGGCGGTCATGTGCAGGATCTCCTCCGCCTCGAGCGGATCGGCGAGGTACCAGAGGTCCTCCTGCTCCCCGCCGGCCCTCGCGTGCACCATCCGCACCCCCTCGAAGGCGAGCAGCCGCTGGGACAGCTCAGCGCCGACGCGCGAGGCATGCTCGATCGTGCTTCCACCCGGAAGCGCAATCGTCAGATCGATCTCACCCGTATCAATGGAAGGGAGGAACTCGAAAGGGAGAAGACGGAAGCAGGCAATCCCCGCCGCGGTCGTTGCAGCCAGGATGGCCGCAAGGATGAACGGCTTTCGAAAAAACATCCGTAATATTCGGCGGAAGAGGCGCTCGATGCGCGCCATCCCGACGCCTGGCGTTCCGCTGTGCCACGTTCCGCTGCGCCACGCCCCGCTGCCCTGCGTTGGGCCACCTTGCGCCGCTCTGCGCCGTTCCCGCGCCGCGCGTCTTCTCTCCCGCCCCACCTTCATTCTCTCCCGCCCGCCCGCCGACAGGCGGAACAAGACCGGGATCAGGGTGACGGAGACGGCGAGGGAGGTGACCTGCGAGAAGATGACCGACAATGCGAGATCCGTGAATACGGCGCCGATGACCCCGGGCAGGAAGATCACCGGCAGGAACACCACGATGGAGGTCACCGTGGAGCCGACGTTCGAGCCCGACATCTCGTCGGTCGCGCTCACCACCGCCTCCAGCGAGATCGCCCCAGGGCGGCCGCCACCCCTGCCGCTCCCCTCGTCCCCGCCTCCAAGCAGTAGCCGCCTCTGGAGGTTTTCGAGGATGACGACGCTGTTGTCCATCATCATGCCGATGCCCAACGAGAGCCCGCCGATGGACATGACGTTCAGGCCACGTCCCGCCGCGCGCAGGAACAGCAGCGACACGACGATCGAGATCGGGACGGAGCAGACCACCATGAGCGAAGTGGCGATGTCGCGCACGAAAAGCAGGACGACGAGGAAAGCGATCGCGGCGCCGGCCGCGGCCGAGAGGACGAGATCGCTGAGCGAGCGGGAGATAAAAAGGGAGGAGTCCCTCGCCACGACGAGCTCCAGGTCGCGGCCATACGCTCGGCCCAGGCGGTCCAGCTCCGCGCGCACGTCGCGGGAGAGCGCGACGGGGCTCGCCCGGGGACGCCTGTACACCTGCAGGCCGACCCCTTCCCGTCCGTCAACCATGAAGAGGGAAGCGCGCTCCCGGGTCCCGCGCGCAATGCGGGCGACCTCGCGCACCTCGAATCGTGTGCCGCCGTTTCCCGCGACGGAGAACTCTCCCAGCGCCGGCAGATCCTTCGCCGTTCCCTCAGTTGTGACCAGCAATTCCGTCGACCCCTCCGTGATCGACCCTGCCGGCGAGTCGACGTTCGAGCCTGCCAGAGCCTCCGCAATGTCGGCCAGGGTCACTCCGCGGGCGGCCGCCTTCTCCTGGTCGACGAGGACCTTCACCTCGTCGCGCGTCCCGCCGACCACGCCGACCGAGGCGACCCCGCTCACCTGCTGCAGGCGCGTCTTGATCTCCCTCTCGGCCAGGCGTCGGGCGAAGGAAAGGTCGCCTCCGCGGGGGAACACGCCGACCAGGAGCACCGCTCCTTCTCCCGAGTCCACGGGCAGGACCATGGGCTTGCTCGTCTCCGAGGGCAGCGACGGGTAGGCGACGTCGATGCGTTCGCGCGCCTCGACCGCCGCCATCTGCATGTCGGTGCCCCACTGGTATTCGAGGGTCAGCGTGGACACGCCGTCGCGCGATACCGAGGCGATCCGCTTCACCCCCGAAAGCGAGGAAAGGGCGTCCTCGAGCGGGATCGAAAGAAGGACCCTTATCTCGGACGCTGGCAGCCCGGGGAACTGGGCGGACACCACGAGCTTGGGGACTCGCACGTCGGGAAGGAACTCGATCGCAAGACCGCTCGCCGCGAGCAGGCCGAGGACGAGGAGGGCGAAAAACGCCATGAGAGTCGCGATGGGCCTCCGCACGCAGGCTGCGATCAGTCCCTTCATGGGCCGTCTCCTCGGGTCACTTCAGGAAGCTGAGCTGCCAGGCCGTCGAGAGGGGATTGCCCAGGGAATCGGCGAAACCCTCCGTGAGCCCCAGGGTGACGATGCCGCTGTCCGCCGCGTTCACGATCGAGACATGGACCCTGAGCGGAAGCGCGCCGGCGATGACCTGCGGCTGCGGGTCGTCGAACCCTGCGCTCTGCAGCGCGGTGGCCCGCATCGACAGGCAGCCGTTGGTCTGCTGGATCGAGAGATGCTCCATGGCCGAGAGGAGGTCCAGAGCGGCCGACTCGGCGAGAGAGAGCTGCAGGTCGAACCACGAGGGCAGCGCGACCGCGACCGGGAAGTGATCGGCGCTGATCGGCAGGGCCGCGAATGGGACGGCGGGATCGAAGTCGACCACCTCGGCATCGTCCAAGAGGGGGGTGCCCCTGAAGCGCACGGCCGCCACGGCCGGAGGCCGCGACATGCTTCCGTTGGTCCTGAAAACATGGACGATGTCTTCCGTCGTCTCGTTGCCCGACAGGTCGGCGATCCCTTTTCGGATCGTCAGTGTGAAGATCGTGTCCCACGCAAGCCTCTCGGCGGGCTCGAGCGTGAACGCTGCCGCTGCGTCGACGGCCGGCTCGATCGTGAATTGGAGGCCGGGCTCGGCCAAGAGGCTCCCCTCGAGACTGTCCCGTGTGACCTGCTCGGAAAAGGTGAGAGCGAACCCCCAGCCGCATTCCCATTGGCCGGTGATCTCGAGGCCCGCCGTGGCGGGATCGTCCGGCGCCAGGACCGCGCCTCCCGCGACCCCGCCCTCGGTATTCCTCACCTCCTCGAGCAGGGGCGCGATCCGGTCGCTGCCGACGAAAAACCGCGACACGCGCTTTTCCGCGATCCTGTTGCCGTCCATGTCCGCGAGGGCGTCGTCGATCGTCACCGCATATTCGGTCTGCCACTGGTACGGAGCGGTCGGCGTGAACGCGCAGCTCGTCCCATCCGTCGACCATGAGAAGACCCCCGTCACGGCGGGCGAGAGAGAGAAAGCCAAGAGGAATGTCCGAGAGTCGATCCTCTCCGAAAACGCGACGACGATCGCGGCGGATCGATCGTCGATGACGGCGCCCAGCCCGGGTTCGATGCTGACGATCTCGGGCCTTGTCGTGTCGGACCTCGTCGAGAAGGAGAATCGGAACTCCCCGTCCATCGACACTCCCCGCCCGTCCTCGACGGACGCGCTCACCGTCATCTCGTAGCTCTTTCCCTTCGAGATCGCCTTCAGGGGCTGGAAGAGCAGCCGGTTGGCCTCCCAGGAGAACCTGCCCGCGAGCAGATCCCCGTCCTCCGTGAGCGAAAAAGCCTGCTCGGCCTGTGTCCTGTCGACGGGAGCCGAGAACTCCACCCAGGTCTCGATGCTCGACGGATCGGGGTGCTCGGAGTTCGGACTCCATCGCGCGATGGTGATGGGGCGCGGGAACATGAGCGCACAGGAGTCGAGAACGAGCAAGAGCAGGATGAGCGCGCTTGGCGCCGCTGCCGCTCGGCCTGCGCGCATTCCCCCCGCGTGCCACGCACGCGCTCGTGTCATCTCGCGACGAACGCCACCCATGCGTCCTCCTCGAGGTACGAACCGTCGCTGGTACGAATGCCGGTCGAGCCACCGGGAAAGATCAGGCGGTAGTAGTGCAGCTCCTGTGCCGCGCTCGGGCTGAAACCCGCGAAGGCGAGGGCGAGACTCGTATCTGAAGTCCACGCCGCGCTTTTCAGCGCGGGGTCGAGAATCGATGAGGGAAACACGGCCTCGCAGAGCACCAGGAGAGGGGCCACGGCCTTGCTCGCCTCATCGAAGGGCTGCGCGAACCCTACTGCGAACACGATCTCCCTCTCCACCGTGAGCGGGACATCGACCGTCAAGGAAGAGCCAAGGACGAGCGCCGGTCCGCCGTTTGCCGTCACGGACAGAACTGCCTGAGGCGGAATGTCAGGCGTGAACCAGCAACTGAGCTCCTCAGCCATCCTGTTCCCCGCCAGGTCCTCCAAGTCGGTGGACACGACAAGATGGTGGACCGTCGCCATCCTGTAGGGCTCCTCAGGAACGAAGAGGAACTCCCCCGCCCGCTCCCGCGCGAGATGACCGCGAATGGAAGGATCGAGGCGGAACGACCGGCGCAGAGCCTCGATCGGCACATCTTCCGAGAACGACAGGGCGATGCCGTCCCGCGCGCGCAGATTGCCGTCGAGAGCCTGCTCGACCACGGTGAAGGTCCCATCCCCGTTCGGGACGGCGGGCCGCAGCGAGAGAATCCTCGGAGGCAGCGCATCGGCCTGCACGAGAAAGCAGCCCGAATTTGACACGCCCAGCTTCACCCCCCGTGCATCCCTCACTGTCCCGGGGACCTCCCATGCGTACAAGGTGAGCGTCTCCCACTTCTCCTTCGGCGTCAGGGTGGCGATTTTCCCGTCCGCGCTCCACGCCGTGTCGTGTCCGGTCGAGGGGCTCAGAACGAATCCTTCGGCGAAGCTCTCAGCGTCCATTTGCTCGGAGAAGGTGAGGACAAGGGCCGTCTCCGTGCCCGCGACCGCGCCGTCTTCGGGCGAGCGCGCCGACAGCCGCGGCTGCGGCGCGTCGGTCTCCACGAAGAAGGGGATCTCGAGTGCAACGGCGAACTCGCGTCCGTCAGCCGCGGAGAGCGTTCCCGAAAAGCCGAGCACGAGACGCTCGCCGGCCGGCAGCGGGGGGATCGGGAGCAGGGTGAGCACGTCTGTCTCCCACGCGAAGTCCAGGCCCTGGATCCCGTTCGGCGCGGAGATCGTCGCGAGCCGCTCCGCGTCGTTTCTGTCCGGCGGGATCGAAAACGAGAGGGTGATCCTCTCGCCCCTTCCGATGATCTGGTTCCTCTCGCTCGGGAAGCTCACGACGCGCAGCCGCTCGAGGGCGATGAACCCGCAGGAGGCGAGCAGGGCGACGACGGCGCATGCCGCGGTGACGCAACGTGCAGCGGCGCGCGCGTGGACGATCCTATTCCGTTTCAACCTCTTCTCCCTCCCGCAGAAGGAGCGAGGGTGAATCCACGAGGCTCTCCCCCGCCCGCAGCCCGTCCTCCACGGTCCAGCTGTCGCCCAGCTCCTGTCCCAGCGTCGCCTCCTTCGCGAACACCCGGCGGTTCACGACCGTGAACACCCGGGCCGTTTTTCCCTTCTTCTGCGCGATCGCGCTCGCCGGGATCACGATGACCCTGCGCGGGCTGCCGTAGACAAGCTTCACCCGGGCGAACATTCCCGGTTTCATCCGCATGCTCGGGTTGGCGAGGATGGCTTTCACCGTCACGGTGCCCGCCTGCGGGTCGATCAATGGCGAGATGAGCGCGACCCGCGCTCGAAAAGGCGCGCCTCCCAGCGCGTCGACGCTCACGTCCACCGCCGCCCCCGGCGCCACGCGCTGCGACTCGGTCTCGGAGACCGGAAAAACGGCATAGACCTCTTCCGTGCTGATCAGGGTGACCAGCTTCGCGTCGGCCGCCGCGTGCTCCCCGGCCTCGACGTAGCGGGCGCCCACGATCCCCGAGAGCGGCGCGCGGATGTCCAGCTCCGCCAGCAGCTGCTCCGCCGCGCCGAGCTCGACGGCCGCGGAATCGGCGCGCGCCCGCGCCACCTCCGTCTCCGCGGCGAGGGTCTGCGTCCCGATCTGCACGAGCATCCGCCTGCGGGCCGCCTCGTCGCGCGGGACCGTGAGACCTCGCGAGACGATATCCGCGTCGCGCAGGCCGATGCGTCTGATCTCGAGATCCTTCTCCATCAGCCGGACGCCGGTCTCCGTGGCCGCGTAGCTCAGGCGCAGCGAGGTCATCGCTTCCTCCGTGGTGCCCCCCACGCTGAGCAGCTGTTCCTTGTTCTTCAGGGTCTTCGCCAGCTCCTCCAGCTCCCGCCGCTTGCTCGCCAGTTCGAGCTCGCTCCTCTCGATCCCGGCGATCCGGGCCTCCACCTGCAGCTGCCCCTCCCACAACCGCGCCTGGGCGAGAGCGAGCTCCGATCGGGCCGAGCTCGCCGCCGACTCCGCCTGCCTCTTTCGGAGCTCGAGCTGGATGTTCGTGAGCCGGGCGAGAAGATCTCCCTTCTCCACCGATGCCCCTTCCACTGCCGAGAGCTCCGTCACCGTTCCGTCGACGCGCGCGGTGACGTCCGCTTTCTTCTGAAAGGAGATGCTGCCGTAGCTCGCCAGCTCCTGGGCCGTCATCCGCTCCGCGGCGAGGACCGTGCGGACCCGTTGAGGAGCGATGGCGGCCGGCGCCTGCTCCCTGCGCGCGCATCCTCCCGCGGCGAGCACGATGAACGTGAGTGACGCGAGGGCTTTCCGCGAGGCCGCGGCAGGCAGGTGTTTCACTCTCTCTCCCTCCTGGCGAGGTCGGCGGCGAGTGCCGCGAGCTCGCCCGCGCGCACCCCGAGCAGCTTCTCCAGCTCCCGTTCCCCGTCCAGCACGGCAAGGACATCCTCGAGCAGGTCGCTTGCGTCGCGCGCGAGCTGCGCCTGCGCCCGCATGTAGTCGATGCGCTGGATCCCGCCCAGCTCGAGCTGCCTGCTGAGGATCGCCACCCGCGCCTCGTCCAGACTCACCGTTTTCCGCTGCAGCTCGGCGGCGGCCTTCTTTTGCTCGTAGGCTGCCGCGGACCGGCGCACCTCGAAGCCGAGAGTCTCGACCGTCTGCGCCTTCTTCAGCAGGCTTTCCTCACGCGCGAGGGCGGCCGCTCTTCTGTCGGTCCAGCCCCCGATGTCCTCCAGTACGCCGATCTGCCCGCTGGAGCCCGCGCTCACCTGCCCGCTGCCCGTCTTTCCCGAGGACAGGCTCGCGGAGAACGGAAATGCGCGGCTGGGAAAGTCGATCGCGAGCTCGCCGGACAGCGAAGGATCCTGCAGGGGACGGCGCTCCCCGGAGATGCCGACGGTGATCGCCAGGCTGATCCGGGGCACGAACGACGCGCGGGCGGCGCGAAGAGCTTCGAGGGCGCTTCGCGCTTCCAGCTCACGGCGCTTCACTTGAGTGTTGTTGGCGAGCGCGATCGCGATGAAGGCTCCCGCGTCGGGCAGGCCGAGGCCGGAGTACGCGGCGTCGATCTTCCCCGACAGGGCCAGCTCGTCGCCCGGTCCCATGCCGAGGGACTCCCTCAGCCGGTCCATGCGCTCTTCCAGGATGGCTCGGGTGTCGCCGATCGTGAGGGTGACCCGCGCTTCCTCCAGCTCCGCCTCAACCAGATCGATCTCCCGTATCGCGCCGATCCGCCTCTCCATCCGGGCGATTTCCACTTGATGGGCCGTGATGCCGCGGATCTCCTCCTGGATCAGCAGCTTCTCCTGCTGCACCAGCGCTTGCCAGTACAGCCCTCGAACCGTGTCCACAAGGGCATCCTCGCTGTCGGCATACGATCGACTGTCCAGCAGGAGCTGAGCGTGGGAGAGGGCCCGCTGGACCGCGAGCCGGCCTCCATCGAACAGGGGCTGTTTGACGGTGAACGACCAGCTCTCCACCCGCGTGTCGGGTCCCCCGGTGACGATGGTCTGCGAACCGTTCGCCGCGAGGGACAGCCGGGGCAGGTACTCCCTGGCTCCGAGGACGTAGGCGCGTCCTTGGGCCCGCGTGCGAAGGCGGAGGATCGCGAGCTCGGTGGAGCTCGCGAGAGCCCGCGCTTCCGCCTCGCCGAGACTGATTGGCACGGCGGCGCCGCGAGCCGCGCTGTCTGTTTGCGCGCTGTCGGCGCCCGCCATCTCCGAGTGAGCGAACAGGACGATCGCGAGCAGGACAGCTCCCGCCCTCCGCGCCGCGGTCACCCGTTCCTATCCCTTCTTCGAAAGCTGCCGCCGCTTCCCGGCAAGCGCCTTCAACAGGCCGTCCATCACGTCCCACAGATGATAGAAGGAAGCCAGAGACTCCTTCGACTCCTCGCTGTACAGGACAGAGCCCACCAGGCGCCCGCTCTCCCTCTCGCGGAGGGCGGCGGTGACCGACATGGCGTTCACGGTATCAAGGTCGCGCGGAAGCTCCCTCTCGGCCAGCTGAAGGTCGACCAGGAGAGTCGCATACTCGCCTTCCGCCACGGGCAGGTCGTATGCGCGTGCAAGGGGGGAGAGGATCTGCGGAAGCATGCGCCGGATCTGCTCCGCCATTGTCCTGTGGTCGACCTCGACGGCATCCACGGCCCATGTCCCTCCCGCGGGAAGGGGGTCAAACAGAAAAACCTCCACCCTCTTTCGCGGCAGAGCCATGCACGAAGCAAGAGCGAGCAGGGCGGCTCCGACCAGCACGGTCCTTCCCCTGCGCAGTGTCTCGTTCATGCGCGCCGTCCTTCCTCCAGACGACGATCCCCCACTCCGATTCATCATCCCTCCCCCGAGCGGCAGCGCTCCCGCTCGTTTCATGGCGCCTCCGCCTCCTTGCCCACCGTCGCGATGAGCTTGTCCACCGAGTCCCGAAGCAGGCTCCCGTTCGAGGTGAGGCTGCGGCAGAGCGCGAGTTCCTCCAGGGCCTTGTCGGGGAGATCGAACTGGTAGTACAGCCGGGCGATTTCCAGATGCGCGCGCGCGAGCTCCTCGCCGAAATCGGCCGCGCGCTGGAAGAACTCCAGCGCGTTTTTCAGGTCGCTCGTCTCGAGCGCGAGAGAGCCTCTGAGGAAAAGCAGCCGGGGATCGCTCTGATCGAACGAGAGAAGCTCCTCCACTCTTCTCTGGGCCGCTTCGATCGCCCCTTCGCGCACGAGGGTGCGCGCGAGCCAGATCTCCGCCTCGTTGTACCTGCCGTATCTCTTGACGAGCGCGGTAAAGGCTCTCCGCGCCTCCGCGGGCTTGTCCTCGAAGTAGTAGATTTTTCCGAGGAGAAACGCGGCCTGGTGGAAACCCGCATCGCGCGCAACGATCCTCGTGAGCCGCTGCTCGGCCTTCTGCAGATCGCCTCCCGCGTAGTCGTCTTTTGCCGCGAGGTATTCCGCGATCAGATCGTCGGAAGGCGGCCGCGGCTGGCAGGCGAGCAGGCAGAGGCAAGTGAGGACCTGGAGAATCCTTCCGATCCGCGCCGCTGCTCTCTCCGCCGGTGGATGTCGCCGCATGGTTCACTCGCTCAGAAGGAAGGCAAGGCGCTCTTTCAGCCTGCCGGCGGAATCCTTCCTGCGTTCTTCGAGGAACGCCATCACCCTCGCGTCGGCCTTCAGCGCTTCCAGCATCCGGGTCCCCGCTGCCTGGTAGGCGTTGTCGGGAGTCGTGAGCAGGGCGAGCACGGGCTCCAGCAGGGCGAGGTCTGCGCCCGACTTCACGGCGCGCGCGATCTGCTCGAGCTCGGCCCCGAGCAGGAGCTTCTCCCCGTCGGCGGGAGAGAGGCCTCGGATGCGGCCGAGCTCGCGCCGCGCCTCTGCCGCGATGCCGGTCCGCGGGGCGAGCAGAATGCACTTCTCCACGATGTCGACGGCCGCGCTCACCGCCTCCGGCCCCCGGCAGGCCTTCAGGCCGCGCCAGAGATGGTGGTAGTAGCTGGCGAGACCCCGCAGCGACGGCTCGAGGGACAGGTAGGACTGGAAATCGCCGCTCGTCGCCTTCCCCGCTTCCAATTGCGCGGACAGCAGGAGGTAGCGCCCGAAAGGCTCCGCGGAAACGCTCGCGATCGTCGACAGCTCCGCGAGAGCCCCCGGCCAATCGCCTTTCACGTATCGACAGAGCGAGGCGGCCAGCCGCTTCCCCCGCCGCCCGGGATTGAACGCGGGATCCTCCAGCTTCCGCGCGAGGTCGCCCAGGCCAGCGAGCATCCGCGCCTCCGTCGTGGAGCCGGCGCATCTCTGGTATTCCAGCTCCTTGAACGCAGCGAGGACGCTCTCCTCGATCAAACCCGTCCTCTCGTACAGCAGCGACTCGGCAAGTCCGATCCCCTGCTCGTAGGGAAATCGGGCTTGATACGCTGCGAGCGTCGCGAGCGCCTCCCCGTTCCTGCCCTCGCTCGAGAGAAGGCTTCCGTACGCGCGGTAGTCCTCAGGCACCATTGTCGAACGGCGGCTCTCCCAGCCCTTCGCAAAATCCGCGAGGGATTCCCCGTTCTCTCGCAGGACGGCGCGCGCCTTTGCCCGGGTGAACAGAGCGCCTGAGGGGTCCTCGGGATCGAGGGAGAGGGAAACGCTCGAATAGTCGGCTGCTTCCCGATACTGCTTCGTCCGCCACGACAGCTCCGCCAGATCGGCGTAAAGCAGCGCCGCGAGCTGGCGATTCTTCGTTCCCCCGCCGAGGCGATTGACCCTTGTTCGCACGGCGAGCCTTTCGCCCGCCTCCAGGTAGACTCGCGCTTTCTCCAGCTCGCCCGCGGCGAGCAGGTGCGCGCCCAGGTCGACTTTCAGCGCGAGTGAGTTCGGATATTCCTGGTCCAGAGCCAGCAGCCCGATGAACAGCTCGCTGCCGGTCTGCGTCCTCGCCAGCTCTTCATGCCTTGCCTGGTAGCTCGTCTGCCGCGAGGCGCAGGCTGAGGGAATGAGAATGATCGCGCAGAGGAACGCAGCACACCGATTTTGCATGACACATTTCCGAACGCCTCGGACCACACGTGCCCGCAGCGTTTCTATCGAGGCAAGATTCTACCACGAGCATGCTGGAAAAGCTACAAAAAAGTGAGAGTGCGCCAGCTGCGGTTCCCCGCGTCTTCCTGCTGCGGCCGGCAGACTCCGCCCCGAGGCCATCCCCCCGCGTTGAACAATTCGGCGACAACGGCTACAAGTACCGCAGCCATGCAATCTCCTCGATCAGCTTCACCTTCCGCCGCACATACCGCAACCCATGCCCTCACCCATGCCCTCACCCATGCCGAACGCGCCTGACGGAAAACCGCTTTCCCTCGGCTTGCGCTCAGAATGGTCCGCGGCTCGCGGGCTGCCGCTCGTGCAGCTGCGCGACGCAACATTTTTCTCGAATGGACGAAGGCTTTTCCCCCGGACCTCCTGGACAATCTTGCCCGGCGAGCACTGGGCGATTTTTGGACCGAATGGTTCGGGCAAGAGCACGCTGGCGAAAGCTCTCTGGGATGGCGTGCTCGTGGTCGATGGCCGGGTCTCCTATCCGCTCGCGGAGTCCAGCTCCCGCAACGGTCCGTCACCGGCTGAGCTCTCGCCGGCGACATACGTGCGTCATGTGTGCTTCGACGATCAGAGGGAGCGCGTCGCGCGGTACAGCCGCTACCTCCAGGGACGGTACGAGAGCCTCGGCGGCGATGAGGCTCCCACTGCGGCTGAGGTGCTCGGGGTTTCGCGATCGGATCAGGGACGAGCGGGCGGAGGACGGCATCCGGCTCCCGACCTCGTCGCCCTGCTCGGCCTGCAAACGGTTCTCGACCGTCGTCTCCCCCAGCTCTCGAACGGTGAGATGCGGAAACTGCTTATCGCGGAAGCCCTTCAGGACGGGCCGCGCCTGCTCATCCTCGAGGAGCCTTTCCAGGGGCTGGACGGTCGATCCCGGCGAGCGCTTTCGCGGCTCCTTTCCCGCATCACGGCACGCGGCGTGACGCTGGTCATTGTGACGGCCAGGTGGCGCGACATCGTGCCCCCCGTCCGCCGCGTCCTCTGGGTCCAGGACGGCGTGATCGCGGCTCAGGGCCTGCGGCGGGACTTCACTCGCGGAGGCAGGCCGGCGCCGCCCGGCGTTCTCGCTTCCATCCCGCCCGTTGAGCTCCACGCCTGGCCTTCTCTGCCCGTCGCAGAAGTCCGGCAACTGGAAGGCGACATCCTTGTTCAACTGCGGCAGGTAACGGTTCGCTTCGGTGCCACCATCATTCTCGACCGCGTGAGCTGGAGGATGCGAGAGGGCGAGAACTGGGCCCTGGTCGGCCCGAATGGCTCGGGAAAGACCACGCTGCTGAGCCTGATCCTGGCGGACAATCCCCAGGCCTATGCGAACGATGTGCGGGTGTTCGGCCGGCAGCGCGGCGACGGGGAGAGCATTTGGGAGGTGAAGGAACGCCTGGGACACGTTTCACCGGAGGCGCAATTCCACCAGCCTCCCGGCGTGACCGCCCTCGATGCGATCTGCTCGGGCTTCTTCGACAGCCTCGGGCTCTTCCAAGGCTGCACGGAGAGCCAGATTCGAACGGCGAAGGACTGGGCCGAAGCTTTGGACCTCGGGAATGTGGTCAACCGGCCCTTCGGCTCGCTGTCCGACGGCGAGAAGCGTCTTACCCTTCTTGCCCGTGCCCTGGTCAAGAATCCCCGGCTCCTCGTTCTCGACGAGCCCTGCCAGGGTCTCGACGACGAGCACCGGGAACGTGTGCTGCGGATCGTCGACCATCTGGGCCGGCAGCGACGTTTCTCGATCATCTATGTGACCCACGAGCAGCGAGAGCTGCCGCCCTGCATCGGCCACGTGCTCCGCCTCGCACATGGCCGGGTGAAAAGCTTCAAGACGCGACGTTGGGTTCTGTCGCGTCGATGAGAGCTTGGGGCAACCCCACGGGTCTGTTCAGCCCTTATGGCGCGGAGAGTCCGCGGCCCCAGGCCGTCGCCCTCTCCAATTCCCCTTCCGCGAGCGGACCGGCACGTCCCGTGACGATGAATCCCTGTGGCGGCGACTTCAACGTGCTCCCATTGTCCTGAAGCCTGGCGGCGATCCGCGCGGCGGCGTACCCGAATATTTTCGCGAACTTCATGGACATTCGGGTATCGAATGCCGCGATGCTGAGCTTTCCGGCGACCGCCTTCGGAATGGAGTCCATGAACTCCTGAATAGCCTTGCTTGGGCGGCCGCCGAGGGTGGGCGACCCGACCACGAGAAGATCGACGCCCCGCATCTCTTCTGCGCCGACCGCACTCGGCTTTCGTACCTTGGTACCGCGGCCCATGCCGCCGGCGATCGCTTCTGCGATCTTTTCGGTGTTGCCATGCGTTGAGTCATAGACGATCATCGCTTTCATCCCAGCCCTCCCCTGAGCCTTCCGCCCTTCAGTCGTGATGCGCATTCCCTTTCTCCACTGTTTCCCATTTTCTTTTCAATCGAGAGTCCGGTGCCCGCCCACTCTTCCACCGCTCACTCTCTCCTCTGGCAGCCTCTGACGCAGGGGTGCAGCGTCCCTTGAAGCGTTTCGCTCTGTGCGCGGTGTCCGAGGAGAAGGATGGATCAGGCGAATCGATCTCTTGCGCAAACCTGAGCGCATCTGCGGCCGGCTGCTCGCTCACATCGATCGGTTGACCGCGAAGGCCGTCGCGGATAAGAAGCACACCTGGGACACTTTTGACCACGACGACAGCCATTTCCCGACAGTCCCGGCCTTGGTCGAAGAGTGTGCTTCGAGCAGTCGGGACCGCGCCTTGTGAGGTCATTTCTCCTGTCCAGCTCCTCCTGCGGCGAACGCATGCGGCATCGGAGCGGCCTTCTCTTCGCCGCTCTGGCCCAATGCCTGCCCGAGGGTGATCGTGCCCCTTGTTATCTGGAAGATGCCGCTGAGGGCCAAGCTCGGTCCCCGCAGCAGGGTGGTGGATAGTAATCCTTCGTGAGAACGCTCCTGCGAGATCGCCGAGGAGCTTTTCGTACGGAGGATGGAGAGCAAAGGTGTCGCGTTGAAGTATCCTCCGTAGCCTCTCTGCTTGTCCTCGTAATCCTGCCTGGCTCAGTTTTGTAGCGCCCATTTATGCTTGGTTGGTGAAGTACAGCCGGTATCTTACCATCCCACCTCTGGTGAGCTCTTTTGCAGTGGCTCCTTCATGCCCTTCATGATGGACTCGCGCATTCCAGGAATTGACAGTAGATACAGCGTTTCTTCGATCGAACGTCAATCGTCCTCTGCAATGAGCACTGCCGATGTGTTTCTTTCGGTCATGTGGGACTGGCTCGTGTGTGTCGGCGAGAAAAAACCTCAACAAGCCTGTCGAGGTCTTTTCTCGCGTTTGTAATGTTGATGCTGCTCAAGGGCTCGTCTCCTCAAGTACGGCTTTCCGTACGCGAATCTACTCTCGAGGCGATCGATCGCCGCTGCGATGGAAGCAGGGGACCCATCAGTCTCGATTGATCTGCTCGTGCGATCCTTGCCTGCACGAGGAGAGTCCCCGAATACTCTGCCGAAGTCGTTTCAACCCTTCCGATCACGGACGCCATCACACCTTCAACGAACTGACGCGAACTGACGCGGCAGAAAGCGCGCATAGTCATTATCGCTTTTCATTGTGCAATCTCATTATATCGGTACCACTGTATTCTCAGTAATGGGTTACGCTCTTGTTGCCATGTCACTCGAAGAGAAGGTCTACGGTAAGTTCCGCCTTGATCGTATTTTCAGCGCGACAAGTCGTTCCTTCCCCTGCGGAGATTTACCGTGAGATCCTTCCCTAAGAAAAGAGAGCTCCCGCCGTGGGCAGCGGGGGCACAGTTCCGGTCGCCACAACGGCAAAGCCCCTCGACCGCCGGTATGGTTGATGTTACCAGGCCACATTCCTTTTCATCCTGAAATTGGACGAGCTCATCTTCGGGCGAGCTCCAGCCGGATCCACTAGCGCGGCAAGTCTATTGAGTGGACCTTGACATCTCCGATGCTGACCCATCGGAGCTCGCATTTCTCATCTCGCAGTAAAAGGAGCGCCCCCGTGGGTTTGTCGCAATTCATCGCGAGTACGCGATACGCATCATCCGGCGTGAAATTCTTCGCTTGGTCCCCTTTATTGACTCTGACCCTGAAACCGTGAAAGTACATGTCTCGTGCCTCCTATCATTCGAGTATCGCAGGAGTGATGACTTTCTGCAAGTGCAGGGAAGTGTTGAAAGAGAGCCATATCCCAATTGAAGCAACGATCGGCGAGCTAATCGGCGAGTCAGAGAATTGAATGCAGATGACGTAGGAAGGCGTTCGCCACTGGGGTACTTTCGATCTTGGTGCATGGAAAATGAAAAGGGGCATACTCTTCGTTTCCTCAA
>Ga0315286_10002431_pt1 | contig 17389 bp, 10 predicted proteins | sample YL17G10_0_MG_FD_205038 | JGI IMG/M metagenome (GOLD analysis project Ga0315286, IMG submission 205038) | Sediment microbial communities from Yellowstone Lake, YNP, Wyoming, USA - YL17G10_0 | ecosystem: Environmental > Aquatic > Freshwater > Lake > Sediment | place: USA: Wyoming | collected...
CTCGCGCAACAACGCCGTCCTGCAGGATGGCGACATCGTTCTCATGGACAGCGCACCCGACTACAAGGGGTACACCAGCGACATCGGGCGGACCTGGCCGGTGAGCGGCGTCTACGCCGCCTGGCAGCGGGAGCTCTACGGCTATATCGTCAAGTACCAGCAGACGCTGCTGGGGCTCCTGCGCCCCGGGCTTATGGCGGATGACATCCTCAAGACGGCCGCAGAGAGGATGGCCGGGGTTATCGCAAGCACCAGGTTCTCGAAGAAGATCTACGAGGAATCAGCCCGGCGCACGCTCGAATTCAAGGGCCACCTCTCCCACCCGGTTGGGCTGTCGGTGCACGATGTCGGCTTCTACCGGCACAAGCCTCTCGAACCGGGCGTCGTTCTGTCCGTGGACGCCATGATGTGGGTTCCTGAGGAGCAGCTCTATATCCGGTGTGAAGACACGGTGGCCATCACGGCGGACGGGATCGAGAACTTCACCGCCGCCGCACCACTTGATCCGGATGCGATCGAGGCCGTGATGCGCGAAGACAGCGCCTATCCGTCTCTATTCTGATCACCAGACTGAATCCTGACACCTGTCCGTCCCGAAAGCTCCATCCGGGTGTGCAGGATGAGTGACGGGTGTCCGCGTGTGTGATCTGCGACAAGCAGATGGCGGAGGCGGGAGCGAAGGGGTAGTGTCAAGGATCTTTCGCACTTTCGGTCATGAGTAGTCCCCGCGCCTATGCCCGCTTTCCGCTGCCGCGGGGCTTAGGACCGCGGCCGAGCCAGGGCAGGCTGGCCTAGCATGCCAGTGGGTGCGGTCATGCGCGTGGGAGGGGCCGCTGCGGCGCCGGCGGCGTCGGCGGTGCTCTCCGTCGGCGGGCGACGCGAAAGACGGCTTGGAGGACGCTTGTCATGGGTGTCGTGAGGGCGGGAGTCGTGTTGGCGATGGCCTTCTCGCTGGCGGGCGCGGCCACGGCCGGCGTCACCGAAGACTGGCCGCAGTCGAAGTTCGACGGTCGCCGCTCGGGCGACGCGGCCGCGCGAAGCGTCGCGACCCCGTTGGGGCTGGTTGCGGCCAGGCCTCTGTCCGACGCCATCTTCACGTCGCCCGTGGTGGCGGGCGGCCGGGTCTTCGTCGTGGACGGGTCAGGAGCGGCCTGGTGTTTCGAGGCCGACACCCTGGCCCCCGTCTGGACGTTCCAGTCGGGAGGCGGCAAGGCGAACTGCAACAACGTCTCGTCGCCCGCCATCGCCGGGCGCTACCTGCACTTCGGCACCATGGCCGGGTCGTACTACGTTCTCGATGCGGCCTCGGGAGCGCTCGTGAGGAAGATCGACACCGGCGACCCGATCTTCAGTGCGCCGGTGGTCGGAAACGACCGGGTCTACGTGGCGACGCTGGGCGCCCGGGTCTACGCCCTGAAGCCCGACGGCACGGTCTGCTGGGTCTGGGACTTCGTCCGCGAATGCCTCGGGTTCACCGCCGACCGATGGAGCGGCGACGACTGGCTCAGGGTCCGCGGCCGGGCCGGGTGGCGGGAGCAGTTCTGCTGCACGAGGGACGTGGCCCTCCTCGGCAAGACGGTCGTGCTTGCCGCCGGCGGCACGATCGTCTGGCTCGAAGACGCCGGCGACCGGGCCGAACGGCGCGGGACGTACGCCGGCGCCAGGGAAGCGCCCGCGACGCTCGGCCTGAGCCTCGGCGACGCTGGGGCCGTCTACCGGCAATGGACCCGGCGGGACAACGAAGGCAGCGTCGAGGTCCTGGAGTGTCGCGATGGCCAGGTGAAGGCCGATTACGTCCGGGGCACCGAGACCGGGTACCAGGGGGAGGGGCTCCTGAGTTTCTGTTCGGTGAGCCTCCGCGGCCGCGACGTCTACCGCGCTCGGCCCCAGGACGGCCTCGGCCTGTGCCGGCATTCGCCCGACGGCTCGACGCAGCCCTTGTGCCGATACGCGTCGATGGCCTCGCCCATCCTGCTGCGCGACCAGGCCGTCTACGGCGGGCTGGACGGGGGCGTGCACGTCGTGCCGCTGACCGGAAAGGGGGAGGTCTGGTCCTTCAGGACGGCGTTCGGCAAGGCGATTTCGGCGCCCGTGGCCGTCTGCAACGGGCGAGTCTACGTGGGGTGTGAAGACGGGTATCTGTACGCCCTTGGGCCGCAGGGCACGGCGCCGCTGCCGACGGACGCTCTTCGGCTTCATGAGATACGCAGTCCGCTTACGGGCCGACGAGCGGATGCGAAGAACGACTGGTTCACGAGTTTCGGCAACCCGGCCAACACCAACTCCAGTCCCCAAGGCCTCGAGCCGCCGTTGCGGATGAAGTGGATCCGCCGGTATGAGGGCACCGCGAAGCACATGTCGGTCTGCGGCGGCGGGCGGATGTACACGCACACGGCCGAGGGGCAGGTCTTCGCCGTCGAGCAGGAGACCGGGAGGCTGCTGTGGCGACGGTACTGGCCGGGGGTCCACGTCTCTTACACCAGCCCCCTCTACCACGGCGGCAGGCTGCTGGTGCCGCAGGCAGGGCTTGGCGAGTGCCGGCTCCGCTGCCTGGACGCGGCCACCGGAAACCTGCTCTGGGAGGCCCCGTTCTCCGGATCGCCGAGTTGGAACCGGCAACAGCCGCCGATCGTGCACAAGAACCTCGCCATCTACCAGTTCAGCACGGGCAAGTACACCCCGCAGACGTGGCTGTTCGAGCACCAAAGCACGTTCGGTTTCCCGGCGGACCACAAGCCGCTGGTTCGGGCGTGGGATCTGGGCACCGGCCGGGAGGTCTGGACGCGCGACTTCTCAGAGTTCGGTTCCGGCGGTGACGACGCGGGGATGTGCTTGCTGGACGGCACGCTCTACTACTCGTGCTACTTCGGGAACAAGGATCCGCAGGGCGTCACGGCAGCGATCGAGCCGGGAACGGGCAAGGTCCTCTGGTCGACGACGAAGTATGCCGTCCATGCCGGCTGCACGGTCTCCGGCAAGGACGGACGGCTGTACCTGGGCGGGTACAACCCGGCCGACGGCAAGACCAACTACGTGTGGTGCCTCGATGCCCGGGACGGTTCGTTGGTCTGGAAGTCCGACCCGGTCAGTCGGGCCATCCACGTGGTCACCGTGGGCGAGCGGTTCCTCTTCGCGCACTCGCAGTACGAGGGCGGCTACCTGCTCGACAAGGAAAGCGGGAAGATCCTCTCGGCCCTGGTGCAGGGCTACCGGTGCACGCGATTCACGCTGTCGGAGCCGTACCTGCTCGGCCCCAACCTGTCGCTCTTTGACACAACGCGCGGCGGCAAGATCGCGACCTGCGGTCCGGCGATCGACGTGATGGAGTGCATCGGCGCGTTCGCCTCCAACGGGCGGGTCTTCTACACCACCAACGGCGGCGGTTTGCAGGCCTGCCTGGTCTGCGGCGAAGAAGCGAAGTCGGCGCCCGTCGACGGAGGTTGAGCCGTCTCGGAAACCATCCGCGGGAGCAAGACCGGGGCGGGCGGCGGGGCGGAGTAGAAGTGCGGCACCCCTGGAAGAACTCTGTGAGACGGGACGGATTGCGCCACCTGAAGGCTGAGAACGAGATTCTGTGCGCCGCCCCCCTGGACCTCGCCTTTCACCGCACGCCTACCCGTGTGGCAAAGCCGTTGACGCTGAACACAATCGCGGCCTGCGACCTTCAGGGCGTCAGCCCGAGAGTGCGGAAGTCGGACTCGCAGCCCTCGGTTTGCATGGCAGGCGTCTGGGGCACGGGGAACCAGCTTGTCAGGACTGCCAAACGCAGTAGAATCGTGGACACTGCTGGCGGCGGTCGTCGGCGGGCGGTCATCTGGGGGATATCTGGTCAGGAGTTACAGGCCATGACTCGGACTGCCCTCATCGTGTTCATGCTTCTGGCGACATCAGCGGTTTCCTTCGCTGCCGAGAGTGCCGCCAAGCCGGATTTTTTCGTCGCCCCAACCGGTGCGGACACCAATCCTGGAACGCCCGACAAACCGTTTGCCACCGTCGCCCGGGCCCGCGATGCCGTACGCGAGCGCGCCTCCGCCGGGCTCAAGAGCGATATCCTCATTCTGATTCGCGGCGGAACGTATGCACTCGCCGAAACGCTCGTGTTCGGCCCTTCAGACGGTGGCACCGAGCAACACTCCGTCACCTACGCGGCAGCGAAGGGCGAGAAGGTCATCGTGAGTGGCGGCCGCACGATCACCGGCTGGCGCCGCGGCGATGGCGAACTCTGGGTCGCCGACGTTGCCGGCGTGAAGGAAGGCCAGTGGTATCCCCGCCAACTCTTCGTCGATGGGCGGCGGGCCGTCCGTGCGCGAACGCCCAACCAGGATGCCGACCCGCCTTGCTGGCAACTCAAGGGTGTCGAGCTTCCCAAGGACTTGAAGCAGCACACCTACCAGTTCGCCGCGGGGCAACTCAAGGCGTGGCGGAACCTCGGCGACGTCGAGGCCGTCGTCTTTGGCAACTGGGAGATCACGCGCAAGCGGTTTCAGGAGATCGACCCCGCCACGGGCATCGCCCGGATGGCCGGGCCGCACGCGGTGCCGCACGAGGCGATCGCGCCGGGGGGCGGCCGGTGGGTCTACCTCGAGAACGCGGCCGAAATGCTCGACCAGCCTGGCGAGTGGTATCTCGACCGTTCGACAGGCGTGCTGGCCTACTGGCCGCTGCCCGGCCAGGACATGGCCAAGGCAGACGTGGTTGCCCCGAAACTCCCGCGCCTCGTGGAGGTCAAAGGCAAGCCCGACGCGCCCGTGCGCCACCTGCACTTCCGCGGCCTCTCATTCGAGCACGCCGACTGGACGCCGCCGCCCGGCGGGTACCTCGGCATCCAGGCCTGCCACTTCGTGACGGGCAGCACGTATACGGAGGCAAGCTACGACAAGGTCTGGGGTTTCATCGAGGCCGCCGTGCGCTTCGAGGGCGCCGAGGGGTGCAGCGTCGAGGATGGCGCGGTCAGGCGCGTCGGCGGGTGCGGCATCGAGGTCGCCAACCGCTGCCGCAAGGTTGTCATCCAGGGCAACCGTATCACCGACGCGAGCGGCAACGGCATCCAGGTCGGAGGACCCAAGGACGAGGCCGAGGTGCCACGCGCCGTCCGCGTGGCCAACAACCACGTCCATGCCTGCGGCACCGACTACGCCGGCGCGGTTGGCATCTGGGTCGGGTATGCCGAGGGCATGGTCGTCGCGCACAACCTCGTGCACGACCTGCCGTACACGGGAATCTCAGTCGGGTGGCAGTGGGATCCGCAGCCCACGCCGGTCAAGAACAACCTCATTGAGTACAACCACATTTATGACGTGATGAACCGCCTGGGCGACGGCGGCGGCATCTACACGTTGGGCCTTCAGCCCGGCACGGTCATCCGCGGCAACCATATCCACGACGTGCGCCGCAGCCGGTTCGCCCAGGCCGCGCCCAACAACGGCATGTTCATCGACGAGGGGAGCAAGGGGTTCCTGTTCGAGTCGAACGTCATCTATCGCACGAGTGCCGAGGCGGTCCGGTTCAACCAGTGCTCCCGTGACTGGCACACCTGGCGCGACAACTGCTTCGGCGGCGACCCCACGGCCCCCGAGGCGAAGGCCATCGTGGACGAGGCCGGGCTCGAACCTGCCTATCGGGCTTCGTCTCTTGGCAGCGAAAGGTGATGGCGCATGCATCTCACGAAGATCAGATTGTCCGGGCTTGTGCTGGGTTGCCTTCTGGCATCGGCCACGCCCGGCCTGGCGGAGCCGAACGACATGAACACCGATTGGTTCAAGGACGCACGCTACGGCGTCTTCATGCATTTCCTGCCGGCCGATGCCAAGGGTCTGGCCCTGGTGAATGGCTTCGACGTCGAGGCGCTGGCCGGGCAACTGGAAGCGATGGGGGCGAAGTACTTCGTGATCACCCTGGGGCAGAACTCCGGTTACTTCATCTCGCCAAACGCCACCTACGACAAGTTCACCGGCTACGCGCCGGGCGAGCGGTGTGCCAAGCGGGACTTGCCCTTGGACCTCTACAAGGCGCTGAAGCCGAAGGGCATCCGGCTCATGCTCTATCTGCCCTGCCAGACGCCGAACCAGGATCGCCGCGCGCAAGGTGCGTTCGGGCTGCCCGAGGGGCCGAAGGACCAGCCGATCGACCTCGAATTCGCGGGCAAGTGGGCGGAGGTGATCCGGGAGTGGTCCGACCGCTACAAGGACAAGGTGGCGGGATGGTGGTTCGACGGCGGCTACGAGCACATCCACTTCAACGAGGCGATCGCCCAGGTCTATGCCAAGGCCGCCAAGCACGGGAACCCGAACGCCATCGTGACCTTCAACCCGGGCATCCAGGTGGTCCGCCACACGAAGGCCGAGGACTACACGGCGGGGGAACTGAACGAGCCGCTGGGCGTGGTCCCCGCCGCGCGCCGACTCGATGGGGCTCAGTGGCACGTGCTCACGTACCTGGGCTCGACCTGGGGCCAGCGCGGCACGCGTTTCCCCGCCGAGAAGTGGGCGGCCTGGGTGAAGGCCGTCGTGGACCGCGAGGGCGTCGTCACCCTGGACATGGGCCCCAACTGGGACCCCGGCCAGGGGCCGATCGGGTCCCTGGCCGAGGAGCAGGTCAAGCAGGTCAAGGCGATCCGGGCGGCCCTGGAGTGAGCGCCCGAGTCCTCAGAGCGTCATTCCGAGCGAGATGAACCACGGCCCTACTTCAGCGCCCCGGCCGTCAGCCCCTTGACGAAGCGCCGCTGCATCGCCACGTACAGCACCGTCACCGGGACCGACAATACCACCACGCCCGCGAAGATGGTGTTCCAGTTCTTGACGTACTGGTCGGAGAGGAACCGCCACAGTTGCACGAAGACGAGCTGGCCCTTGGCCGATCCCATGATGATGAACGCCTGCATGAAATCGTTCCAGATCCACAGGCCCCAGAAGATCACGACCGTGACCGTGCAAGGCGTAAGCAGCGGGAAGATGATCCGCCAGTAGGTGGCGATGGGGCCGCACCCGTCGATGGCGGCGGCCTCCTCGATCTCCTTCGGGATGGACGCCATGAAACCGCTGTAGATGAAGATGCAGAGCGGCAACCCCCAGGAAACGTGGTGCAAGAGGAGCGCCAGATACGTGAACTGGATGCCCAGCAGGCGGAACTCCTGAAGGAGCGGCACCATGATGATCTGGAACGGGACCGTCAGCCCCGCCAGGAAGAGGAGCCTCAGGCCCCGGCCTGCGGCCATCCGCCGCCGCATCAGCGACCAGGCGGCCATCGGCGCGACGGTGACGAGGCACCCGATGACGGCGGCACACATGAGGAAACTGTTCACCATGGGCCAGGCGAGTTGGACCCCGGTGAACACGTACTCGTAGTTCTCGACCGCCAGGCGCTCGGGCAAGGCCGTCGGCGACCGGACGATCTCGGGCAGCGTCTTCACGGAGTTGAGCGCCGCGAGGAAGCACGGCGACACGAATGCCAGGCCGGCCACCAGCATGACGGCTTCGAGGACGGGCCAGCGCGGCCGGTGGTGCGTGTCGCTCACAGTTGCACCGCCTTCCGCCTCAGGAGGGCCACTTGGACCGCCGCCACGCCGACGAGGGCGGCAAACGTGACGAACGACACGGCCGACGCATACCCCTGCCGGTTGTTGAGGACGCCCAGCCAGTAGATGTAGTAGCCGACCGTGAAGGTGCGGTATCCGGGCCCGCCCTGCGTCGTCACGACGATCTGCGAGAAGAGGTTGACGCCCGTGATCAGTGCCAGCACCGAGTTCGTCGTAAGGGTCGGGATGAGCATCGGGAACTGGATCCGCGCGAAGACCGAGAGCGGCCCCGCCCCGTCGATCGCCGCCGCTTCGTAGAGTTCGTTGGGGACGGTCTGAAGGGCCGCCAGGTAGAGCGTTGAGAAGAAGCCCAGCCCGCTCCACACCACCAGGGCGAAGATGAAGTAGGGCACGAGACCGGGGTCGCCCATCCAGTCCTGGGCCGCCGCCCCGAGGCCGACCGAACGAAGGATTGTGTTGACGGCCCCCTCGCGGTAATTGGCCATGTACTGGAACAGGAGGGCGCTGACGAGGACGCTCAGGATGTACGGGTAGAAGAAGAGCGCCCGGATCAGGCCCTTCAGTCGACGCAGCCTGTCCAGCAGGACCGCCAGGGCCATGGCGCCGAAGGTGAGGAAGAGGACCAGGAGCAGCGTCTCGAACAGCGTGAACTTGACGGCGGCGAGCAGCCGCGTGTCACCCAGGAGTTCGCGGAAGTTCGCCAGGCCGACATAGGTCGGCGACCGCGTCCAGCCTGTCCAGTCGGTCAGGCTGTAGGCGAAGCCGAGGATCGCGGGCAGAACGATAAACGCGACGTAGAGGACGACAGCCGGCCCGCAGAGGACCAGCGACGCGAACGTCTCGCCAGCGGCGGCGCGACTCGCCCGACGACGGCCCGATTGGACGCCAGCCTCCGACACGCTCGTCACATCCCTTTCCGCGCGCTGGCCCAATCGTCGTCCATCATCCGGAGGAGTTGGTCGAGGTCGCGGTTGCCCGAGAGGATCTCCTGCATGACCCGCGCCAGGGTCATGATGAACGCCGGGGGCGGCATGTCCTCCAGGGCGATGTGGAAGCCCACCGTGGTCCCGTACTTGGCCATGTTGGCGGCCATGTTGTCGTAGAGCTTCTGGGCCGGCGGCCAGGCGCTCTTCGGCCCGTCGATGGGGACCTTGCGGGCCTCCTTGAACTGGCTCTCGCCGTTGAGGAACAGTTGGTAGACGTGCGGATCGTAGAAGGCGTCGAGGGCGGCCCGGGCCTTGACGAGCTTCTCGCCTTTGGCGCTGGTGGTGATCGCCCACCCATTCTGCGTACTGGAGGTCATGATGAACTTCGGCGGCCGCCCGGTCATTGACGGAATCGGCCAATACTCCATCTCGAAATCGACCTTGTTCGGCTCGATGTCGCCGCCGAGCCAGCAGCCCATCATCCAGGTGGCGCCTTTGCCGCTGTAGAAGTCGCGCTGCTCCTCGTTGTAGCCGTCGCTCAAGGCGCCCTTGACGACGCAGTTGTCCACGAGTTCGATCATCCGCTCGAGAATCCTCCGCGCCACGGGGCTCGACGCGAAACGCACCTGCCCTGCGTCCATGCGCTTCGTCCACGAGGGCTTCGACGGATCGGGCTCAACGTCATACAGGTTCGTCGCGATGGCATAGAAGAGCGGCTGTCCGGCGGACCACTCTCGCCCCCCGTAGACGAGGGGGGCATAGCCCTTGGCCTTGACCTTCTTGAGCGCGGCCACGAAGTCATCCCACGTGGTCGGCGGCTGCGTGACTCCGGCGTCCGCCCACATCCTCTTGTTGACCACGATGCCCTGAATCTGCATGCCGCCCTGGCTCGTGTACCGCTTTCCCTTGTAAGGCGGCGGCAGCGGCAGGCCGACCTTCTCGTAGAACGCGTCCGGCAGTGGGACGAGGTGGCCGCCGTCCGCCAGGAAGTTCGTGAGTTGCCAGGTCATGATGACCTCCGGCAGGTCGCCGGTGGCAATCCGGGACTTGTAGTACTGCTCTCCCTCGGCGTTGCCCAGGTCGATGAGCGCCATCTTCCAGCCCGGATTGGCCTTCTCGAATTGGGCCTTCCACGCCTCGAAGTGCCTGCGGAAACCCTCGCGGCCACCGATATTCCGCGCAACGTGGATGGTCTTGGCGCCTTCATCCGTTCCGCCGCAGCCCATCAGCGAGGCGGACAGGGCCAGGCCAGCCACCATGGCCGCGCCCCAGTGTGTCAGTCGGTTCATACCCAATCTCCCATGTGACCCCATGCTCGTTCGGGAACACTCCGAGTCATCCCGACAGGATGGACGGCCGCTCAATCACCCGCTGCATCCCGAAGCTGAGAAGGTCCGAACCGGTTTTCCCCGGATCTTTGCGCCAGATGTTACGAGAGAACCCGGGCGATGGGGTTTCGCCGACTGGGCCGGAGTGAGGGCGCAGGCGATCGTGCACCGGTACTTGTACAGGATCCCGGCGACCTGGCGCGCGTTGCCGGCCGCCACGATGCCCTTGTCGAGGACGAGGCGGTCGACGTCGGCATGGGCTGGCGTGTGGCCGGTCATCCGTTTGCGCTCCCTTCCTCTGCCGCCGACGTTCCCGCCGCGCCGGCACCCCTGGCACGAGTCCCGTGCGACAAGGCGGGATGCCTTTTTCGCGGCCGCAGTATACACTACGCGGCACGATGTTGCCCAGCGCCTCGTGGCGCCCCCTGATCCTCCCGCAGGTCTGTGGGGAGCCTTCCTTACGCAGGCAGGCACCCAAGGGAACGGGCGCGGCCGATTTCCGACGGGAGACGAGGCCACCGGACGGGTTGAGGGGGATGACGGCGCCACCGGAGAGGGCCCGGGCAGCGCCGGCCAGGGGCCGGGCGTTGAGGTCGGAGCCGGCGCGCGGCACCGGCGAAAGGGACCTGCGTGAAGACCTGGTTCACGGTCGGCCTTGCCCTGGCCCTGGCCACGTGGGCGGTCCGAGCGGCGGCGGCCGAGACGCCGCTCGAACTGCTCGCGGCCGGCTTCTGGGGCACGGCCGAGGACGACGACATTCAAGGCGCGGCCCAGGCGCCCGACGGCACGGTCTACGTCGTGGGCAACATCGGCGCGGCCGCGACGAACCTGCCCGGCGGCGTTGCCCCCACGGTGCTGGGCGAGCGTGTGGCCGAGCCCAAGTGCGGGCGCGGCTTCGTCGCCCACTTCTCCGCCGACCTTGGCAAGTTGCTGCATTACGCCGAATTGGCCGAAGGCATCGCCATCTTCACGACCGCCCAAGTGAGCGCCGGCGGCGTCTACGTCAGCGGCTACGCGTCGGAGGGCCTCGAGCCGCTGCTCGCGGGCAAGTCCGGCCTGATGACGAAGTACCCCCTCGCCGCCGAGGCCCGGCTCATGAAAGAGGGGAAGATGCTCGAGGCCAATGGCCTGACGGACAAGGACCCCATCGCGGGCCGGCCCGGGCTGGGCCGCTACGGCGCGCCGTTCGTGCTCCGCCTCACGCCGGACCTCAAGACCGTGACTGCCGGCACGTACCTCGAAGGCTGGCAGCAGGTCTGGGACAAGTACCGCTGCAAGACTATCCGGCCCCACGCCACGTTCCCGCCCGACTACTTCTGGCAGCCGACGGCGCTCGCGCTCCTGGGGTCCGGCGACCTGGTCGTGTGTCACGACGGCGGCTACTTCCGGATGCTCACGGACAAGGACCGCGAGGTCGCGGGCGATAACGGCGACCTCCTGAAGCGCCTGGCGTTCTACGACTGCTCCGACTGGGTCAGCCGCCTCTCGCCGGACCTCTCGAATCGCATCTGGCGGCAGGCGATCCAGACGCCCGCCGTCGACGTCGAGACGGCCAAGCGCGTGAAGGGCGGCTGGCCGCTGCCGCACTACAGCAGCCCCCGGACGCACCGGATGCGCCTGGACCGCCAGGAGAACATCTACCTGTGCGGATGGTCGGCCTCGTACACGGCCAAGGAACCGTGGTGGTCGCCGTACGTGTGGAGGCTCCGTGCCGCCGACGGGGGACTCGTCTGGAAGGCGTATGAATTCGACCCCATGTCGGGCCCGGACAACCGGATGAACGGTCAGGTCGCCGACACCGCCATCGCGACCCTCGCCCTCGACGGCGACGGCAACCTCCTGGCGAGCCTGTTTGCCGACGGCGGCAACACGGTCATCGGCTGGAGCCCGAAGGCGGAACTGGGCCGGCCGTTCGAGGGCCAGGTCAAGGGCTCGGCCCCAGGCATCAAACTCGTGCATTGGTGGGGCACGATCCACCGCGTCAACGCGCAGACTCGCGAGGGGATGGGCGGGGCGCGGTTCGCCGGCAACAACCAGGGCGTTGCGGGGCCCGGGTGGGCCGTGGACCTGGCGTCCATGCCCGGCAACCAGGTCCTGGCCGTCGGGCGCTGCAACTTCGAGTTCCCCTGGACCGAGAACGCCTGGCACCGCGGGGACCCGGAGGAGAACCCCACGGGCTTCGTACGCGTGTACAGCACCGACTTCGAGCTTCTCTTCAGCACGGCGCTGCCGGGGGTGATCCCGTTTGAGATTGTGCCCCTGTCGGACAACCGCTACCTTATCGTCGGCCAGGCACGGAACCCTACGGCCCCCGTGGCCGGCGCCCTGTTCAACAAGTCGCGCGGCAAGGCTGACGGATTCCTCTGCCTCGTGCAGGCCGCACCGACGGCCGCAGGAAGATAGGCGAACGCGGTTTGCCCATCACGTTTCCTGGTCGGGGAGGACACCCATGCACACACGATCCCTTGCTCTGCTAACGGCCCTGGCCGGAACGTTGGCGGCGCTGTCCGACGCCGAGGGCGCCCCGTTCTCGGGTCGCCTCGAACTGACCCTCGACGGCGCGGTCGTGCAGTTCAGGGACGGCAAGGCGGGTGAGCCGAAACACCTGGACGTCTACGCCGAGTGCCGCGAGGACCAGTGGCGGGACGTCTGGGCGGAGTCGGACGAGTTCAATCGCGGCATGCACCTGGGAGAGATCGTCGAAGCCGATGTCGCGCCGGACCGGCTGCGCCTGAAGATGAGCCTCGCCCTTGCCTCGGACAACTGGATCAAGGGCGGCCCGGCCGCCTACGAGGTCGACGTGAAGCGCGACCCGAAGTCGGACACGCTGGAGGGCACGTTCTCCGGCGTGTTCACGAGCCCCTTCGGCCCGTTCGAGGCCAAGGGCAAGGCAACGGGCCGCCTTCTGCCACCGGCGCCGATGGCGCCCGGCTTCGAACCGGTCAAGCCGGGCGAACACCCGCGGCTGCTGATGCGCAAGAGCCAGGTCGCGGCGCTGCGAGAGAAGGCCAAGACGCCGTTCGGCAAGGGGCTGATGGAGTTGCTACAGAAGTCCGACGACCCCGTCGCCCTCGGTCTCCTCTACCAGCTCACCGGCGAGAAGTCCTACGCCGAGCGTGCCAAGACCGCCACGGTCAAGGTGATGGACAACCGCGACGGCGGGCCGTTCGCGCTCGGCCGCTTCTGGGGATACCGCACCAGCGTCGTCGGCGCGGCCTACGACCTCTGCTACGACGCCTGGGAACCGGAGTTCCGCGAGAAGGTCGAGAACTACCTCGACTGGATCCTCTACAAATGCCTCTTCCGCCAGCATCGCGTAGGGACGGTGAACTGGCAGCCCGGCAGCAACTACACGGTCGTGATCCATGCGGGCAACGGGATGGCCGCCCTGGCGCTCTGGGGCGAGAAAGGCCCCGCGCCGGTCGAGCCCCTGCCGTTGCGGGGCGAAGCGCTGCGGATCGGACCGCCCACCGACTTCGCGCCCGCCGCCGGCGTGCCGGTCGTGAAACTCGACCCCGGCCACTTCCCCACGGAGTGGCTCTGGATCGGCCCGTTCGAACAACAAGTGCTCCAGCACGAGCATCCGTTCTACGATTACCGGCAGCCGGTGGACTGCCTCGCCGCCATGGGGGGCATGGAGAAGGCCCGCCCGGCGCCCGGCCAGAAGGTCGCGTTCAAGAATCAGACGCTCCAGTGGAGACCGCTGACCCAGGCGGCCAACCCGGACATCTTTGCGGGCGAGAACCAGCATGCCGGCAAGACGATCCTCAAGTGCTACAAACTCACGAACCGCGAGAACACGCACCTGTTCTTCTACACGGTGCTTGAGAACGACAAGCCCGGCTGGTATCAGTTCGACGGCAACTTCTACGAGGGCAAGTGCTTCATCGCGGGCGAGCGCATCCTGCACGGCGAGATCGTCTACCTGGAGAAGGGGCGATTTCCGCTCCTGGTGCCGGTCGTCATGGCCGACGCGGAATACTCGTGCTTCTTCCAGTTCAACGAATCGTCCGAGGAGAAGGCCAAGGTGTTCTACGCGGATCCGGCCCGCGCGGCGGCCTACGACAAGGCCAAACGCCGGTACGAGGTAGAACTGGCACGTTGGAAGGCCGCCGGCGGCGCGAACCTCGCGTGGCTGGACCACGCGGACCGGCTCCGGCACTGGAACTACCTGAACCTGCGCCAGGGCATGGGCGACGGTGGCTTCCAGGGCGAGGGCGAAGGCTACACGCTCGAGTGCCACCACGTCATCCACGACTACGCGTGCGGCTACCAGAACATGTTCGGCCGCAGCGTGACCGGCCTGGACGACATCAGCCACTTTGCGGCGCGCTACGTCGCGACCGGCATCTGGACGCCGCAGGATGGCGGTTCGCGCGAGCGGTGCATCAGCCAGAGTTTCGGCGGGCACGGCGGCGGCACTATGCCGGCCCGTTACCTGGCGCGGTCCATCGCGCTTTGTCCAGAAGCGTGGCGGCCGGCGCTCCTCTGGCACTGGCTCAAGCAACTCGGCACGAGCGCCGACGAGGTGCGGACGGAGGCCGGGGCGAGGAAGGCGTTCTCCGGCGACGAGTTCCACGAGGGCCTCGCGCTGGCCGAGGCGTTCCTGAACTTCCCCCTCGACGTGAAGCCTGCCGCCCCCGATGCCATCTTGCCGCACGTGTGGGAGGCGAAGACGCGCGGCTTCTACGCCTTCCGGAACAACTGGTCGGACGGCCCGGCCAGCATCGTGGCGCAGGCCTACGCTAAGGCCGGGCAAGCGTGCGGTTGGAGTCAGGCCGAGGCCGGGGGCTTCCAGATCTACGGCCTCGGCCACGCCTGGGCGTGGAAGGACAACGACGCCGCCGGCAAGGAGGGCAGCCGCTGGCTCGACAACGTGGTGATGCTGCCCGACGATCCGATCGACGCCTGGGCGCACGGCGAGGTGATGTGCTTCGAGGGAGACCCGAAGACGGGCACCGGCAGCGTCACGTTTGACTTGGGGAACGTCTACCGCTGCATTCGCCAGGTCGGCGAAGGCAAGGCCGCGCGGCGCAAGCGGTTCGACGGCGGCATCCACGGCGTGCGGGCGTTTGCGGCCGACTATAGCGGCAAGGCCGGCACGCCGGGCCTTTTCGCGGTGGCGGACCGCATCAGCGGCGGGAAGCGCAAGGTCTGGATGTGGCAACTGCCGCGCGAAGGGCGCGATGGCCCCGACTGGACGCTGGACGTGCAGGGCAACTCGTTTACGCTCGTGTACAAGGACGCCTCGTTCAGGGCCACGTTCGTCTCTCCGGAGAACGTGAAGATCGCGCAGGTCAAGGGCCGCATGAAGGCCCACGAGTTGAGCGGCGTGGCCGACGTCGACGTGAGCGCCATCCATGCCACGGGCGAGGACCCGACGGACGGGGATTTCCTGGTGGTGATGACGGTCCAGAAGGGCGCGCCGCCTGCGGTGAGGACCGACGGCGCCAAGGCCCGCGTCGGCGGACGGACCGTGGCCTTCGACGGCAAGAAGATCACGATCGAGTGACAGGCGTGCGGCGGGTGCCGCATGGCTGGAGGAGGGCGCGACATGACGCGGCGGCTGGTGCTGGCGGCGGTGCTGCTCGGCATCCTCAGCGCCGCCGGCCGGGCCCAGGTGTACCAGTACGCGGTGCCCGCCCAGGACGCAGGCGGCAAGGAGATCACCGCTTACCTGTGGGTGCCGCCGGAGGCAGACCGCCTGCGGGGCACGATCGTGGGCGGTCAGACGCTGATGGAGCCCGCGTTCGCGGCCGACCCCTCCATCCGCCAGGCGTGCGCGGCGGAGGGGCTGGCGATCGTCTACTTCTCGCCCGCGCTGGACGCCGTGTTCGACTACAAGGCGAAGGACTCGCCCGCGCGGCTCCAGAAGGCGCTCGACGACTTGGCCGAGGTGTCGGGCTATCGCGAGTTGGCCGCCGCGCCGCTCTTCCCGTTCGGACACTCGGTCAGCTCCATCTTTGCCTCGCGCGTCGTCTGCTGGAACCCGGGGCGGTGCTTCGGCGCGCTGGCGTTCAAGGGGGGGCTGAGCGTTACGCCCGACGACCCGGCGGCGACGATCGCGGGCGTGCCCATCCTGGTTATCAAGGGCCAGTTCGAGGAGTTCGGCCCCGGGCCGAGCGGGACCTTGCGCGACTTTGAGGACCGCGAGACGGCGTGGAAGGGGATGCGGGAGATCCTGCTCGGCCTTCGCGCGAAGGACGACCGGAACCTCATCGCGTACCTCGTGGAGCCGGGGGCGTCGCACTTCGCGTGGTCCCAGCGCCTGGCGCCCTATGCGGCCGCGTTCATCCGCGCGGCGGCGCGGCAGCGCATCCCCGACTGGCCCCTGGACGCGAAGGAACCGGTCACGTGCCGCGAGGTCGATCCGGCCGCGGGCGCGCTCACGAGTGGCGACATCGGCAAGGAAACGCTGGCCGCACGCTACGGTGAGTTCAAGGGCGACAAGGCCAAGGCGTTCTGGCACTTGAGCGTCGAACTGGCGAAGATGGCCGACGCCCTCCACGCGGACCTCTTCGCCAAGCGGCCGCAGTTCGTGACGTTTGCCGACCCGAAGAGCGGCAAGCCCATCTTCGTCGGGCACGACCTGCGCCTGCGGCTCGGGCCCAACTGGGTCGGGCCCGACACGTTCCGGGTGGCCGGCACGTTTCTCGACAAGGCCCCGGACAAGTACCCGAAGGTCGAAGGGCCGGTAGGCCACGCCGCGGGCGCGGTCCGCTTCCGCGTGTTCGGCGGGACGGTCGAACAGACGGGGCCGGACACGTTCCGCGTCAGCCCGGACGGCCGCGGCCGCCTGCGGGCCGAAATCCTCGCCTTTCACCCCGGCGACGCCACCTATCGCTACGCCGAGCAGCAGGGCCGCGTGAACCTGCCGGAGCGACTCACGCAGGGCAAGCCGCAGACGATCACCTTCCCGCCGGTCGGCCGTCTCAAGGCGGGGGGCGGGCCGGTGCGGCTCCAGGCCACGAGCGACTCGGGCCTGCCGGTGCGCTATTGGGTGGAGAGCGGCCCGGCGACGGTTGACGGAGATACGCTCAGACTCGCGGAACGGCCCCGCCGGGCGAAGCTGCCGGTGAAGGTCACGGTCGTGGCGTACCAGTACGGCAGCGCCGTGGAGCCGTTTGTCCAGAGTGCCGAGCCGGTCCGGCAAGTGGTCCTTGTGGACCAGTAACACAGGAGGCCGACGCCATGAGATCCCGGATTCCGGTCTGGCTGCTGCTGGTGCCCGCGATTCTCTCGGGCGGGCCGGCGGGCCGCGCCGAAGAGGATGCGATCCTCGGCACGGTGATCGACGGCGTCGAGATCAACCTGTGGATCCCGGCCGGCGTGAAGGTCCTTCGCGGCGCTTTCGTGGACCCGGCCAATGCCAAGGTCGGGAACGACGCGGAAGACGCGTCGGCCAACGTCTGGGAAGAGACTTGCCGCAACCTCGACTGCGGCCACGCCGGGATGATCCTCCAGAATATGAACCGCGGGAACCGGCCGACCATCCTTCAGAAGGCGCTGGCGGCGGCGCTCAAGGAGTTTGCCGCCAAGAGCGGGCATCCGGAGATCGAGCACGTGCCGCTCGCCTTCTCCGGGATGTCGAAGGGCGGCGG
>Ga0315286_10002432_pt1 | contig 17388 bp, 11 predicted proteins | sample YL17G10_0_MG_FD_205038 | JGI IMG/M metagenome (GOLD analysis project Ga0315286, IMG submission 205038) | Sediment microbial communities from Yellowstone Lake, YNP, Wyoming, USA - YL17G10_0 | ecosystem: Environmental > Aquatic > Freshwater > Lake > Sediment | place: USA: Wyoming | collected...
AGGAGCGCAGAGCACGGGGTCCCGGTCGACATCGTGCCTTGTCCCATGGCCGGTGGGACCGCACCTGTGACTCTTGCAGGCGGGCTTGCCCAGCAGAACGCCGAGCTGCTCGCCGGGATCATGTTGGCCCAGACCGTCGATCAAAGATTGCCGACATGTTACTCGGGCCGACTGAGCATCCTGGACTTGCGGACCGGTGCCAACCTCTGGGGCGGAGCTGAGATGGCTCTTGCATCAGCTGCAACCGTGCAAATCGCTCATAGGTACCACCTAGGCTGTGATGTGTACGGTGTGACGTCGGATGCGCCTAGCTGGGGGATGCAGATGGGTTTGGAGAGGATGATGACAGCTGTGATCCCAGCAATGGCCGGCGCGGATGCGTTGTCTGGCATCGGAGGTGCGTGGGGGACGAATACCAGCTATGAAATGCTCGTGATAGACAACGAAATCTACGGTGATGTGTTCAGGGCCGTCCAGGGGGTCGAGGTGGACCAGGGAAGGCTTGCGATCGACGTGATAGACAAGGTCGGGCATATGGGTACCTTCCTGTCACAGATGCACACCATGGACTACCTCAAGAAGGGTGAGATAAGGACCTCACCACTTTGGGACAAGCGCGGCGCGGAGAGAGCATGGAAGGAAGGTATCAAGCCGCTCGAGGAGAAGGCCAGGGAAGAGGCGAGGCGGATCTTGAAGGAGCACGAGCCGGAACGTCTCGACAAGGACGTTGAAAAGGAACTAGCTCGAGTGGTGAAGGAAGCCTCGAAGTCGTTGATGTAGATCACAAGTAGCTCGCAAGCACCGGGGAGCTCACCATCCTCCGACGGCCCTCGTTCCCCTGACTCGCCCTACTTCGATTCAGCGAGCATTATTCGTGCTATCTCTTCTGGGGCGGCCATCAGGAGGTTCTTGTTTGCTGATTGCGTGTCAGTTCGATACCTTACGCTCCGAGGAGATCTCAACCTAGTGGCGGAATCGTGCGCTCTTCTGCAATCATCAATCCTCGCAGGAGAGCTGACCGTTTGAAGTTGTACATAGAACGCGATTCAATCTTGCATGGCAATCGATGTGGAAAAGATTAAGGCCGCGCAAGAACTCGTGCCCATTCTCCCAGCCATTGCGCAGTCGGACCAGGGTGATCAGGATGAACGAAGAGGACGTGGTCAAGAGAACGCGCGGAATGCCCGCGACGGTGGATTCCCTTGTTGCCGACCTTTGCTCGCTGGGCATTGCGCCAGGTATGGTCCTCCTCGTGCATTCTTCCTTGAGTTCACTTGGATGGGTGTCTGGTGGCCCTGTGGCGGTCATCCTTGCTCTTGAGCAGGTCCTGGGACCAAGGGGCACTTTGGTGATGCCCGCTCTCTCGGGAGATCTTTCGGATCCTGCCAGATGGAAGGAGCCCCCAGTGCCTCAGGATTGGTGGGGCAAGATCCGAGAGTCCATGCCTGCTTTCGACCCAGAGGTCACACCCACTCGAGAAGTCGGTGTCGTGCCTGAGTGCTTCAGGAACCAGAAGGGCGTTCTTCGCAGCTCGCATCCGCAAGACTCTTTCTCAGCTAGAGGACCGAAAGCGGAGGCCATAACCAAAGCGCATGGTCTGGATTTTGGTTTTGGAGAGAAATCGCCGTTGGCGCGACTCTACGAACATGATGCGTGGGTTTTGATGCTCGGCACGGATTTCCTGTGCAACAGCTCATTGCATCTTTGTGAGTATAGGGCCAGTTATCCCGGCAAACGCGTGATCAAATGCGGATCACCCATATTCACGGGAGGCAAGCGTGAATGGGTCGAGTACGACGACCTGGAATTGAGCAACGCGGATTTCGGCTCTATGGGCGAGGCTTTCATCAAGGAGACGGGGCTCGCGCATCGCGGACACGTGGCCATCGCGGAAGCCATCCTTGTCCCTCAGAGAGCGTTGGTTGATTTCGGCGTGAAGTGGATCGAGAAGAACCGGCAGTAGCCGCTCAGACCAATTGACCAAGCTGTCCGTCGTTCGGTTTTGCAGGCGGAGACATCCCGAGATGTCAAACCTTTTCTCTTCCTTGTTCAATGCATGGGCTTGGAGCTTGCTCTCATGAAGGTTTTCCAGATCTCGGCGGTCAAGCCTCTCGTGCCATTTGATGTTCTAGAGAAGATCGATGTCCGCGTGGGGACCATCGAATGTGTCGAGGCGGTCAAAGGATCGGACAAGTTGGTGAAGCTCGTCGTCGACTTCGGGGACCGGAAGAGGAACATACTGGTCGGCATGAGGCAGGAAAGAGACAACCCCAAGGAAATCGAAGGTAGGCAGGCGCTGTTCGTCGTGAACGTTGAGCCCAGGAAGATGATGGGTCAAGTCTCCGAGGGAATGGTGTTCGACATCGGATACGCCGACGGCATGGTCCCGGTCCTCGCGGTGCCAGAGAAGCCGGTCCCGAACGGCACGCGCGTGGGATGACGGGAAGATTGAGACCAGACTCGATCGGGGTGCTGATTCCTGCCCATGATCGGGAATAGTCTGAGCGAGGACAATCGAGCATTCCGGAACCTTCTAATCCGCATACGGTGATGCTCCCGCTGTAGTACGAGCTTCTAGAAGGGGGATGCAGGGCTCGTACTCGATGGGGATGTGGGAAACACGAGACGACTTAATTTGAGTATGTTTGCGGCAGCTATCGTGATGGGCATGCTGGTGGTGCCGGGGCTTGCCCTGGCGAAACCGGTCGAAAGAGGTGCAGCAGGACCTGCTCCCAGTGCGACTTGGACCTATGCGATCTACATGGATGGGGACAACAGCCTTGAGATCTACTGGGCGGGCACGAGCCTTCCGTTGTTGGAAGCAGTCCCCGCGAGCGCTAGCGTCAACATCGTGGCGTTCGTGGACTTGGGCAGCACTAGCGGGATGACTGTGCAGAAGATATCAGGCACGACCGTGACCACGGTCCTGACGGCGCCCGAGATGAATATGGGAGACCCGGCAACGCTCACTTGGTGCATCAACGAGGCCGCGGCGCTGTATCCATCGACCTATCTGGTCCTGAGCATGTGGGATCACGGGTACGGGTGGAACTACGTCTGCTTGGACGACACGTCGGGCGACAGCCTGAGCATGCAAGACCTCCAGGCAGGCATCGCGAATGCGGGAAAGAAGATCGATGTGCTGGCCTTTGACTGTTGCAACATGGGCAACATCGAGGTGGCGTATCAGGTCTCGCTGACAAACCTCGTATCGTACATGGTGGGTTCTGAAGAGACCGTGCCGGGGAACGGCTTCCCGTACGACAAGATGCTGATGTATCTCTACAACAACCCTGCAATGCTCCCGAGGGACTTCTCGATGGCGATGGTCGACGCATGGGGCGTGTACTATGCCACTCAGACGTGGGCCTCGACAGTCAACCTTGCGGCAATCGACGTCGTCCAGCTCAAGGCGACGATCTCGACCTTCTCGACCTGGTCCGCGGACATGAAGTCTCTGCTGCCCGGGTACAAGGCCGCGTATGCGACCACGCTGAAGAACGCGTATTACATGTGGGCGACGCACTACTTCACAGACCTGTACGACTTTGGCCTCCACCTGAAGACCACGAAGGGCGTGACCGACGCGAAGCTCAAGGCCGACACGACCACAATGCAGAACGCGGTCTCGAGCTACTGCATAAAGGTGTGGGACGCGAAACGGATGACAGACTGCAAGGGCATATCGCTGTACTTCGGCACGGGCAATGAGTGGACTAGCCACAAGGCGGCCTACTCGCAACTGGCCTTCGCCGTCGACACGGGCTGGGGAGCATTCCTGACCGCGTACAACGCTTAGAGCAAAACACATTGAACCGCAGAATGAGAGGAGGGGCGCCTCCTCTCTTTCCTATTTTATTGCACCAGAATTCTCATGCAGAGGTGCCGACGAACGGAAGTTGCGACTGTGTGCGCCGTCCACATGCACGGGCCATTCGGACAGGATTCGATGCTCCGAAGTCATGTCGGCCGTGACTGACAACTGCACCTCGATGGTCCCTAGCGTGAAGGGTCCGAAGAGACGAGGCCGGCCTGGCTGGGATCCAGCTTGGATCAACAAGACTCGGGTCTGGCGTTTCCATCGCCCAAAAAGGCAAAGTATTCAAGCGGTCATTGGCCGCGACATGAGAAATGCATCTGAGGCTCTCTGCGAACTAAACGATCGGATGCTGCCTAGGCTACTCTCCGTGAACCCTGATTGCGCGACCATTTTCGGGAAGCATGATCCCTTCGATGCGCATCTTCCTCACGGGGGTTTCCAGAGGATTCGGGACAATCTCGATCTCCTAGACCAATGGGGCAAGGAGGCGGACGGAATTTCTTCCGGCGAGAATCTATCGAAGGAAGAGAGTATCTCTCTTCGTGTCCTGGACTACACGCGGAAGACCTACAGGTTCGTGGTCGATGATTACCCTCTCTGGAGGATGCAACCAGACGCTTTGGAGAACGTTGGGACCGCAATGCTCATGACCCTCGTGAGGGACTACGCACCGCTCGCCTTGCGTCTCGAATCGATGGCCGCCCGAATAGCAGAATTGCCCAGATACCTCGGGCAATTCCGAGAACGTTTCGCTGGCGCGAGAACGGTGAGAATGTGGACCGAATCAGCAATGCAATCATGCGATGCTTTTCCCGGATTCCTAGACACGATCCAGAGTCTCTCAAGTACGAAAGGGAGCAGCAGGTCGCATACCGAAGTGACTAGAAGCATTGTGGTCGCGAAGGAGGAACTCAGGACACACGAGGTATGGCTGCGGAGGATGCTCGACTCTTCAACTGACAAGTTCGCGATGGGTAGGACGAGCTACGAGAAGCTCATGAAGATACGAGGGATTCAGTACAGCCCCGATGAGTTGGTGGGATTGGCCAGGAGGTATCTGGAGGATTTCAGGGAGCAGAGGGCGTCACTCGCGTCCAAGATCTCCGGAAACAGAGTGTCAGAAGATGCAAGGAATGCCGTTGAATCCGAGAGCCCCGCGAGCATCGAGGAGGTCGTGGAGAGGACCAGGGTGGTTGTCGAGAAGGCCAAGGATTTCGTCCTCAGCAGGGACCTCGTTACAATCCCTGGCGGGTCCAAGGTGCTGGTGATGAAGGCTCCGGAGTTCCTTGGAGGCAGTGTATCATCGGCTGCGACCTATCTGCCCGCGGTCTTCGAGCAATCCCAAGACACCGTATTTCTCATTTCAGGAGCTGAGAACTGGGAGCAGTTCAGGGGGATGTGGAATTACTCAGCAATCGACAGCACGGCGGTGCACGAGGCGTATCCGGGGCACCATCTCCAGGGCGTCAAGTCGAATAGGAGACCTTGGATGCACCAGCTTCCGCATATCATTTACTCCCCCGAGACGCTGTCTCCTCCCTACGAATCCCAGGAAGGGTGGGCAACTTACTGCGAATCAATGATGCACGAGAAGGGCTTCCTGGGATCGGACAAACACGCTTTCGGGTTTCTGGATTACTTCATCGGGAACGCCTGTAGGATGATCTCCGAGGTCAAACTTGCGTGTGAGGAGGCAACGATTGAGGAAATGGTCGACATGACCGCGAGGGAGACCGGCTGCCCAAGGGGCATGGCGGAGCAGGGTGTCAAGTCGTTTACCCGGATGCCTGGGTACGGGATGTGCTACCTCAGCGGGTGGCATCTGGTAAACGCGCTGAAGAACGACCTCAGGAACAACCTGGGTAGGCGGTTCTCCGAGAAGAGGTTCCATGACCTGGTTGCGGATAATGGCAACCTCCCATTTTATCTGCTTGAGCCGGAAGTGAGATCTGGGATGGCGGCAGGCGCAACAGACGGATCGAGATAGGGATGACGTGTCAATCTAGTTGAATCTGATACTCCAGGAAAGGTCATTCTCAATGTATGGTCGGGGCGCTTCGAGAATGATCGACTCTACGTTCTGAGGAGGGCCTTCCGCGAAAGTATCGCACCAAGCCCGATCATAAGCGCGCTGAAGATACCGACTCCAATCAGGTCAACTCCGACCGGGTACACCGACCCCACGGAAGTATGGAAGACAAGCTGTCTCATTCCGTCAACCACGAATGTGATCGGATTGTATTTCGCAATGGTCTGGAGCCAGTCAGGCATCAAGGATATGGGTATCAGGGCGCTGCTTGTAAACATCAAGGGAAAGTTCAGCAGGTTGATCAAGCCGAAGAGGACCTCTTCGTTCCTCACGACTAGGCCGAGGGCCACGAAGAGCGCTGCCATGCTTGAGCCCAAAAGGACCAAGAACAGGACCAATCCTCCTGCCTCTATGATCCCGAACTGGTGGCTGAACCTTAAACCGCTCAAGCCCGGGATGAAGGCGAACGCTGCGGCCACGAAAAGGACGACTGATGCCTGGAGCATGGACTTGAAGACTGTCGACATCATCCTTGAAACAGGGATTGAGGCGCGGGGAATCGGTGCCACCTGAAGCATGGATAAGAATCCGAGCCTGCGGTCCTGGATGAGCGATACACCGCTGAAAAGTGATGCGAACAGCATGATGAACGCTGTCTGCCCGATTGCCATGAATGAGAAGTAGTCCGTCGCGCCTCCGAAGACGAGTCTAAGGTCCGTCTGAGGTCCGCCCTGTGCGAGCTTGCCGATGTTGAACGCCTGTCCGAAAAGCAGGAGCCAGATCAGGGGCGTGGTGAATACCAGGATGATCTGCCCGGGGGTTCTGTACCATCTCCTGAGGTCCCTACCCACGAGAGCCAGAGTTTCCGTTATCATATCGTCACCGCCTCCTTCCGAACCGTTTGGCACGAGGTGTTCCATTAGAGTTCTTCGCGGCGGAGCCCTGCTCCTCATCCCGAAGCTCTCTGCCCGTGTATTCCAAGAATGCCTGGTCCAGAGAGGGCTTCTTTACGGCGACGTTCAGAACGTCTATCTTGTTCTTCCAGAAAGTTGAGAGCACGTTCGGCAGTGCCGCGTTAGCGTCTGGAACCTTGATGCGGGCCTTGTTGCCGGTGCACATCCCATCGATGAGAGCGACTCCTGGGATGCCCTTTATCAGGTCCAGAACGTCCGTGTTGCACTCTGCGACTTCTATCTCGATCACATCCCCTCCCACAGCTTTCTTCAACCCTTCCGGAGTATCCAGAGCAATGATCTTCCCATGGTCTATGATTGCAATCCTGTCGCAGAGGCCATCTGCCTCCTCCAAGTAGTGAGTGGTCAGGAATATCGTCATATTCGTTTCAGACCTGAGCTTCCGTATATGCTCCCATATGCTCGTCCGAGTCTGGACGTCCAAACCCAGCGTGGGTTCGTCAAGAAACAGTATCCGCGGATTGTGAACAAGACCATTGGCGAATTCCAGTCGCTTCTTCATGCCTCCAGAGTAGGTCTTCACGACTCTATCCTGGGCATCGACAAGACCGACCAGGCGAAGGAGTTCGTCGATCCGCTTCTGGGCTTCAGACGTGCGGACGCCATAGAGCCTCGACTTGAGCTCCATGTTCTCGCGGCCCGTCAATTCGTCATCGGATGTGAGGTCCTGTGGAACCAGCCCTATGCCCTTTCTGACCATTCCCGGCTCCGATACGACATCGTGGCCCAGGATCTCGGCCTTTCCGCCTGTCGGGAGCATTAGAGTTGTCAGGATGGAAATGGTCGTGGTCTTGCCCGCACCGTTAGGTCCGAGGAAACCGAACACCTCGCCTTTGCCAACTTCGAAGGACACCGAATCTACCGCTCGGATATTCCCTTCGAATACCTTCTCCAGATTCTGGACCCTGACAACTGGATTGCCGACTTGCATAACAGAAACCCCGTTTGGGAAGCCTCTGGGCATGTCATCCGCGGTGCGTCCATATACTTTTCCGCGAACAGCATTGATTGATCCGCTCGCGATTCGTTGTGACAGTGAGACGGATCAGATTTCAAACATCTGGCCGTTTCTCTCTCGATAGTTGCATTGAGCTGCTATTCCCTGAAATGCGCGAAAGCCTGCTATGCTCTGAACATTGCCGATGCAGGACAGCCCCGGGTTTGCCGAGAGTCGTACGATGTTCCACCTTGAGCCGGAGGACAGGGATATCTAACCAATCACAATCGGCGCACTCCCGCCAGTGTCTCGGAACCGTTATAGTCGGGGAACGCGATTCGGTGACCGGCCGGGACCGTGTCGGTTCCGGCGAAACTTAGGGGGAGAAACGATCAGAACACGAATTGTAGCAGCAGTCAGCATGATGGCCATCATGATTTTGGTGTTCGCGGTGCCCGCGATTACGGGGGCACCGGCGATTGGGACAGGGAAGACCTCAGGCCTCACGGCCCAAGAATTGAAGATGCTTGGTGAGCTCAACTTGGACAACGCATGGAACCAGCTGGAATACTTGTCCTCGCTCGGAGAGAAGGTCGCAGGGTCTCCGGCGGAGAGGGCGGCTCAGCAGTATGTCTACGACCAGTTCACCGCGATGCCCATGGACGAGGTCTGGTGGGAGACGTTCCCGGTGGCGTACTGGGAGCACTACGGTACGACTGTCAGGATCGCCTCGAACGCAAACGAACTGGTCGATGCGACAACCTACGGTGACAGCCCATCGATCTGGGGCAAAGACAACAACGTGCCGTACTACTTCGGCAACACTGATGGAAAGAAGGTCTTGGTGGCGGGCGTGGTCGATGCGGGTCACGGCACCGCCGCGGAATTCGACGCCATCGGAGATCTCGGCGGGATGATAGCTCTGGTCCACAGAGATGATAACCTGCAGGGATGGCCGAACACTGCGGCCCTCGAGGCAGGCTACCACCATGCAGCCGCCATACTCTTCTACGGATACTACGCGGGAGCGGACAACCCTGTGGGGATAAAACAGGACTCGGTGTTCTCGCCGATTCCAGCCATATCCATCTCGCCGAACTCTGCAGCTCATATACAGGAGCTCATGAGCGCCGGGCCAGTGACCCTGGAGATCAGCGGCCGTGTTGACTTCCATCCGAGAGGGGAGTCGGTGAACGTGGCAGCGGTCATGTGGGGTACCGTGAAGCCTGACGAGTATGTCGTCATTTCCGGCCACATAGATACTTGGTGGAGCGGTTCTAACGACGATCAATCGTCCATTGCGGCGGTTCTCGAGTACGCACGGCTGTTCTCGCAGGCAAGGGCGGCAGGCATATTCACGAACGAAAGGACGCTCGTGTTTTGCTCAGTCGGTGCCGAGGAGACGGGCGGCATCGATGACACATGGTACAACTGGCTCGTTGGCTCGTACGAGTTCGTTGTTGCGCACCCCGAGATCATGAAAGGGCTCGTCGTAGAACTCAACCTGGATGGCGTCAGCATGCCGAGGGCTTCGGGCAAGTACTGGGCCGAGAACACGTGGGAGATGAACGGGTTCGTCAAGCAGGCCATCGGGGACGTGGGCCTGGGCGGACTGCTCTCGTACTACAACCCGATCTGGTCCTGGACGGATGCGTGGTCGTTCGGCGCGAAGGGAGGCGGATCAACCGTCCAGATGATCGGCTGGGAGAACGGCTACGATTGGACCTACCACACGCAACTGGACTCAATAGACATCCAGAGCAAGAACGTCCTGAACATGGTCCTGAAGCTCTATGTGGTGATGGCGACAAGGGCAGTGCACGCGCTGGTGCTTCCGATGGACTTCGTTCCGACGTGCGACTGGGCGGCCGGCTATCTAGCTACTGAGAAGGCCACGATGCCCGCGTCGCAGACCGCGAATATCGATGCCGCCTCGAAGGCGCTTTCGTCTCTCAGAGGGAACGCGCAGGCCGTGAACGCCTACGCCGCGACGCTCAAGAATGCGTACGCGAACGCGAAGGGGCCGGGGGAGAAGGCGAAGATAGAGGCCAAGGCTGACGCGCTGAACCTTGCCATGATCGATGCGAGGAGGATAATCACGCCCTACACGCTCGGTGAGGGCGGGACCATGGGTTCATGGGACGTGTTCCTCAGGACCGAACAGCACTCGCATGACTATGGATTTGTGAACGCCGCGGTCAACTGGTTGAAGAAGAACCAGGAGAGCAACGCCCTGAAGTCACTCGAGAGCGTTTACACAATGGAGTGGGGCAAGTTCTACAGCCGGGAGACCTATGTCAGGACCTTGGACGACATGGTCAACGTGTTCATGTACTGGGGCGACGACTTCGACCAGCAGCAGAAGTACGTCGATGTCCAGGGAATCTATCTCGGCCTTAAGGACGGGTCTATGACGAGGGCAGATGCGATCAGCCAGCTGACTTGGATTGTGAACAACCAGCTCGTCCCGTGGTATGCGGAGGATGTCGGCACGCTCGAGTGGGCGTGGTCTGATAGTTCCGCAATATTGGCCGGAGCCGTTCCGTAAGAAACCCGAAACCCCCTCCGGCTAGAGAATGCCGGAGGGGCGAAGATGTTTTTCTCGAAAGCACAACCCGGCCATTGGGTGCCATAGTGTTCCTATGATCACTTTCGGAAACGAAGATCGATAATCAGATAGATGCCAGTTGTATGGAATAGCGACCTAGCGTCTCCTCAATCTCGGGTTGAAGATCTCGTCCAGAGCGTAACCAATGAAGGTGAAGGCCAGGACGACAACGACGATGCAGATTCCCGGAACGACGATCCACCAGTATAACCCGTTCCCCATGGCATTTCGCTGGGATGCTGCGTATAGGATGTTGCCCCAAGTAACAACCTTCGTCGGCGGCGGTCCCAAAGCGATGTAGCTGAGGGTGCTCTCAGATAAGATGGACAGAGCAACGGTTATGATGGTGTTTGCGAACACCAAAGGGAAAACATTAGGGAAGATGTGTCTTCGGACGATTTGTAGGTCGCTCGAACCGATTGCTCTGGCTCGCTCCACGAACACGCGCTCCTTCAATGAGAGCACTTCCGCGCGAACCAGCCTTGCAGTGTAAGACCAGCCAGTGATGCTTATCACGAAGATGACCTTCGATACGCTCTGTCCGCCGGGCAATGTCGTCGCGAGGACGATCATCAGCGATAGCCAGGGAAGTACGAGGAATACATCGGTCACCCTCATCAACGCCTCATCTCTCCACCCGCCCCAAAAACCAGCTAAGAGGCCGATCAATGTCCCCAAACCCATCGAGACTATCGACGCGACAAATCCGATTTCAAGAGAGACCCTCGATCCGTAGATCACCCTGCTGAGGATGTCCTGCTCGTCCGCGTCAGTTCCAAGCCAGTGCTTGAACGATGGGGGCTGCATCACTCCGTCGCCAGTCATCTGGAATGGACCATATGGTGAGCTCCAGGGATGCCCAAGAAAACCTGACATCCAGGAAAGGAGGGTCATCGCTTGGCCCGCGAAAGCTGCCAGCATAACGAAGAAGACCAGCATCGTCATGCCCATCATGCCAAGGCGGCTTCTTCTGAAGAGCTTCCATGTGTCGAGAATCTTCCTTCCACCCAGCCTCAGCTTCTCCTTTGTGGGCTCCGAAACAGGAAATGCCTCCAACACGCGGCTTATCTGTCGTCTCAATTTACCTTCACCCGAGGATCAAGATACGTGAGTGTTATGTCAGCCACTAGGTTTGCGAAGATCACCACGACGGCGACAATCAGGAAGGCTGCCTGGAGATACGGGTAGTCCTTCTGCCCGGTCGCGATGACCGTGGCATATCCGATGCCTTTGTAATTGAAGACATACTCTGTCTGAAACGCGCCGCCGACAACGAATGCCAGATCCATAGCGATAAGCGTCACCATCGGCAGCATCGCATTCGGGACAGCATGGTCTTTCAACACCCTGAATTCGGACATGCCCTTCGCGCGTGCCGTTGTGATGTACTCCTCGGTCATGACATCCACAAGGGAGCTTCGCATTATGACAGAGAAAGCAGCTATGCTCCCGACCGTAAGGCTGACCGCGGGAAGAAACAGGTGGTCGAGGAGAGCCCTCAGGGTGTCGAAGCTGAACGGAGTCAAGCTCATACCGATGGGAAGCTGGTTTGCTGGCGGGAACCAATGGAGGCTGAGAGCGAAGATCAGGATTAGGATGATGCTGAACCAGAAAGTTGGCATCGCATAGAAGAAAAGAGAGAACGCTTGAGACCCCGTGTCGAACCAAGTGCCTCGCTTCCAGGCTGACAGGATCCCGAGGGTCATGCCGATCAGTATCATGAAGAATGTGGAGGTGCCGACAAGGATGAGAGTCCACGTGAGGTCGTGCATTACGAGATCGATTACAGGGGTTCTAGTGCGGAAAGAATCTCCGAACTGGAGCGTGAACGTGTTTTTGAGGTAGGTGAAGAACTGGACATATAGGGGCTGGTTCAGGCCGAACTTGTCCATCATCATGTCAATGTAGCTCGGACTGATGTCTGGTCTCTGCGGAATCATCATTCTCACTGGATTGCCAGGCATGACCCGGAAGAGCACGAAGTTTATTACGAGGACCAGGAGGATAGTGATTACTGCATTCAGTACCTTTCTGAGAATGATGGTCCTAAGGCTCTTCATCAAGCGGCACCTCTACGTCTTAGCGTGACTCCCGATTCGTTGTTGACCCGGATCGTGTCTGGCCGTTCCCGGTTCTTGAGCCTAGGTCTTCGGGGGCTCAGCAGCGGGCGGAGACTGTTCCGCGCGTCTCCTGCGCTTCATCATCATCAACATAGCGACTACAGCTATCGCCACTACGGCGACCACCGCTCCGATGGCAAGTATCTGGCTACCGCTGAGACCCTTGGCTCCACCTGCCTTGACCGGGCTCAGATGGATGTCCAGCACGGTCTCTTGGCCTGAGGTGATCGCAACAGATGTGGTGTTGGTCGTGTAACCCGATTTCAGCGCGCTCAGGTTGTAGGTGCCAGCAGGAAGCAAAGGTATCCTGTAGCCCCCACTGGTGTTGGAAACGCCATTCTTGCTCGTTTGCCCCATCGTCACCGAGACCGTTGCGTTGGACAGAGGGAGCCCCGTCTTTGCGTCATAGATGTGCCCTATCAGCGTGCCCGAGGTGCTGGTCAGGCTGAAGTTCAGGGTCGTAGTGTGATTCTCAGCCACAACGGCATCCAGCCATGCCGTTCGATAACCTTGAGCCGTTGCAGTGACATTGTAGGTGCCTGCCGACAGGGTCATGTTGTAGTAGCCGCTGGCATTTGTGGTCACTGATGTGGCGGTCACTGACACAACCGCAGCCATCAGCGGTCTCGCTCCTGTGTCCTTCACATAACCGATCAGCCAGCCAGCATTGGCGATGTGTATCACGGTCACCGTGATCTGAGCCGATACGGGCGAGTTGTATCCGTCAGAAACGGAAAGCGTGACTGTCACAGCTCCCAAATTGCGGAACGTGTACTGCACGGTCTGACCAAGTAGTGTGTTGACGGTTCCATTCGGTTCCGCGAATTGCCATGTCCAGGTCAGAGGGTCGTTCTCGGGATCATATGCGGAGCCTGTGAAGCTTCTCGTTTCGTTCAAGCCCACAGTCGTGGACTGTCCTGCAGATACCGACGTAGGTGGATAGTTCGAACCAATGGGAATGATATCCAAGTAGAACTGAGGACTTCCTGCGGTTCCACAGTAGGGGCTATTCGCATCAGTCGGCATAGTCGGCCAATTCGTGAACTTGTCGTCCCTGTAGGCGTACAACCCGTACGGGTAGCAGAGCACAACATAGGGTGAATCTTTGTAGACCATGCGCTGCATCTCATAAACGAGCTGCTGGCGAGTTGCGTGATCAATCGTAGTCTGCTGCTGTGCAAACAGCTGATCATAGGTCGGGTTCGAGTAGAACGAATCTGACCATGCAGACCAGTCATTGTGACTCGTGGGTATCTGCCCTGTCGTCAGGACGGACAATATGAAGGTCGGATCAACATCGCATCCCCAATTCCACATGAACATATCATACTTCATTCCGATCCAGTCTGTATACAGCTGTGATTCGAGTTCGCCAACGGGAGTTGCCGTGATCCCTATCCGCGCGAGCCAGTTGCTTATTCTGGTTGCGGCAGACTGGTCTTCTGGGTACTCGGTGGCGTACAGGAAATTGAAGTTGAGTGCCTTTCCGCTCGTGACATTCTCCCTTGTTCCGTCAGAATTCAAGTCCATGTACCCGGAGGCATTGAGCAGAGCGTTGGCAGCAACTATATCGAACTTGTACTCCTCTGTCGAAGAGACATTGTAGTGCCATTGGCCGTATACGGGAGGCACAACCGTCGTTCCCAGTTCACCGAGTCCGAAATAGCACTGCTGAACGATATTCTGCTTGTCGATTGCCATTGCCACTGCCTTTCTCACCGACAGATTGAGTGTTTCGTAGTTCGTGCTCGCACCGCCAACTCGCAGGTTTATAGGACAGACGTTGAATCCGAACTCATGGAACACAGGTTGCGGGACGGTCTGACCCTGGATGTGATCTTTGCTGAGCGTCATGGTCCAGCTCTCCTTTGGAACTGATACAGCGGCGTCGATCGTGCCCGCGGTAATATCATTGAGCATTGTCTGCGGGTTCAGGTAGATGTTGAGAATGAGATCATCGAAGTGAGCTGCTCCGCCGTAGTATCCTGTGAAAGTTGTGAACTTGACGAATGAGTCAGTGACATACTGCACGAGCCTGAATGGACCTGAGCCGATTGGACCGTTGGGGAAATAGGTCGCATCCCACGGGTCCACGCTACCCATTTTGTTTGATGGGACATTGCTCCACAGGTGCATGGGAAGTATTGGGATCATCAGGTCGAGCATGTTCGCCTTGGGCGCGTTGCATGTTATCTGCAGCGTGTAGTCATTCAAGGCACGTACATCTGTGACGTTCTTGAGCAGGTCTACGTAGAGTGCTCCCGCCGGGTTCGTGAGGATCATGTTGAAGGTCCAGTTCACATCCGCGGCCGTGACCGGCTGGTCATCATGGAAGGTCATCCCATGACGGATGTTGTAGGTCCAGATTTTTCCGTCCGTGCTATGGGACCATGATTGGGCAGCGGCTGGTTTTGGATTATAGTACTTATCGAAAGTATTCAAGAAATCGAATTGAAGCATGTAGCATTCATATGCGATGTTCTGCTGCCCTGCGAGCGGGTTCAGGTTGTCAAGCGACTGAGGAATTCCAACGATACACTCGATCGGCCCGGCCGCTTTGGAGTCTTTGATTGTTGAGGGCAGCATCACGAAGGCCGTGCTCAACATTCCAAGACATGCGAGAATTGCCACTGCTCTGTTCAAAGATTTCATTGCTCTCCCCCCTCTAGTTGACGGAACAACTAGACATCCCCCTAGCTGTCAGTCGAAGCGACAACCTCACTATAAAATGATTCTTGCGCACTTCTGTACAGGCCTGTTTGGAGGGACCACGGCACCCGTTGTCTATGCTAGACTGGACGCGCCAATCTTCGCAAGATTGGTGGAAGGCTAGTCGAGGATTCTCCAAGCTCGTGCGTTGTCTTGCACTGGGAAAACGGGTGGCTGTCCCATATTGGTTGCGAAGGGACCGAGGGCCGGATTGTCCGCATGGAGGATGTTCCAGGTTGACAGCAACCGAGTGCTTGACGCAAGCATAATGTAACACATTCCCTGATTCGTGAGGGGGGAAAGAGTTACGGATCTCGGAAAGCGCATACTAGCAGCAACTCTGGCTCTGACCATGGTGTTGTCAACCATGTTGCTGGCATTGCCAGTTTCTGGAACAAAGGCCGCATATGAGTACTATGTCACGGGCGACCAAAACGATGTGGAGAAACATACGTCACCGGGTTTGCTGTTGGTGGGCGGAGGCACAGACATCGAGGCAGCCATGAAATGGATGATTGACAAATCAGGCGGTGGCGATTTTGTGGTGATCCGCTGCGCGGGCACCGATGCCTACGACCCATGGATCTATACAGACCTTGGTGGCGTCAACTCTTGCGAAACCATCATCATTCTATCGGCAGCAGCATGCAATGACCCCTTTGTGATAGAGAAGATTCGGAGTGCCGAGGCGCTTTTCATCGCGGGCGGCGACCAATGGAATTATGTACGGTTGTGGAAAGGAACGCCAGTAGAAGACGCCATCCAGGAAGTCGCGACTCGCGCGCCAGTCGGTGGCACAAGCGCTGGTCTTGCCATACTGGGCGAGTTTGCGTTCTCTGCCGAGAATGGGACCATTTACTCCAAGAAGGCTCTCGACAATCCGTTCGACCGCCATCTTACCCTTGTCAACGACTTTCTGAGTTTGCCAAACATGGCCGGCAAAATCACTGATAGCCATTTCGTTGCCCGGGACCGAATGGGACGACTCGTGGCATTTATGGCACGCATCATCCAGGATGGCTGGGCCACCGAAGCCAAAGGCATCGGCATTGACCAAGAGACAGCCATGGGAGTCGAGCCAAACGGAGATGTTACTCTGTTCGGCTTGAGCTCGGCAAGCGCCGCGTACTTCTTGGTCTCGACTGGTCCGCCGAAGGTGTGCCATAGCAAAACGCCGCTGACCTTCCTCGACATATCCGTGTATCGAATATCAGGCACGGCGACGTTCAATTTGGCAACTTGGCAGGGTAACGGGGGCACTGCTTACACCCTGTCTGCAGTGGCGGGCACGCTGACATCTACCCAGCCGGATGGAGGTATCTACTGAGACAGTGCGGACCAAAACCCTACAGTTTTCCTCTTTCCATTTGGATGACTGCGAGATGATTCAATTGATGTTCTCTCAACCTGTCTTCCCGTGATAGAAATGAGAGGAGATCGACCGGGCAAGGGTGCCGGCCGGCCCCTCTCAGCCCCGAAGATCCGATTCGGGCAGAAACGATCTAGTTGAATTCGAAGCCCCGTGTCTGCGAATGCATGAGTGTGGACCGGGCGAGAATTGAATTCGCTCAAGCCGGGCATTCGTTTTTCTGGTTCAATTTGAAGGGAATCGCGTCAAGGTGTCCGTGAACCTCCTCTCCTTCCCTTTCCAGAGATACATTTTCAGTCCGAACAGGACGTAAAATGCACCGAGACCACCCTCCTTTCAATCGTCAAGCTTTCTTTCTACCCCGAAGGTCCTGGAAGAGAGGATGCGACGTCTGCCTTCTTCCATGACTTGAACCTCGATTGCACATGATATGTGGAAATTGGAACCCAGAATGTTCTTATATGGTTAGAACAATAACAGCGATTAGCATCTGGCCATGGAGGAACTAGATGGAACTAAGAGACTTGATTAGCGGCTCCAAACCAATCAAGATACAACCAAGCGCGACTGCAAGCGATGCACTAGTGTCCATGATGGAAAACAAAACGGATTATCTCCTCGTTGACAGAGCCACTCCGAACGACGCATATGGGATTATCACAAGGTGGGACATTGTTGCCGGAGTTATAGCCAATGGAAGGGATCTCGCAAGCACGTCAGTTCTTGACGTAGCAAGAAAGCCCCTTGTCGTCATGAACAATCTCGACCTTGATTTCAGATGGGCAGCAAAGAAGATGACGAATGAGGGCGTGTCGAGAATCG
>Ga0315286_10002433_pt1 | contig 17388 bp, 14 predicted proteins | sample YL17G10_0_MG_FD_205038 | JGI IMG/M metagenome (GOLD analysis project Ga0315286, IMG submission 205038) | Sediment microbial communities from Yellowstone Lake, YNP, Wyoming, USA - YL17G10_0 | ecosystem: Environmental > Aquatic > Freshwater > Lake > Sediment | place: USA: Wyoming | collected...
AATCCGTACCTGGCCTTCCAACAGGCGGTGCGCGTCTTCCGACCCGACCTCCACCGGCCCGCCCCGGGGGTGCACCCGACCGCGGTGATCGCACCGGACGCCGTGCTCGGCGAGGACGTCTCGATCGGACCGTACTGCGTGATCGAGTCGGGCGCCCGCCTTGGCGCGCGGGCGGTCGTGATGGCCGGCGGGTACATCGGCGGGCGGGCCGAGGTGGGCGAGGCGAGCTTCCTCTACCCGCGGGTGGTGGTCCGCGAGGAATGCGTGATCGGTGCGCGCTGCATCCTCCACGCCGGCGTGGTGATCGGCGCGGACGGCTTCGGCTTCGCCTTTGACGCCGGGCGCTACCACAAGGTCCCGCAGGTCGGGAACGTCGTCGTCGGCGACGATGTCGAGATCGGCGCCAACAGCTGCGTGGACCGTGCGACGACCGACAGTACCCGCATCGGGGATGGCACCAAGCTCGACAACCTGGTGCAGATCGGCCACAACGTGAACATCGGCCGCCACTGCATCATCGTGGCGCAGGCCGGCGTCGCGGGCAGCACGGAGCTGGAGGACTACGTCACGCTGGGCGGGCAGGCCGGGATCGCCGGCCACCTGCGGCTCGAGAAGGGCGCGGTCGTGGCGGCGCAGAGCGGCGTGAGCCGGAGCGTGAAATCGAAGGAGGTCGTCTCGGGCTACCCCGCCATCGCGCACGGGGCGTGGAAGCGCGTGAGCGTGCTGTTGCAGAAGCTGCCGCAGCTCTTCCACAAGACGAAGGACCTCGAGCAGCGCGTCGAGGCGCTGGAGCACCAGCGCGCGCGCGAGGTGGTGCGATGAGCGAGCGCCTGCAGCAGACGCTCGCCCGGCCCGTCAGCCTGGCAGGGGTCGGCCTGCACACCGGCGAACGGAGCCGCGTGACGTTCCGGCCCGCGCCGGAGAACTCGGGCGTGCGCTTCGTTCGCACCGACCTGCCCGGCTCGCCTGCGGTGGATGTGCGCCCCGAGAACGCGACCTTCGATCCCCAGGCCGGGCGGCGGACCATTCTCCAGCAGGACGGAGTGCAGATCCACAGCATGGAGCACGTGCTCGCCGCGGTGGTCGGGCTCGGGCTCGACAACGTGGTGATCGAGAGCGACCACATGGAGATCCCCGAGCCGGCCGACGGCAGCGCCCTGCCCATCGCGCAGACGCTGCTTTCCGCCGGGTTCGAGGTCCAGACGCGGCGCCGGCGGCACATCAAGGTCACGAAGCCGGTGCGCTGGAAGGAGGGCGACGTCGAGCTGACCGCGGTGCCCTTCAACGGCTGCCGCCTGAGCTTCACGATCGTCTACGAAAACGCGCTGGTCGGCACGCAGAGCCTGACGCTAGACATCGACCCGGAGACGTTCCTGCGGCAGATCGCCCCGGCGCGCACCTTCGTGCTGGAGCGCGACCTCGAGGCGCTGCGTCGCTCCGGCTGGATCAAGGGCGGCCGGATCGAGAGTGCCGTGGTGATCGGCGCGGACCGCATCCTGAATGCCGAGCCGCTGCGCTTCCCGGACGAGTTCGTGCGCCACAAGCTGCTCGACCTGCTGGGCGACCTGTTCCTGCTCGGCGCCCCCGTGCTCGGGCACGTCAGCGCCGTGCGCTCGGGGCACGAGGGGCACGTCGCGTTCGTGAAGCTCCTCAAGGAGACGCTGCCGCTGCCAGGACGGCGCGCCGGCGGCCCCCCCGACGAATGGGACATCACCGCGATCCTCGACCTGCTGCCGCACCGCTATCCGTTCCTGCTCGTGGACCGGGTCACGGCGCTCGAGGAGGGGTGCTTCATCGAGGGCCTGAAGAACGTCACCATCAACGAGCCGTTCTTCCAGGGGCATTTCCCCGGGCACCCCATCATGCCGGCGGTGCTCATCCTCGAGGCCATGGCCCAGGTGGGCGGCCTGCTGCTGCTGCACTCGGTGGGCGACCCCAACGACAAGCTGATGTACTTCATGGGCATCGATGGCGCGAAGTTCAGGCGCCCGGTCACGCCCGGGGACCAGCTGCACTTCAAGGTCACGATGCTGAAGCTCAAGAATCGCATCTGCAAGATGCGCGCGGAAGCCTACGTGGACGGGCAGCTCGTGGCCGAGGCGGAGTTGATGGCGACGGTGGTGGATCGGAGGCGGGTGTGAGGGTGACCGTCCATCCCTCCGCGATCGTCGAGGAGGGCGCGTGCCTGGGGACGGACGCCGCAATCGGCCCCGGCGCCATCATCGGTCGTCACGTCACCCTCGGGGATCGCACGCGCGTGGACAGCCATGCGCTGGTCACCGGCTGGACGCGCGTGGGGCACGACTCCCACGTGCACCACGGGGCCGTGCTGGGCACCGCACCCCAGGATCTGAAGTACTCCGGCGCGGAGTCGTATCTCGAGATCGGCGACCACGTCGTGGTGCGCGAATTCGTGACCGTCAACCTCGCCTCGGACGCGGGGGCGACGACGCGGATCGGCAGCCACAGCATGATCATGGCGTGCGCGCACGTCGCGCACAATTGCGCCCTCGGCGAGCACGTCATCATCGCCAATGCGGTGCTGTTCGCCGGTTACGTGACGGTCGAGGACTGGGCGATCGTGGGGGGGGGCGCGATGGTGCACCAGTTCACGCGGATCGGCCGGCACGCCATGGTCGGCGGGGGCGCGCGGGTCACGCAGGACATCGCTCCGTTCATCAAGGCGGGCGGGACGCCGCTCCGCCTGGCCGGGCTGAATCGCATCGGGCTCGAGCGGCGCGGCTTCAGCCGGCCGACCTGCGATGCGCTCAGGGGCGCCTACCGGGTCCTCTTCCGCAGGGGACTCACCGTGGAGCGGGCCGCGGTCGAGATGCGCGCCTCCTTCCCGGGCGTGCCCGAGGTGGAGTACCTCGCGCGCTTCGCTGAGACCTCGGCGCGAGGGCTGACGCGATGAGCGCGGGCACGATCCGCACCGGCGTCTGGGGTGTGGGGGTCTGGGGAGAGAAGCACGCGCGCGTCTATCACGCGCTGCCCGAGGCCGAACTGGCCGGCGTCTTCGACCACGATCGGGCGCGGGCCCGGGAGGTGGCGGGGCGCTACGGCTGCCGCGCCTTCGAGAGCGCGGAGGAACTGCTCGCCGCCTGCGACGCGGTCTCGATCGCCGTCCCCACGGTGGAGCACCGCGCGGCGGCCGAGCGTGCCGCGGCCGCGGGCCGTCACGCGCTGGTCGAGAAGCCGATGGCGGCGACGGTCGACGAGGCCGGGGCCATGATGGCTGCCGCGCGCGGCGCGAACGTCGTGCTCCAGGTGGGCCAGGTCGAGCGCTTCAACCCCGCCCTGCTCGCGGCGCGCCCTCACGTGCGCCGCCCCAAGTTCATCGAGGCCCACCGGCTCGCGGTGTTCCAGCCGCGCTCGCTCGACGTGGACGTCGTCTTCGACCTGATGATCCACGACCTCGACGCCGTGCTGGACGTGGTGGACTCCCCGCCGTCCTCGGTCTCGGCGGTCGGGGTGGCCGTGCTCTCCGGCAGCGAGGACATCGCCAACGCCCGGATCGAATTCGAGGACGGCTGCGTCGCCAACCTCACGGCGAGCCGGGTCTCGCAGGACCGGCTGCGGCGCATCCGCTTCTTCCAGGGGGACGCGTATCTCTCCGTGGACCTGTTCGAGAAGACCTGCGACCTGTTGCACGTGGATGCGGCGCGTCTGCGCGCGGTCCTCGAGCAGGGCGGGCCGGCGGAGACGGGCCTCGCAGCCATCGAACGGCGGCGGCTCGAGGTCGCCCCGGGCGAGCCGCTCACCCTGGAGTTGCGGGCGTTCCTGCGCTCGCTGCGCGGGGCGGGCGCCGGGGCCGCGTCGGCCGAGGCCGGGTGCGCCGCGCTCGCGGTCGCGGCCGAGGTGCGCTCGGCCATGAAGTTGCGGGCGAGGCAGTGGGCGGATCGGGCGAGCGCCGCTTCCTGATCGTTGCCGGCGAGGCCTCGGGCGACGCCCATGCCGCGAGGCTCCTGACGGCGCTCAGCGGCCTGGGGCCGTGCCGCGCCTGCGGCGTGGCGGGCCCGGCCCTGCTGGCCGCCGGGGCCGGTCGCGCGGTCCCGATGGAGGATCTCGCGGTGCTCGGCTTCTCGGGCGTGGTCGCGCGTCTGCCCCGCATCTGGTCCGCGTACCGGCGCCTGCTCGCCGAAGCCCGGACGTTCCGTCCCCATGCGGCGCTGCTGGTGGACTCGCCCGGTTTCAATTTCCGCATCGGACCCGCCCTGCGGCGGCTCGGCGTGCCCATATTCTACTATATCGCTCCCCAGGTCTGGGCCTGGCACCCGGAGCGCGCCGCGCAGATGGCGCGCTGGGTGGATCGCCTCGCGGTGATCTTCCCATTCGAGGAGGCGCTGTTCCGCGACGCGGGCGTGCAGGCGCGCTTCATCGGACACCCACTGCTCGAGGGACTCGATCCCGAGGCGGACGCGGCCGCCTTCCGGGCGGAGATCGGCGCGGCTGCGGGCGCGCCGATCCTGGGACTCCTGCCGGGGAGCCGCCCGCAGGAACTGCGGGCGCATGCTCCGGTCATGGCGGGGGCCGCCCGCCGGCTGCGCGCGAGCCGCCCCGACCTCGCGGTCGTGCTGGCGCTGGCGCCGGGACTCGAGCGCGAGGCCCGGCGACTGCGCTCTGTCTTCGATGGCGTGCGCCTGGTGACGGGGCGCACCCGGGCGGTCGAGGCGCACGCCACCTGCTGTGCGGTCGCCTCGGGAACGGCGACCCTCGAGACCGCGCTCTTCGGCACCCCCGAGGTGATCGTGTATCGCACCGGGTGGCTCAACTACGAGATCGCCCGGCGGGTGGTGACACTCGCGCGCATCGGGCTGCCGAACATCGTGGCGGGCGCTGAGGTCGCGCCCGAGTTGCTGCAGGGCGACCTCAGCGTCGAGCGTCTCGCCGCGACGCTCGCGCCCTGGCTGGACGACCCGGGAGCGCGCGAGCGCCAGTGCGAGCTCCTGGCCGCGGTGCGCGCGCGCCTCGGCGGTCCGGGCGCCGCGCGCCGCGCGGCCGAGTGGCTGTGGGAGATGGTCGCGTGAGCCGCGGCCGGGAGCGTTCCTGGTGGTTCCCGCTGGCGACCGCGGCGGGGGCAGCCGCGCTGCGGTTCCTGGGACGAACGTGGGCGCTGCGGCGCACGAATACCGCGGCGTACGATCGCCGGCTGGCGGGGGGTGAGCGCTGCATCTACGCCCTGTGGCATGCGCGCATGCTGCCGCTCATCTACGCGTACCGCGGGCTCGGCGTGGCGGCGCTCGTGAGCCGGAGCCGGGATGGCGAACTGATCGCGGGGGTCATCGAGCGGATCGGCTATGTCGCCGCCCGGGGTTCGAGCAGCCGCGGCGGCCAGCAGGGCTTCAACGAACTGGTGCGCTTCGCGGAACAGGGGCGCTCCCTGACGATCACCCCGGACGGGCCCCGCGGTCCGAGCGAGGTCGTCAAGCCCGGGCTGGTGAGGCTCGCCAGTCTCACCGGACTGCCGGTGCTCCCGGTGGCGAGTGCGTCCCGCCGGCCGTGGGTCCTGCGCTCGTGGGACGGCTTCCGCGTCCCGCGGCCCTTCTCCCAGGTGTGGATCTCCTACGGCGAACCCATCGTGGTGCCGCCGGGGTTGGACGAGGCGGACGTGGAGACCTGGCGGCAGAAGCTCGAGGAGGCGCTGCGCGCAAACACCGGGCGCCTCGCGCTCGAGGCGCAGGAGCGAGCGTGAACCTGGCGTGGAGCGCGTACCGGCTGGCGGCGCCCTGTCTCGGGGCGATCCTGCCCGCTGCGCGGATCTTCGTGCCGTCGCGCGAGCGGGCGCGCTGGGAGGAACGCCTGGGCCGCACCAGCCTGCCGGGAGGGGCGGATGCCTGGATCCATGCCGCCTCGATGGGCGAGGCGACAGCGGTGGGGCCCCTGGTGCGGGAGCTGCAAGCGCTGGCACCGGGCTCGCGCTTCCTGCTCACGGCGACGACGCGCGACGGATGCGAACGGCTCGACGCCCTGGGGCAGCCCGCGGCGGTCGCGCCCCTGGACTCGCCGCAGGCCGCCGCGCGCTTCTTCGCCGGGGTGAGGCCGCGGCGCTGCCTCCTGCTCGAGACCGAACTCTGGCCGCACTGGCTGTTGCAGGCGCGCGCCTCCCGGGTGCCGGTCGCGGTGGTGAGCGCGCGACTGTCGAGCACCTCGGTGGCGCGCTACCGGCGCCTGGGCCGGGGATTCCGCGGGCTGGTCTCGGGGCTCGCGGCCGTGCTGTGCCAGAGCGAGAGCGACCTCGAGCGGTGGCGGTCGCTGGGCGCGCGCGGCGAGGTGAGCGCGGTCACGGGCAATCTGAAGGACGACGGTCTCCCGACCGCCGCGCCGGACCGGGGTACCGCTCGCCGGGCGCTCGGCCTGGACCCTGAGCGCCCGCTGCTGGTGCTGGGCAGCGTCCGCCCGGGCGAGGTGCTGGTGCTGGCGCGTGCCTGGCGGCGACTTCCCGCGGCGTTGCGGGAGTCCTGGCAGGTCGTGGCGGTGCCGCGGCATCCGCGGGCCTCGGACGAGCTGCGGGCCGAGGCGGCTCGCGGGGGACAGGCGCTGGCGGGGCCCACCGGTGGGAAGGACGGAGCCTGGCGCTGGGACGATCGCCTGGGCACGCTGAGGGGATACTACGGGGCGGCCGATGTGGCGTTCGTGGGCGGCAGCCTGTCGCCTTACGGGGGCCACAGCCCGCTCGAGCCGGCGGCGTGCGGGGCGGCGCTGCTCATGGGTCCCCACCACGCCAGCCAGCGGGATGCGGTGCGGGAACTGGAAGCGGCCGGGGCATTGTGCGTGGCCGCGTCCGAGGCGGAGGTGGCGGGCGCGCTGGAACGCCTGCTGGGGGACGCGGAGGCGCGTGCGGTGGCGGGGCGGGCGGGGCGGGGGATCGTGGAGCAGCGGCGGGGCGCGGCGCGACGGACGGTCGCCCGGCTGGTCGAGTTGGGCCTGTGGGCCGCGGCGTGACTGGGGCGCTGGGCTCCCTGGGCGCCGTGATCTACGGCGCGGCGTGGGAGTTTCGGCGCCGGGCGTATGCGCGCGGCTGGCTGCGACCGCGGGGGGCGGGCGCGCGGGTGGTGAGCGTGGGGAACCTCACGGTCGGCGGAACCGGGAAGACCACGTTCACGCTGTGGCTGGCACGGCGTGCGCTCGAGCGCGGCCTCGTGCCGGCGGTGGTGTGCCGGCGGTATCATCCGGGGCCGGGGGGGCGCGGCGACGAAGAGCTGATGTACCGTGCCGCCCTCGGCGCGGGCTGCGTCTTCGCGGGCACGAGCAAGCTGGAGTCGGCGTGTGCCGCCGGGCGGGCGGGATTCGATCCTGTGATCGTGGATGACGGCCTGTCGCACTGGGCCCTCGCGCGGGACGTGGATATCGTCCTGCTGGACGCGCACGACCTCACGGGCGGAGGACGTCTGCTTCCGATCGGGCGGCTGCGTGAGCCGCTCCGCGCGACGCAACGCGCCCGCGCGGTGGTGGTCTCGAGGCTGGATGCGGGCGAGGATCCTGCGCCCTGGCTGGAGCGCGCCCGGGCGCTCGCGCCGGGGGCCATGCTCGCGGCCGCGCGTCACCGCGTGAAGGGGGTGCGCGCGCTGGGGAACGGGGAGGTGCCGCCCGGTGCCCGCGTGCGGGTCGTGTCGGCGACCGGCAACCCCGCCGCGGTGGAGGCCAGCGCGCGGGAGGCCGGGCTCGAGGTCGCGGCGTTCTCACGGTGGCGCGACCACCACTGGTTCACGCCGCGCGAGGCGCGGCACGAACTGGCCCGCGCGGCCGGAGAGGGTTCCTGGGTGCTCCTGACGGCGAAGGACGCGGTACGATGGCCGGAGTCGGCGGGGCAGGATCGGGTGGCGGTGCTGGAAGTGGAATGGGAGTGGGTCGCTGGCGGCGGGGCCGTCGAGAGCGTGGCGCTGGAGGGGCAGGAGGCATGATGGAGACGGACGTGCTCGTGCTCGGAAGCGGGATCGCGGGCCTCATGCTGGCGCTCAAGTGCGCGGAGAGCGGCGCGGACGTGGTGGTGCTGACGAAACGTCGCGCCGACGACTCGAGCACCAATTGGGCGCAGGGCGGCATCGCGGCGGTCTTCGACCCGGCCGACAGCTTCGCGCGCCACGGACGTGACACGCTTCGTTGCGGCGCCGGGCTCTCGGATCCCGAGGTGGTCCACCGGGTGGTGGCGGAGGCCCCGGAGCGGGTGCGGGAACTGGAGACCCTCGGAGTCGAGTTCACGCGCACGACGCGCGGTCTCGCGCTCGGACGCGAGGGCGGGCACTCGGGGCGCCGCATCGTGCACGCGAAGGACTTCACGGGCAGGGCCATTGAGCAGGCGCTGCTCGTCCGTGTCCGCGCCCACCGGCGCATCCGCCTGGTCGAGGACCAGCTGGCGCTGGACCTGATCCTGGAGTCGCGCATGCGGGATCCGCGCCCGCCACGGAAGCCACTGGACCGGGTCGAGCGCTGCTGGGGGGCGTACGTCATGGACGGTCGCGCCGGTCTGCCGAGCGCCGGACACATCCGGCCCGTGACCGCGAAGGTCACGGTGCTGGCCACCGGCGGCTGCGGCAAGGTCTATCTCTACACCACCAACCCCGATGTCGCCACGGGCGACGGCATCGCGATGGCGTACCGCGCGGGGGCCGCGGTCGAGAATCTCGAGTTCGTCCAGTTCCACCCCACCTGCCTCTACCACCCGGAGGCCAAGTCGCTCCTGCTCACCGAGGCGCTGCGCGGCGAAGGGGCGGTGCTGCGCACGCTCGACGGCGAGCGCTTCATGCCTCGCGTGCATCCCATGGCGGAGCTGGCCCCGCGCGACGTGGTGGCGCTGGCCATCGACCGTGAACTGAAGCGGCGCGGCGAGACGCACGTCACCCTCGACATCAGCCACCTTCCGCCCGCGAGGGTGCGGGCGCGCTTCCCCAACGTGTACTCGTCGCTCCGGCGTTTCGGCCTCGATCTGACGCGGGAGCCCATCCCGGTCGTGCCCGCCGCGCACTACATGTGCGGGGGGGTTCGGGCGACGCTGGGGGGACGGACGTCGCTGCGCGGGCTGCTGGTGGTGGGAGAGAGCGCCTCGACCGGCCTGCATGGGGCGAATCGCCTGGCCAGCAACTCGCTGCTGGAGGCGGCGGTCGGCGCCCATCATGGCGCCGGCGAGGCGTGGCGCCTGGTGCGCCGCGCGCCGCGGACCCCGCAGGCTGAGCCCTGGCGGGCGCAGGGCACGCACCCGCCGCTCGAGACCGTGGTGTTCGACCACAACTGGGATGCGGTGCGGCGGCTGATGTGGGACCTGGTGGGAATCGTGCGCAGCGACCAGCGGCTGCTCTACGCGGAGCGCCTCCTGGCCCTGCTGCGCGAGGAGATCGAGCACGACTACGTGCGCCTGCGCCTGTCCCGCGACCTGGTCGAGTTGCGTAACATCGCCCTGGTCGGCGGACTCATCGTGGAGTGCGCGCGGCGCCGGGGCGAGAGCCGGGGCCTGCATTTCAACCTCGACCATCCGCGGCACGACCGGCGTTACGAGGGCCGTCTCACGGTGCTTCGCCGTCCGCGCCTCAGCGCCCGGAGCCGCCGCCTTGCCGTCTCGGCGTGGCGCGGCCTATAGTCGCGAGAGTGGGGCAGTTGCGAGCGCCCGCCTGCTGCGTACCGCAGCGTACGATCCGTGGCAGGGGCCGGGGAGGACCGGGGAGTGAGCTCGAGCGAGTTGCTGTTCTGGGACACGGTGGACGTGATCCGCGAGACGGAGTCGCGCTACCGCCGGGAGGCCTATGGCTTCGTGGTGGCTGCGCTGGGCAGCACGGTGCAGGCCTTGCCGCCGGAGCGCCTCGCGGACCCCGCCCTGCGCCATCTCACGGGCGGTGAGCTGCTGCGTGGTCTGGTCCGGCTCGCGCGCCAGGAGTTCGGCGTCCTCGGGCCGACGGTCTTCCGGGAATGGGGGGTGCTCAGGGGCGAGGATGTCGGTCGCATCGTGTTCCGCCTGGTGGAGTGCGGTGAGCTGAGCGCCCGCCCCGAGGACACCCTCGATGATTTCCGCGATTTCGACCTGTTCGGCGCGCTGACCGCTGGCCTCGAGATCGGCAGCCTGCGCACGTCCCGGCAACTCCCGCCGCGCCCGCGCCGCGCGGCCGGCGATCCCGGGGCCGCGCACTAGCGTGACCGGGCGCACGGGGACCGTCGCAGGCGGCGGCCCCGGATCCGTTCGATGAAGTCCTACCTGCGGCTGCTGCGCTACATGCGACCGTATCGCGTACGGCTCGTCCTGGCGCTGGCCTGCATGGCGGTGTTCGGGGCCACGAGTTTCGTCTCGCTCGGCATGATCTCCCCGCTCATGAGCGTGCTCTTCCGGCCGGGCGCCAGCGCGCACGTCGCCATGACGGCGCCCCCGGCACTCACCGCGGTCCCGGGCGGATTGCAGCTGCCGGCGCTGATCTCGGAACTGGGCCAACGCTGGATCGTCCGCGCCAGTCCGCTCGTGGCGCTCGAGCGCATCTGCATCATCATGGTCGTGATCTTCGTGCTCAAGAATCTGGCGGACTACGTGCAATCGTTCCTCATGGCCTCGATCGAGCAGGGGGTGATCCGCGACCTGCGGGCGGCCCTGTACGGCCACCTGCAGGAGCTCTCGCTCTCCTTCTATCACGGACGTCGCACGGGGATGCTGGTCTCGCGCGTCACGAATGACATGGAGTACCTGCGCGCGTCGCTGGCGTCCAGCATCAGCAACCTGGTGAAGCAGGGGCTCGCGCTGGCGGGTGCTCTCACGTGGGTGTTCCTGACCTCCTGGCAGCTGGCGCTGCTCTCGTTGCTGGTCGTGCCACCGCTGGGACTGACGCTCGTGGCCGTGGGGCGCAAGATGCGCAAGCGCTCGGGGCGCGCGCAGGAGCGCATGGCGGACATGACCGCCATCCTGCAGGAGTCGATCGCCGGAGTGCGAGTGGTGAAGGCCTTCGGGATGGAGGAGTTCGAGCAGGCCCGGTTCGATCGCGCGAACCAGGGCTTCTACCAGGCCTTTGTGCACCTGCGCCGGGTCTCCGCGGCGGCCCAGCCGCTCAGCGAGCTGGCGATCGTGCTGGTGGCGGTGGCGATGCTCTGGTTCGGCGGGCGGGAGATCTTCGCGAACCACGGTCTTGCCCCGCAGGCCTTCATGCTGTTCGTGGGCGCGCTGCTGACCATGCTCTCGCCGATCAAGAGCCTCGCGGAGGTGAACGCGAACATCCAGCAGGGTGTGGCCGCGGCCCAGCGGGTCTTCTCCATGCTCGATACGGCTCCGGCGATCACGGACCGCCCCGGAGTCGGGACCCTGCCGGTGCTCTCGGACCGCATCCGCTACGAGCGCGTCTCGTTCGCCTACGAGCCTGGCCGGCCGGTGCTCGAGGAAGTTTCCTTCGAGTTGCGCCGCGGCGAGGTCGTCGCCCTGGTGGGATCGAGCGGGGCGGGGAAGAGCACGGTGATGGATCTGCTGGCGCGCTTCTACGACCCCACGGGCGGTCGCATCACCGTGGACGGCGTGGACCTCAGGGACGGCGCGGTGGCGTCGTTGCGTGCCCAACTCGGTATCGTGACGCAGGAGACCATCCTGTTCCACGACACCGTGCGGGCGAACATCGCCTACGGGCTGGCGGACGCGAGCGATGACTCCGTGCGTGCGGCCGCGGTCGCGGCGCATGCTGATGACTTCATCCGTGGCCTTGCGCAGGGCTATGACACGGTCATCGGCGAGCGCGGCGTGAAGGTCTCGGGCGGCGAGCGCCAGCGGCTGGCCATCGCGCGGGCCCTGCTCAAGAACCCGCCCATCCTGCTGCTCGACGAGGCCACGTCGTCGCTCGATACCGAGAGCGAGCGGCTGGTCCAGGACGCGCTCGAGCGGCTGATGCACGACCGCACCGTGCTGGTCATCGCGCACCGGCTGTCCACCGTGCAGCACGCGGACCGCATCCTGGTGATGGAGCAGGGCCGCGTCGCGGAGTCCGGCGCGCACCGGGAGCTGATGGAGTGGGGCGGGATCTATCGCCGGCTCTATGACCTCCAGTTCGCCGGTTGACGTGAAGCCGGTGCGCGTCCCGCCCGGGGGCTTCCGCCACATCGCCGTGCTGCGGCTCTCCTCGCTGGGAGACGTCGTCCTGGCGCTGCCTGTCATGCACGAGCTGGCCCGGGCGTTCCCTGGCGCGCGGCTGGATTTCTGGACCAAGGAGGAGTACGCGGACGTCGTGCGCTTCGACCCGGTGATCTCGCACGTGCGCAGCCTGGAAGCGGACGCGCGCCGCGTCGAGGACCTGGTCTCGATGAGCGCCGAGCTCGAGGAGTGCGACCTGATCGTGGACCTGCACGGCAGCCTGCGCACGCGCCTGCTCGCCTTCCGCCAGCGTGCCACGGTGCTGCGGTCGGCCGCGTTTCGCGTGGGTCGCGCGCGCTGGGTCCGGGCCCGCTGGACCCGGCCCGGGCCGCTCCCGCATGCGCTCGAGCGCTACGCCCGCGCGTTGCGGCCGATCGGGCTCGCGACCCTCGGGACTCCGCGGGTGACCGCGGGCCCGGCGGCGGAAGCCTGGGTGGAGGAGTGGCTGCGGTCGTGGCCGGGGACCGGGAGCACGGTGGCGCTCTGCCCGGGCGCGCGTCACGCGACCAAGCGCTGGCCGGAGGAGCACTGGATTCAGCTGCACCGCTCGCTGCGCACGCGGGGCGCGCGGCTGCTCTACCTCTCGCTCGAGTCGGAGCGCCGCGGGCTTCCCGCGCTGGCCGCGTGCGGCGGGGGGGACCCGCAGGTCCGCTGGTGCACGGAACCGCTGGCCCGCATGGCCGCGGCGCTCTCGCGCTGCGCGACCGCGGTCACGCAGGACAGCGGCCTGATGCACCTTGCCACGGCGCGCGGGTCGCGTGTGGTCGCGCTCTTCGGCAGCACCTCGCCCGTGCTGGGCTTCGCCCCGGCGGGCGAGGGGCACGTCGTGCTCTGCCGGAACGAGACGTGTCAGCCCTGCACGCTGCACGGCCTGCCGCGCTGCCCGAAGGGGCACTTCGACTGCATGATGAAGCTCGTGCCGGAGCAGGTCGTGGACGCTCTGGCCGGCATGGGAGCGTTGCGTGGCTGACGGCGGCCGTCCGGGCACGCGGCGGGGTGCAGCCAGGGTCGAAGGGTGAGGAGCCGCAGGGCCAGCGGCGGGGTGCAGCCAGAGTCGAAGGTCGAGCGTGGGGTAAATAGCCGTCCTTCGATCCTGGCTGCATCCCGCCGCCCCCATCGGAGCAGTAGCTTCGCCCCGCAACGAAGTCAGCCTGCGAGGGCAGCCACGAAGTCGGCCTCCGCGAAGTTGGCCTCCGCTTGTCGCCCTCCGGAGCTCTGCCTATACTGCGGCACCAGCGCGCGTTGCGCCTGGTCTGCCAGGAGGCGGCTCGGAGACCGCCACGGCGGAGACCGATCGAGGCTTCGTCACGTCCCGCCGCGAGTCACACCCCAGCCCGGAGACACCGAGTGAGCCAGGACCAGAGCCCCGCCGCCCCCCAGGGCCTAACGCGCCAGTCCGAGGACTTCTCGAAGTGGTACGGCGAGGTGGTGCAGCGCGCCCAACTGGCCGACCATTCGGGCGTGCGCGGATGCATCGTGTTCCGGCCGTACGGTTACGGGATCTGGGAGCACATGCAGCGCCTGCTGGACCGGCGCATCAAGGCGACCGGGCACCAGAACGCCTACTTCCCGCTGCTCATCCCGGAGAGCCTGCTGCAGAAGGAGGCCGACCACGTGGAGGGCTTCGCCCCGCAGGTCGCCTGGGTCACGCACGGCGGGAACAAGGAGCTCGAGGAGCGCCTCGCCATCCGGCCCACCAGCGAGGCCATCATCTGCTCGATGTACGCCAGGTGGATCGAGTCCTACCGGGACCTGCCGGTGCTCATCAACCAGTGGGCGAACGTGCTGCGCTGGGAGATGGTGACGCGGCCCTTCCTGCGCACCACGGAGTTCCTCTGGCAGGAGGGCCACACCGCGCACGCGACTGCCGAGGACGGCAAGGCCGAGGTGCTGCGAATGCTCGAGGTCTACCGCGACTTCGTCGAGACCGAGCTGGCCATGCCGGTCTACGCCGGGGCCAAGAGCGACGCCGAGAAGTTCGCCGGCGCCGAGATGACCTACTCCATCGAGGCCCTGATGAAGGACGGCTACGCGCTGCAGGCCGGCACCTCGCACGACCTCGGCCAGCACTTCGCGAAGGTCTTCGACATCACCTACCAGGACGAGCAGGGCGTGCGCCGGCACGTCTGGCAGACTTCGTGGGGGGTCTCCACGCGCCTGATCGGCGGCGTCATCATGACCCACGGCGATGACCACGGGCTGCAGTTGCCGCCGCGCATCGCGCCGGTGCAGGCGGTCGTGGTGCCCATCTGGCGGAAGCCCGGGGATCGCGGCCCGGTACTGGCCTTCATCGAGAAGGTGAAGGAGGCGCTCGGGGACCGGGTGCGCCTGCTGGTGGACGACCGCGACCAGTACTCGCCGGGCTGGAAGTACTACGAGCACGAACTGCGGGGCGTGCCGGTCCGGCTCGAGGTCGGGCCGAAGGACGTGGAGAAGCGCGCGGTGATGAGCGTTCGGCGCCTGGACCGGAGGAAGGAGTCGATCCCGCTCGACCGGCTCGCCGTGCGCCTACCGGCGCTGCTCGAGGAGGTGCAGGCCGATCTCTTCAAGGCGGCGCAGGCGTTCCGCGCGGCCAACACCTCCTCCGCGGTCTCGACCGACGACCTCGTGCGGCACTTCGTGACCGAAGGGAAGCGCGGCCTCGTCGCGCTGCCCTGGACCGGGGACGCCGGGCTCGAGGCCGAGATCAGGAACCGCTGCGCCGCGACGCTGCGCTGCGTCCCGCTCGACCAGGTGCCGTTCGCCGGGCTGGCGCCTGCGGGCGGACGGGTCGCGCTCTTCGCCCGGGCGTACTGAGCGCGGACCCTCCCGCGGTGCGGCCCCTGGAACGCGTTCTCGTCCGTCTGCCCAACTGGCTCGGGGACGTCCTCATGGCGCGCCCTGCGATCCACGCGCTGCGGTCCGCGCATCCGCGGGCGGAGATCACTGCCTGCGGTCCGCGCGGCCTGCTCGAACTGCTCGCTCCCGAGCGGCTGTGGCAGCGGGCGGAGGCTCTGCCCGGCGAACCGGGGCTCGTCGGCCGGTTGCGCGCCGGGCGCTTCGACGCGGCGCTCGTGCTGCCGCCGTCGTTCTCGAGCGCCTGGCTCGCCTTCCGCAGCGGCGCACGCCTGCGCGTGGGGTTCGCGCATGAGGGACGTTCGTTGCTCCTGACGTGCGCCGTGCGGCGCCCCGAGCGCGGGGACCTGCATCTGAGCCGCGAGTATCTGCAGCTCGCCGCGGCGTTGGAGGCCCGGGAGGTCCCGCTGCCGGGACTGGGCGTGGACGAGGCCGCGGTCCGCGAAGCCGCCGCTCTGCTCGCGCGCGTGGGCGTGGAAGAACGCCCGTTCGCAATCCTCGGGCCGGGCGCGGCCTACGGCCCGGCCAAGCGCTGGAGCGGCGGGCGCTTCGCGGCGCTCGGGCGGCAACTGGCCGGGCGCGGCCTGGCCGTGCTGATGTGTGGCGCAGCCTCCGAGCGGGAAGTCTGCGAGGACGTGGCTGCGGCCATCGGGGCGCCGGCCCGCTCGCTCGCCGGCGTGACGAGCCTGCCCGTGCAGGCGGCGCTGTGCGCGCGAGCCGCGCTGACCGTGTCCAACGACTCGGGCCTCGCGCACCTCGCTGCGGCCACGGGAGCCCCGACCGTGGTGGTGTTCGGCTCGACGAGCAGTGCTTGGAGCGCGCCTCTCGGACCCCGCGTGCGAGTGGTGCAGCGCGCCCCCGTGTGCTCGCCTTGCTTCGCGCGCGACTGCGCGATCGGCTACGTTTGCCTCTCCGCGGTCGAGGTGGCGATGGTGACGAGCGCCGCGGGGGAGTTGGTCGCGTGAGGATCCTCGCGCAGGGCGGCTCGGTGGGCGGCGCGGCCGACCGGCTCGCGCTGGCGGCCGCGGGCCTCGCGCTGCGTGGCCACGAGGTGCTGTGGCAGGGCGGGGGCGCCCCGCTCTTCCCCGGGGGCGGGCCGGCGACGTTGCGCGACGTCCGCGGGGGGCTCGGCCTGGCACGTCACTCGGCGGACATCGTGCTGGGCGGGCCGGCCCCGGTCCGCGCGGCCCTGGCGGGCTGGCTGGTGCGGGCGCGCTGCATGGTACTCGCGCTGGACGCGGCTTCGGTGCGGCGCTGGGGACACGTCGAGCGCGGCGCCTGGAACACGCTTCACGCCTGGGCCGTGCTCGACGAGGCGGACGGTCCGGCCCTGCAGGCGGATCCACGGGGACTCGACCCGGAGCGGATCGCCCTGTGGCCGGCGGAGGATCCGCCCACCGCCCCCGCCGCCGCGCATCCCGACACCGAAGCGCTCGAACGGATCTGCGAGCGAGCGCTGGCCCGGCGGCGAGGGCGGGCGCCGCGGCCGGGAGTCTTCCTGGACCGAGACGGCACGCTGGTCATCGAGCGCGGGTACCTCTCGGACCCGGTGGATCTCGAACTGCTGCCGGGTGCGGGAGCTGCCTTGCACGACTTGAAGGCGGCCGGTGTGCCGCTCGTGGTGATCTCGAACCAGTCGGGCGTGGGCCGAGGTCTCTTCACGCTGGAGCGCGTCTACGAGGTCATGGCCCGTCTGCGTGTCATATCGCGCGCCGCGGGGATCGAGCTGGACGGCATCTACTTTTGCCCTCACCGGCCCGAGGACGGCTGCGCCTGCCGCAAGCCCGGCACCCGGCTGCTCGAGCGCGCCGCCGAGGACCACCTGCTGACGCTGCGGGGCTCCTTCATGGTGGGGGACAAGCTGCTGGACGCGGAGACCGCGCAGCGCGTGGGCGGGCGGGGTGTGCTCGTGCGGTCGGGTTACGGGCGCGAGGAGGAGCGGGCGTTGGGCGGCGCGCCGACGGACCGCGGACCAGACCACGTTTGCGACGGCCTGGCTGCTGCGAGCGCCTGGATCCTGGCGGCGCTGGAGTCCCCAGAGCGGGGGTGAAAGAGCGGGCCGCGGGGTGCGTTGCGGACTACGGGCCTGCGCTCAGCTCCAGCCGGTAGTCCTGCCCGTCACGCTGGCAGTGGTAGCGCAGCTCGTGCCCGGCGACCTGGAGCCGGTCGCGAGCCAGCCAGCGCTTGGCGACCAACTCCTGCAGCCCGGCGGGGTAGACGCCGTGCTCCCTCCAGTACAGGTCCAGCGCCATGCGGAGGTCACGGACCTGGGCTGCCGCAAAGATGTCCGTGCCGGCGGGCCGCACGGCCGCGGGTGCGACGAAGTGCGCGGTCAGGCGCACGACGACGACGGCGGTGATCAGCAAGACCGCCACGGTGAGCTCACGCTCCCAGCGAGCCCGGACCGGCCGTGTGGTGTCCGGCAGCTCCAGCGGGGGCGGGGCGAGTCCGGGCTCGCGCCGCCCGACCGGCTC
>Ga0315286_10002434_pt1 | contig 17382 bp, 17 predicted proteins | sample YL17G10_0_MG_FD_205038 | JGI IMG/M metagenome (GOLD analysis project Ga0315286, IMG submission 205038) | Sediment microbial communities from Yellowstone Lake, YNP, Wyoming, USA - YL17G10_0 | ecosystem: Environmental > Aquatic > Freshwater > Lake > Sediment | place: USA: Wyoming | collected...
GCAGAACTGAAAGTATTGTTAGGTAGGGTGTAGATGGCCTCGGCCAGGTCCTTGCCCACCTTGTTTTTATCAATATCAATAGCGGCTACGAAATTAATATCGCTAATATGGTAACCACCCAGGTCAACATGCATCAGGCCGGGGATAAGCTGGCCGGGCTTAGCCCGATGATAGTAATGGACACCTTGAACCAGAGAAGAGGCGCAGTTTCCCACACCTATAATAGCTACGTTGATTTTACCCATAGTTGATCTTGTTCCTTTCATGTGCTGGCTATGCCTTAGCTTCAATCACCTGTGACGCCCTCACTAGCAATAGCGGCGACCGGCAGCCATGCAATACCTTGTCAGCCACACTGCCCAGCACCCAGCGGCTGACTCCGGAGCGTCCGTGGGTGGACATGGCTACCAGGTTAACCGCTTTGTCGCGGGCATAATCAATAATTACACTTGCTGGCAGTCCAGAGATTACCTCATAGCGGGCGGCGATGCCCTTCTGTTTCAACCGCTGCTCCATCTTGGTGAGATATGTCTTTGCCTGAGCCAGCACATCCGCATAAACATCGGCCAGATGTACTGTATAACCCTCTATAGGGATGGTCCTCTCCAATGGTATAACTACCTGAAGCAGTAACACCTCAGCATTTGTCTTGGAGGCTAGCTCTTCAACATGGGGGAGAGCCGACTCCCCCAACGGGGAGCCGTCCAGAGGCAGAAGGATGCGTTTCAAAACCACCGTCTCTAGCTTGGGTTCCTCGCTTTTGCGAGCGCTGATGAGGAGTACCGGACAGGAAGCACCCCGGAGCACCTTATCAGCCACACTTCCCATCACCCAGCGGCTGACTCCGGAGCGTCCGTGCGTGGACATAGCAATCAAGTTTATCTTGTTTCGCTCAGAGTAGTCCAATATAGCATCGGCAGCTTTGCCGTACAATAACACAGAATGTAGCCGAATTCCAGATCTGCCTAGTTCAGCAGCCATATTGTCAATATAGACCTTTTGCATAGACTCCTGCTCACAGGGGGGCTCACAGACAGTGACAACATCCAGCTCAGAGCCCAGCCGTAGCGCTAATTCCTGAGCATACGGAATGGCTACTTCTGCCAGTTCCGAACCGTCTAGCGCTACTATTATCCGCTCATACATGCGTTTTTCTCCAGTACCGGCCAACCACTTGCCTGGCAGGCATTATTATGCTATTGTCAAAGGCTGGCGTCAACTCGACAGTTTTGAGAGGTGAATCGTGATATACGACTTTCATTGTCATACCAACCTTAGCGACGGAGCACTAACCGCCATTGAACTAATACGCCGTGCCCATCATGCTGGCTACAAGGCCATCGCCGTGACTGACCATGTAGCCCAGGGCAGCCTCCAGCGTGTACTGACCGAGATAATCCGCGACTGTGCTCTGGCCAGAGCACACTGGGACATTCTGGCCATCCCTGGCGTGGAACTGACCCATCTGCCTGCAGCAGCAATTGCCGAAACTGCCCAACAAGCCAAAGCATTGGGTGCCTGGCTGGTAGTGGTTCATGGTGAAACAACTACCGAGCCGGTGGAAAAAGGCACCAACCGAGCCGCTATCCAATGCCGCAACGTTGATATATTGGCACATCCAGGTCTACTCACTCTGGAAGAAGCCGAGCTAGCTGCTGCTAACAATGTATTCATAGAACTTTCTGCCAGAAAGGGCCATTGCCTCAGCAACGGGCATATCACAAACATAGCCCGTCAGGCTGGCGCAAGACTGCTGGTCGATTCTGATGCTCACCAACCTGATGAGCTACTCTCGGCTGCCTTGGACTTACACGTGGCTCAAGGTGCTGGCCTTAGCCGTGAGGAATGCCACCAAGTGCTGACGCTCAACCCTAAACTTCTGATACAAAAGCTGCGTCTCCCAGGGATAAAACAGGACTAATACGGACTTGGCCGAACTGGTTCAGCGTCCTTCCTGGGAAAGCTCGGATAGTCTACTAGCTCTTGCCAATGCGGAACACCTTGGTGCCACAAGTCGGGCACGTGCCCCGGGTGGCCGGACGGCCGTTCTTCAGGGTGACTTTCTTGGGGTCCTTTATCTCCCTCTTGGCTCTGCACTTGAAGCAATAAGCCTGCATCAGTATTCACCCCCTTTCTGTATGCTTGCAATATAAACATATCTAGGTCAGAAGTCAAGAGGTTTGTTGTCAAATTTGGCTTGTTTGGTCAAATTCACCCGTTCCGCTGGCCTGGCAAAGACCTTGTAAGGATGCCACAGTCCGCTTTCCTTCTGCACTCGCAGCAGCGCCAGAAAGCGGCCATCCTGAGAATAGGCGCGGCAAATCTCCTCATCCGCGTTTGTCTCCAGAGCCAGCAGACGCCCCTGCTCTATATCCTGCTGCTCTGCCTGGCCCACCACTACTGCCTTCAGTGGCGATAGCACTGTGTCCATGGGATGAACCAGAGGCAGCCATTCCCCCTGACACACTAGCTTCTCAAAGCTAGCCAGAGAAGTAGCATCCCGTAGGTCAAATGTACCACAGCGGAGACGAACCAGGTTTTTGAGGTAAGCGCCACAACCCAGGGCCTGGCCCAAATCATGTGCTAGAGAGCGGATATAAGTGCCCTTGCTGCAGTCCACCTCTATGGTAAACAGAGGCAACTGGCAATCCACAAGTTCCAGGCGAGATAGATGAACTCTGCGGGGACGTCTGGCTACCTCCAGGCCGGCCCGGGCCAGCTTGTAGAGACGTTGCCCCTGGTGCCTAAGGGCGCTGTACATGGGTGGCGTCTGCTCCAACCAGCCCCGAAACTGGGCTAACACCTGCTCCAAGCGCTGATGGCTGACCTCCGAAGGGTTGATACGCTGAAGCACCTTGCCTGCGGCGTCGTAAGTATCAGTGGTTATACCCAGTTCAATCTGAGCACGATAGGTTTTGGAGGCCAACATTAGGAATTCGGCGACCCGAGTGCCCTGGCCCAAGCACACTGGCAATACACCTGTGGCAAGCGGGTCAAGCGCACCGCCGTGGCCAACTCGCCTCAGACCGGTGAGCCGCTTCACTTTAGCCACCACCTGGAAAGAAGTCGGACCCAGCGGCTTGTCTATATTGAGGATGCCGTCAATGGTCAACAGTACTGTCGCCCTGATTTGACTGGGACTCTACTTGATCTATAAGCTGTAGCAGATGACTGCCGCGCTCAATAGAATCATCCCGTAAAAAAGCTAATTCAGGGACAAAGCGCATGGTCAGCCGTGGGGCAAGCTGTCTGCGAAAAAAACCTGAGGCAGCCGCTAATCCTGCTAAAACCCGCTCTTGTTCCTTCTCATCGCCCAGGATGCTGACAAAGACTTTGGCCTGTCTCAGGTCTGGTGAGATAACCACTTCGGTTACGGTGACAAAGCTGTCCAGCCGTGGGTCTTTGGCCTGGCGCAACAACTCACTTAGCTCCTCACGAAGTAGTTTGTTAACCCTCTCAGTGCGCCTACTCATGTCTCTATCCTGGTCCGTCTGATGTAGCTGGGCTACTCTGTCTTTCTCTCACGCCGATAAACTTCAATAAGGTCGCCCACCTCAAAGCCAGCGAACCCTTCCACACCCAACCCAGCCTCAAAACCAGCGCCCACTTCCCGGACATCCTCTTTGAAGCGCCTCAAGCTATCCACCTGCGCCTGATGGAGCACCTGCCCTTGACGCAGCACCTTAACCAGAGCGCTTCGATGCAGCCTGCCATCGGTAACGTAAACACCAGCCACCTTTCTCCCCTTGCCGGCACCAAAGACAGCCCGGACTTCGGCATGTCCCTCCACCGCCTCCAAGTAAGACGGCTCTACCAGGCCTCTAAGTGCCTTCTCCACATCCTCCACCAGCTCGTAGATTATGTTGTAGAGGCGGATGTCTACCCCCTCAGCCTCCGCCTGCCGCCGTGCTCCTGGCTCTACTGAAGTATTGAAACCAACAATGATACCCCGAGAAGCTAAAGCCAATAGCACATCGCTCTCGGTGATGCTGCCGCTGCTCGCGTGGATCACCCCCACCTTGGCCTTCTCGGTCTTCAGGCGCTCCAGGGAGGCTTTTATAGGCTCAATGCTGCCCTGAACGTCTGTTTTAAGTACTACGTTTAACTCCTTGACCTCGCCAGCGCTAATCTTGCTCGCCAGCTCGCTGAGGCTCATCGACTTAGTTGTTTCCTTCTCCGCCTGGTGTTGCTGCACCAGCTCCTTCAGTACGCGGTCATCAGCAGCCACCTGGAATCTGTCACCTGCTTGGGGCACAGTGTTAAGGCCCAGGATTTCCACTGGAGTGGCCGGTTCAGCCCGCTTGATGCGCTTACCTTTATCATTGAACATAGCCTTGACCCGCCCCCAGCTATTGCCAGCTAAGACGCGGTCGCCTTCTTTAAGCATGCCATCCTGCACCAGAACCGTGGCCAGGGGACCTCTGGTCTTGTCCAGCTTGGCTTCAATGACCACACCCTCAGCAAGCTGGTCTGGGTTGGCCTTGAGCTCAGCCACCTCAGCCACCACCAGGATATTCTCCAACAGTTCTGATATGCCCTGCCCCATCTTAGCTGAGACCGGGACACAGATCACATCGCCACCCCACTCCTCGATCACCAGCCCCTGTTCGCCCAACTGTTGTTTAACCCGCTCCGGGTTAGCATTGGCCTTATCTATCTTATTAAGGGCTACCACAATGGGAACCCCGGCAGCGCGGGCGTGGTCAATGGCCTCCACGGTTTGGGGCATCACTCCGTCATCAGCAGCTACCACCAGAACTGCGATATCAGTCACCCGAGCGCCACGGGCTCGCATAGCGGTGAAAGCTTCATGGCCCGGGGTATCCAGAAAGGTGATGCGACGCCCATCCACTTCCACTTGATAAGCGCCAATATGCTGGGTAATGCCCCCAGCCTCAGTGGCCACCACATTGGTCTTGCGGATAGCATCCAAGAGCTTGGTCTTGCCGTGATCAACATGGCCCATGATGGTTACCACAGGGGGACGAGGTTGTAGGGCAGCTTTGTCCTCCTGGGCGACCTGCCGTGCACCAGCCCGGGTCGACTTCACAGGTAATGCTACAGCCTCAAAGCCGAAGTCACGAGCCACCAAAACGGCATTTTCGAAGTCAATAACCTGGTTGATGTTAGCCATGATGCCCCGCCGCATTAACTGCTTGATGACCTCTATGGAGCTGACTGACAGCAGTTCGGCCAGTTGTCTCACACTAGGATAGTTTGGCAACGCCACCTGGCGGGGTGGTGCTTTGGCAGCCTTCTTGACAGTAGCGCCGGTAGCCACTGAAGTTTCAGCTGCTGTCGAAGCTGGCTTCTTGGTTTCCATACACTCTCCTTAAGAAACCAGGCTAACTGGCTGCACCGGTGATTTTTTCATCGGCCAAGCTCTGCCCGTATTCCAGCAGACGCTGTCGCTTCTCCTTGGTGAGGCTGGTATGCAGAGCACGTCCCAAGCGATCTTTTTTCAGCCCCTCTTGCCAACAATTGGGCCTGGGACAAAGATAAGCGCCGCGCCCCGACTTCTTGCCTGTGACATCTACCTCCACCTCCCCGTTTCCCAGCCTGACCAAACGGATCAACTGTCGCTTGTCCCTCACCTGACGGCAGCCCACGCAGCTACGCTGGGGCAACAGCCGAGCTTGAGCCTCCTGTTTACTTCCTGCGCCTGTTACTTCGCTTTTAGACATACTTTCTCAATTTGCCCCCGGACAAAACTACTCCGAGGGGTAATCCTCGTAGCCTTGCCTGGCACGGTGTGCCTTTTTCTTGGCCTTCTTGGTCTTTCCCTCAGGGATAATGCCCCTGGCTACGGACAAATCCTCAGCGAAGCGTATCTGTGCCTTTTCCTTAGATGGTTTCTCCTCTTCGAAAAAGACCTCTTCAACGAGTTCCACCGCAGGTTCAGCCTCCGCTACACCCGCCTTTGTTGCTCCAACCACCGGCACCGCTTCAGCCACGGGATACACAACCTGTGGTTCTAGTGTAGGCGGGGGTGTCATCTGAGCCTCCCCAGCCGCCGCCTCGGCCAGAATCTTCTCGGCCTCTACTACAGGCGCAGCCTCCTGCACAGTCACCTCAGCCTTAGCTGCTTCCGCCTTTTCTGCCTGTGCTGCGGAAGCACTCTTAATATCTATGCGCCAGCCGGTCAGCTTAGCCGCCAGCCGGGCATTTTGCCCTTCCTTGCCTATGGCCAGAGATAGCTGCCGGTCAGGCACAATCACAGTAGCTGTCTTAGTCTCTGCATCAACCTTTACACTGCTGACTTGAGCCGGGCTGAGGGCATTGGCGACAAAGGTGGCCGGAGTGGGATGCCACTGAACAACATCTAACTTGATCCCGCCTAGCTCGCTGACAATATTCTGTATCCGGATGCCTCTCTGGCCGACGCAGCAGCCCACCGGGTCAACGCCTTGCTGGCGGGCGGCTACAGCCACCTTGCCACGGTTGCCAGCCTCCCAGGCTATAGCCTTCACCTCCACCACGCCGTTGTGGATCTCCGGGATCTCCAGCTCAAAGAGGCGCCGTAGCAGATTGGGGTGAGAGCGTGACACCACCACCTGAGGCCCCTTGCCGGTTCGGCTTGCCTCCAGCAGATACAACTTAAGCCTCTGACCTATGCGATAGCGCTCCCCACGCACCTGCTCTGTATCAGGCAACACTGCTTCTGTCCTGCCCAGGTCAATGAATACCTGCCTTGGTTCAATGCGCTGCACTATCCCGCTGATAACGTCGCCCTCTCTGCCCACAAACTCCACATAGATGGCATCCCGCTCCGCCTCCTTGAGACGTTGCAATACCACCTGTTTAGCTGTCTGAGCAGCGATGCGCCCAGCACTACGCGAGATGACCTCCATCTGGACAGTATCACCAAGCTGAATCCCGTTCTGAATCCGATGGGCGTCGGCCAGGGAGATCTCCTGGCGAGGATCAGAAACAGTCTCCGTCACCACCTTCTGGGCATGAACCTTGACCTCGCCGGTGGAAGAATTAATCTTAACTGAGATGTTCTGACCACCGGTAAGGCTATCCTTTTTGTAGGCCGATACCAGCGCAGATTCCACTGCCTGGAGGATTACCTCCTTGGGCAGATTCTTCTCCGCCGATAGCTGGGTAATGGCCAGTAAGAAATCACTTTTCATAACCCATGGCCTCCCTTGAACTTGCCCTCCCAAACACTAACAAAAAAGTGGGCAGAAACCCACTTCTGGTACGCTCTTTTCTGTAAACTAATATAGCACGTTCTGGGGAAAAATACAATACCCTGGGATGTGGAGCAACCCCTCCTCAGGACAGCCCAGAGCCTGCGTCTGACCACTATGGCACAGAAAGGCGATATAGGCGGCTAGGGCGGCGTCACACAGGTCGTGGTTGAGACAGGGCAGGTGAGGCGGTTAGGTCTATACCCCCAGATACATGGCGCCATCGCCTTGGGCCGTCAGCGCCTAGCGCCAGACTTTATAGCCCGGACCGGTTTTACCCTCAACCGCTTGAGCACCTCCCGTCCCGCCACCAGGCCACAGGCCGAGGCCTGCACCAGCCCGCGGCTGACCCCGGCCCCATCGCCGACAGCGAACAGGTTGCGCACCTCAGTCTCCAGATTCTCCGTAAGCTCCAGCCTCAACGAATAGAACTTGACCTCCACACCGTAGAGGAGGGTATGGCGGGAGGCCACGCCGGGGGCTAGCTTATCCATGGCGTTGAGCATCTCCACAATGCCCTGTAGGTAGCGATAAGGCAGCACAAAGCTGAGGTCGCCGGGAACGGCGCTCTTCAATGTGGGCTGCACCACACAGCGCTCTATCCGCTGGGGGGTGGAACGGCGCCCTTCCAGCAGGTCGCCCAGGCGCTGCACCAGCACACTGCCGCTCAAAATATTGGCCAGGCGAGCGATATACCGCCCATAGGCGATAGGCTCGCGGAACGGCTCAGTAAAGGTAGTGCTTACCATCAAGGCAAAGTTAGTGTTATCAGTTTTGCGATCGGTGAAGCTGTGTCCGTTGACCGTAGTCACCGGGTCCTCGCCACCGGTTGACTCCATGGTAACCTCACCATAGGGACACATGCAGAAAGTCCTGATGCGGTCATCAAAGCTCTTGGAGTAGAACTCTAGCTTGGCCTCGTAGAGAACGCTGGTCAGATCCTCCAACACCACCGCTGGCACCTCCACCCGCACCCCCACATCAATGGGGTTACTCCGCCATTCCAGGCCTAACTGAGAGCCTTGCTTGACAAGCCAGTCAGCGCCTTCCCGCCCCGGAGCCATAATTAGATAGCGGCAACCGATGCGTTCTCCGTCCTCCGTCTCCACCCCGGCCACAGCCCCATCCCGCACCAGCAGCCTTGCGGCGGTAGTGTCCAGGCGCAACTCCACCTTTCCCTCCAGATGCTTTCTCATGGACTTGAGCACCTGGCGGCAGCGCTCCGTGCCCAGATGGCGCAGTTTCACCGGGATAAGCCTCAGCTCAGCCAGACTGGCCCGCCGTGCCAGGCGCTCCACCTCATCACCCACGCCGTAGACCTGCTCCGGAGCGCCAAAGCTGAGATAGATGTCGTCAACCTGCTGGATCAAGGCCTCAGTCTTCTCCGCTCCCAGGTGCTCTTTCAGCCGACCTCCTACCGCCGAGGAAAGCGTCAGCTTGCCATCGCTGAAGGCACCGGCACCACCCCAGCCACTCACCTGGCTGCAGGGGTGGCAGGGAGGACAGACATTGCCCTTGCTGTTTGCCGGGCAAACACGCCCGTTGATGTCCTTGCCCTTTTCCAAAAGCAAGACACTCACACCTTTGGCCTGGGACAGCTCCAGGGCGGCAAAAATACCCGCCGGGCCAGCCCCTACGATGATCACATCATACCGCTCAGAATAGCGCTCAGACATGCTCTTCTCCACACAATTCAGCCTTCATAGCCTACAGGGGGAATAACACTGTGGAAAGTCCCTAAAGCATTTTAGCGCAGATGAGGGAAATGGTCAAACGACTGTGCCTGCGAGAGAGTGCTTGTTGCCTTCACAGAGACACCACAATGTATGAAAATGGGGATTCCACAAGGGGCAAAGCCCCTCTAGACTCTCCGATGATAAATGGCTGTGCTATCTCGGTCTAATCAAGGCACCACCGGCATCCAGCAGTCTGAGCAGGGTAAGCTCCTCCTGCGAAGGTAGGTCCACTTGTTTCACATCGGGTGAAACCTTCAGCTCCCAGCCGCACTGCTTCTTTATATGGCTGAGGGCATCCTCTTTGCTACCTGGCTTGGGGAAATAGGCAGTGAGTACGAACTCTTTATCGGGGGCAGGTTTTTCAAAAATACCCAGATCGGATATCAACATGGTCACCTTGCTCCCCGGGACGGTCACATAGGAGACCTTGTCCACAAAGCGCTGAGGCGATTGTGTCACCACCAGCATAAGCTCAGCGGCATTGCTGGCATCGTTGGCTCCTCCCGAGCCTACCAGGTGAGCACCGCTGCTGGTCAGGGTGCTGTTGATGTTGCCCTGCTTATCGATCTCGGCTCCCCCCAACACCGACAGGCATTTGTCGGTGCCTGCCACCAGCCAGCCATAGACCTGCATTACATCGCACAGCATCTTGCAGGTAACCAGGCTGTGGTAGTTGGTGGTCGAGGGGTCGCCGGGGCGGGGCATGTAGCCGAATTGCCCCGAGCCATTAGTCACTTCAATATCATAGCCTTCTTCTCTAAGTTGGAAGTAAGCCAGCCATGTTGCCGCTAGAGGTGTGCCAGCGCCGACGAGCAAGGTCCGATATCCTCTCTGAAGAACTTTCTCTCTCACCTTGCGGGCAGCGGTCACAATCATCATCTCAGTGGCGTTGTATTCTTGTCTGGTAGAGATATTATTCAATAGTGGCTCTAAGGTCTTCTCCCAAGTGTCTCTATCGGCTCTGGTTCTGAGCAGGGAAAGCCTGGCGCTGCCCAGTTTTTTCAGATACTCTTCATGAGAGGAACAATCCAGCACCCACTCTTTCACCCAGGCATTAAGTTGGCCGGGGTCACGCCTGGCCTTTCGGACTTCGTCCATGTACTGGTGGTCCTCACCATAGCTCTTGAAAGCGGCGGTTCCTTTGTTCATCAGCCCTTCAGGGTGGGCACCAAAGGGTGCCACTGAAACAGATTTGACCACCTGTCCAGGCAACGTCACCAAACCAGCATGTCGCCGGATAAAATCCGTAGAAACCAGCTTCTCCACCGTTACCACCACACCACCACGGCTGGCTCTGGCTCCCCATCCCGCATAGCATGCCTTGGGGGGTGTGGACATAATGGTATTGCCATAGCGGTCAGCAACCAGGGCATGAACTATGGCCAGGTCAGGGTTGAGGGCCTTCACCAGCCCCAGGCGTTGTCCGCTGCCAAAGGGATCGTCCATGGCTTTAAAGGAATCCTGGTTGGCCTCAGCCAGGCTGCTGCCCAGGAGCGATTTGGTGGGCAGGAAGCCCACCCCCAAAGCCCCCGCCATTAGCCTGAGCATTAGCGAGAAGAGAGACCAGTCTTCAATCTCCACGCTCTTCTGCTGAGAGGCTCTTTGTATCGCTGGGCTGGGGCCCAGCATAGGGCGCTGCTCAACGCACGCCGCAGCGACGACCTTTTTAACCAAGCCTGAGGCAACCAAGTCGAGGGCGTCGCCTGACATCACCGCCATGACCAGGGTAAATTGCGGCCTGCTGTCCCAAAACTGTCGCAGGACGTCTCGGATAGCTGCGTTGGCGCCTTCTTCTATGTAGATGGTCATCCCCGGCTTGACATTTCGCCTGATTGCTTCTGCCAGGCTGATAACCTTGTCCTGGCCCTCGTTCTCCTTCAGTCGAAAGGTGTTTTCAATAATGGGGGTAAAATCTTCTCTCACTTGGTACTTAACCTCTTAATAATAGTCCTTTACTACGAAAATGGCTCTTTCAACCCCCTTGATCCCCCAATCTTGGGGGAATTGGGAGTGAGGTTGGGGGACACCCCCAAACCCCCGGCATGATGTATCCTGCACCTTTTTGGGGGGAATCTAAAGACTGGGGGATACCCCAACTCTGCACCAATAGCCTTCGCCCCTTGCGGAATCCCCATTTTCGCAAAGTAAGCACAGAGGCTCAAAAATAGGTCACCGGCCCACCAAGTGTCTCCAGTGGGCCGGTGCTGTTGCCGTAATTTGCTATCTCACAACCCGAGGGAGCGGGATAGGATCATGCGCTGAATCTCGCTGGTGCCGCCGCCGATCACCATCAGTTTGGAAATCCGCCAATGGCGCTCCATGTCGGACTCAGGGAGGAAGGAATAGCCACCGAATACCTGCATGCCCATTGTGGTGATGCGGTAGAAGACCTCGCTGGAGATCAGCTTGGCCTGGCTGGCCTCAGCCCGGCTGGGCATCCCCTTGGAGACGCGCCAGGCCAGGCGGTAGGTTAACCAGCGAGCCGCCTCCAGCTCGGCCCAAAGCTCACCCAGCCTGTGCCCGATTTCCTGGAATTTGCCGATAGGCTGGCCAAACTGAACCCTGGTCTTGGCATGGCTGACTGCGTCATCCAGAGCTGACTGACCCTCTCCCACATTGGCGGCAGCGTTGGCCATGCGCTCCAGGTCCAGATGGCCGGTCATTATTTCCCAGCCGCCATTTATCCTTCCCAGCAGGTTTTCTTTGGGAACCTTGACATCTTGCAGGAAGACAGCGCAAGTCCCTACCGCTCTTCTCACTATCAGTGGCAACACCTTGCATTCTACCCCTGGCAGGTTATTGGGAACTAAAAGAGCGGTAATGCCTTTCTGCTTGGGTACATTCCGGTCAGTCCTCGTTGCCATCACCATAATGTTGTTGGGCAGATGGGCGCCGGTGGAAAACTGCTTTGCGCCATTGACCAAGAAATGATCCCCTTTGAGCTCAGCGAAGGTAGAGACTGAAGCGGCGTCAACGCCGGCATCAGGCTCGGTGATGGAGATGGAGAAGCGCTGTTTTCCCTCGATGAACAGTGGCAGGTAGCGCTTCTTTTGCTCTGGGGTGCCATGGTGCACCACATTCATAGCACAGAACATGGGCACAGTGAAGATGGAGGCCATCTCATAGCTATACTTGGAAAGGCATTCACAGAATATAGCGAAATGAATAGCATCGGCCCCCATGCCTCCATATTCCTGGGGGATCATAAGGCCCAGGAAGCCCTGCTCCACCCCCTTCTCCCACAACCTCTGAGGGTAGCGCCCTTCCATATCACACTGCCTGGCGTATTCCCTGCCGGCCTCTTTCTCCACGAAGTCCTGGAGCATCTTGCGCCACATTTTCTGTTCTTCAGTGAATTCAAAATCCACGGCTGATCACTCCTTTCCCGAAGTTGCTGTGCCTCTTTATTTCCCCTTCCACACCGGCTTTCTCTTTTCAGCAAAGGATCGAGGCCCTTCTATGGCATCCTCGCTGGCATAAACCGGGGCATAGATGAGCTTGGCCATCTCCAGGCCATTTTGTACCACCATGTCGGACACTTTGGTGAGCATAGCTTTGGCCGCCTTGACAGAAAGAGGTGCATTTTCCCGGATCATTTCCGCTATCTTGATAGCAGTGGGCATAAGCTGGTCTCTGGGAACCACTTTATTGATCCAGCCCACCTCGTAAAGTCGCTGAGCCGGAATCAGATCTCCGGTCATCAGAATCTCAGCGGCGATGGGCTGAGGCATCTGAAAGAGCAGTGGAACGGCCCAGGGAGCGCCCCGCCCGACCCTCACCTCGCTCACCCCGAATTTGGCCTCATCGCAAGCGACCCTGATGTCGCTCTGCATGGTAATCTGGAATCCTCCGGCTGTAGCGATGCCATTGATAGCGGCAATCACCGGCTTGTGCACCCTGTTGCCCCTGGGCATACCTTCGAGTCCATCCAACACGCCTGGCCTAAGCTTTACAATATCGTAGCTGGGGTCTTTAGCCACCCGCTCTGCCTGCTCCTTGAGGTCCATGCCGGTGCTGAATGCCCGGTCACCGGCTGCGGTGATTATGGCCACCCTGGCATCATCGTCGTCCCGAAAGCGCGACCAGGCCTCGTTGCAGAGGTCGAAAAGCTCCAGAGTGAAGGAGTTCATTCGTTCGGGGCGATTAAGTGTGATGGTTACAATATGATCTTTTTTCTCATAAAGAAGGATATCCTTCCCAGATAAAGGCATGGCAACCTCCTTGATTTATAAACCTGGGCCAGGTTAGCTTAGTCTACTTCTACCTCCATCCAGAGCATGGCATTGCCCATAGCCTTGCCTGTCTGGTCGACGCGGAGGGTCTTGGTGGCCCCACCACCAAGTGCGTTGCGCAATACTATCTCCAGGGAGAGGATATTGGGCATTTCGTAAATTTCCACCGCCCCCTTGTTCCAGTCCTTGAAGTGCGCCTTGACACGCTCTGGAGTAACCTGCTTCTTGAGGATCTGGTAATTCTTCTCGTTGAAGGCCATCAGGCCGATATCGGAGATATCACCCTTGTCGCCGCTTCTAGCGAAGCACAACTCTCTCAAAGGTACTTTCTTCTTGGCCATCTCACTTGACCTCCTTCATCTCAAGTTTGGTAGGTATAGCCTCTCGTGGCACCAAGGTGGGCCAGAGAGCCATGACCGGCCTGACGTCGGGCGCTGTGAAGGCAGCTCCCACTCCGGCGGCATACCAGGTGAGGGTGGCCTCATTCTGATACAGGCGGGCCTCCTCCTCGGTATCAGCCTTGAAGGCAAACCTGATCGCCACCTCATTGGGCTCCTCTTTGGGCATGGGTGCAGCGGGCCCGTGGAGAGAGTTGATCCCGACATACGAGATCAACATATCCTTAGGCTTCACCCCCCTGATCTTCAGCCTTCTCTGGAGATAGTCCTCAACCCGCTTGGCCTGCTCCAGGGCTTTAGGGGCGGAGACGACCATCATATAGGTCATGATGAAGCCATCGGCATGAGCCAGGCAGAACTTGAGCGTTTTTGGCCGTGGCTTGCCTCTGGATTTGGTCCCTGCTTTGCTTATCTTGACACGGTTATCCCCCACTTGCTCCACCTTTAGGGCGGTGAGGTCAGCGATGCCATCGGGCATAAGGTAATTTTGGGGGTCGTGTACCTCGTAGACCAGGTGCTCCTTCATAGTGTATTCACTCATCAGGCCACCTGTCCCGGGGGGTTTACACATGATGGCCTCGCCATTTTCAGACATCTCGGCGATGGGGAAACCCAGATTCCAGGGCTCGGGAACTTTCTCCCACTGGGTGGAGCAGATGCCAGTGCTCCAGCCGGCGCATTCCAGCAGATGAGAAGTGGCCACACCAGCGCCGATGCGATCCCAGTACTCGTCCTCATATTTCCAGCCGAAGGCGTGCATGAAAGGCCCTACAAAGAGGGAATTATCGGACAGCCTGCCCCCAATCACCATGTCGGCCCCAGCATTCAAGGCCTCAACAACACGGTCGGCACCGATATAGACGTAGGCAGCCTCAATTTTGTCCTTCACCCGGTCAATATCTTCCTCGCCGGTTTCCGAGTTTTTGAACTTGATCCCCTGAGCTCTTAGGTTGTCCAGTTGTTTCACAGGGATATCATCACCTGTTACTACTCCTATCTTCATCCCCACCAACCCCAAATCTTTGGCTATCTTCATCACCTCCACCGCACACTGCTCAGGGTTAGCACCGCCCCCGTTGGTAACAATCTTGAACCGCTTGTTCTTCCAAATAGGTAGCAGCTTTTTCATCAGAGGAATAACGTCTGGAATGTAGCCCCGGGTGGGGTTGCGGACCTTCTGTCTTTCCAGGATTGCCATGGTTAACTCAGCCAGATGGTCAAAACCCTGGTAGTCGAGTTCACCCCGTTCAGCTGACACCAGTGCCGGGTCAGCCATATCGGGCCACCCTGCCGAACCTGCGCCAACTCTGACCTTTTTCAATTTTCACCTCCTGAATAGAATCGCTTGAGTTATCCTGAACACGAGGTTTTCTTTTGGAGCACGGAGCACAGACGCTAAAACCCCTGCGTATAATGTTATCAAGTTTTGGGCGTCTTGGCAATAACGATGGCTGCTCCGGCTTTGCCACTAGGCTTTTGGCGCTGGCGAATGAATAAAGATAGAATAAACCCCACAAAATCTTCGATTTTGCGGGGGCCCCACTCCGCGGGCGGGGTATTGACCCCGCCCTTGGCCAAGGGGATGCTGCGCCCCCTTGGAACCCCAGCAACTAGCTGCGGGGCATAGAATATATCTTAGTAAGCAATCGCACGAACTGCTCCGTTTGTTCGATAGACATGACCAGAATCACGCCAGACCTTGCTCGAGGACTTATGGAATTCAATCGACGCTAATGAACAGTCCTTCATCCTGGCAATGGCTATACACGCCTGTGTGTCAAGTCCTACAGGCTCAACCCTCAGATTAAAGCTTAAGCATGCCAGTTGCCCCAAGGAGCTCTGAAAGACGCTCCCTGCCGGCGGAGTATTCTGCTTCTGCGAGCAGGGGACATTGCTCCAGAGTTCTGCTACCCTGGAGCAATCCCACTGCAAACGCCAGGCAGGTGGCCTCACCACACAGCTTGCAGCTCTTCTTGGGCAGCAAGCTATAGACATCCAGAGGGCGCAGGAGCTGGTGCACCTCGTAAGATGGTGTAATGGAGTCCCTCTTCTCCCAGGTATCGTTGATCAAGTCCTGCAGCCAGCATAGCGTTGCTTTAGCATCCTCTTCATCGTCAGCTTTGGCTATGGTCGCCATGTGGGGATAGATAGTAATGAGCCGATGGTCTTTCTTCATGGTTATTGTCTTCGCTCCAGGCACATAGGCGATGTTCTTGAGGATAGCGTTGAGATAGGGAAAAACCTCATCGACGTGATTCGAAAAAGAGGCAACCACCCTGATCTTGGTCGGGTCGGCAATGCATTCCAAAACATGGGTGATAGTGCAGCTTTCCAGGAGCACGGCTAGTCCTCACTTTTGTCAAATTCGCTGGGTATAGCGCTTCTACCTGTGATTTCAAAAAAGGGCTTGCAGTGGCCTTCTCCTTCCAGGACTGCTCGCACTTTGTCCTTGAAATGCCTTTCTAGGAAACGGAGAGCCTCTGCCTTATCTCCGTCAAGGATGATTCTTTGAAGCTCCATAAGCTCCTGGTCGCCTAATGTCAGAGTCATAGACCTCTTCATACAGTTACCCTCAAGGGCTATTTCCCCCCTTCGGATCCGCTGCCGCTGGGAGTAGTTCCTGGTGAAAATACCTTCGCTGGAAGTAGAGGGATACACCTACCAGGCTGATTAGCACTGGCACCTCTACCAGTGGGCCGATGACGGCGGCAAACGCCTGTCCTGAATTTATGCCCCAGATAGCAACACACACAGCTATCGCAAGCTCGAAGTTATTGCCGGAGGCATGGAAAGCAATGGCTGCTACCTTGGGATAGTCGTCGCTGATCTTCTTCCCCAAGTAGAACGATACGAAGAACATGACCACAAAATAGATAAGTAGAGGAATGGCGATGCGGACCACATCCAGGGGAAGCTCCACGATAATCTCGCCCTTGAGGGAGAACATCACCAAGATGGTAAACAGCAGAGCGATAAGGGTGACCGGACTTATCTTGGGGATAAATTTCTGCTCATACCACTCCCGTCCCCTGCGTTTGATGAGCACAAAACGGGTAATCATGCCCCCGAAAAATGGTATGCCCAGGTAGATGAACACGCTCTGAGCGACCTGTGCGATGGTGACATGCACCACGACCCCTTCAAGCCCAAACTTCACTGGCAGCACCGTTATGAAGATGTACGCGTAAACTGAGTAGAAAATCAACTGAAAGACCGAGTTAAAAGCTACCAGCCCGGCGGAATACTCACTATCTGCTCCGGCCAGATCACACCACACTATGACCATGGCGATGCAGCGAGCCAACCCTATCATGATCAAGCCCATCATATATTCAGGATATGGCCACAAGAATCCAAGAAAGAGAATAGCCAGGAAAAACATTAGGACCGGTCCGATGATCCAATTCTGCACTAGGGATAGCCCCAGCACCCGCCAGTCACGAAACACCTGTCCTAACTCTTCATACCTTACTTTGGCCAGCGGCGGGTACATCATCAATATCAACCCGACGGCGATGGGTATGGAAGTAGTCCCCACCTGCAGCGAATTGATCTGATGACCAACCCTGGGAACAAAGTAGCCCAGGCTTACCCCGAAGCCCATCGCAATGAATATCCAGAGGGTGAGAAAACGGTCAATTATGGAAAGCTTGGGGGTTACGGCTCTCGACTCTGCGTTGCTCATACTCTCATCTCCCAGTCTTAGCTCTGTATTCCTAATCGGCTCATGATTTCTAGATAACCTGACACTTTTTCTTGAACATCTCCACTGGATCTTAACCAGTGTCCAGATGGGATTTTAGTTTCCCTTGCTGAGAAC
>Ga0315286_10002435_pt1 | contig 17365 bp, 15 predicted proteins | sample YL17G10_0_MG_FD_205038 | JGI IMG/M metagenome (GOLD analysis project Ga0315286, IMG submission 205038) | Sediment microbial communities from Yellowstone Lake, YNP, Wyoming, USA - YL17G10_0 | ecosystem: Environmental > Aquatic > Freshwater > Lake > Sediment | place: USA: Wyoming | collected...
TCCGTCAATCAGTTGACGAACGCATGAGCAAAGCGTCGGACGTTTGACAACGATGGCCGAATCATCGCGCGCCAAGTTGCAACTTCTCTCATACGGCCAGCATTTATCCACGCAATACAAAGGGCACAGAAATTGCTGAACACCGAACGTGTCTATGAGAATGAGGACTTCATGTAACGGGTTGATCCTGTGTGTGCTCGCGCAGGTTCTCGCGCTTACTGGCGCATCTGCGGGCGCGCCGCGAGAGTCGCAGGCCACTCCATCACCCACCCACGCGATGTCCCCGCAGGCAAATTCGACGACTCCCTCATCACGGATCGCGTTGCCTGATGATGGGCCTCGCTATGAGCGAACGGTGGAGGGGCCGGGGTCTTTACAATTCCAAGAAGCAGTGAAGGCACTCGCCCGCGGGCAATATGCCGTGGCCCGTTCAGATTTTGACGCGCTCGCCACACTCGAGTCCGACAGTGTGTTGGTCCCGCCGTTGAAGGCCTTCTTGGCCGAACTCACCCTGCTCGAGGACCCGACCGACCATGGGCGGAGAGACGCGATTACGCAATATCGCAGCATCATTGGCTCGTATCCGAAGAATTCCAATGCGTTCCGGGCACTCTGGCGGGTCGGCGACCTGTATGCCGAAATGGGATGGCTCCAGGAAGCCATTGCCGCCTATGAATATGCTCTTTCCCGCGAGCTGCCCCGGCACGATGCGGACCGATCCCTGCTCGCGTTGGGGGGCACACTTGGAGAGCTGGGGCGATGGACGGAAGCGGAGCGGGCCTTCGACACAGTCCGAAAACGCGCAACTGACGATCGTCTTGTCGTCAGGGCAACGTTGGATCAGGCCAACGCCCTCTACGCCCAGAGGCGCAAGCGGGACGCGGTACCGCTGTACGACCTCCTGTATCGGCACTGGCCGAATCTCCTCAAACAAAATCCTGATGCGTTGCAGCAGTATGGCGATGCCCTCTTTGAGGTTCAGGAGCTGAGAAGAGCGTGCGAGATCGACATGCTTCTGTACAACCTCTTTCCTTCGCACCGGCACGCGGGTACGGCACTGGTCCGCCTTGGGGACAGTCACAGTCGACTCGGGCTACGAACACGGGCAGAGATTTTTTACACTGCAGCTCAGACGCAGTATGCAGATACGGCGGCAGCGGTCATTGCTCGCATGCGCATGTCGCGGAAGGAGCAGGAAATTGCGGCATCGGCAGGAGAGGACTTCTTGCGCAAAAAAGTGGAAGGCATGATCCGAGGGGGCAGCATCTCCTATCTGGATTCATCAGAAGGCGAGGAGCTCTACAAGGCCATTGCCCTTGAACACCAGGGTGACGTTCTCGGCAGCGAGGCACTCTTTCACTTGGCGGAGCACTACGAGCTGCGCGGTGACCCGTCACGAGCCATCGAGGTCTATCAAGACGTCACTCGGCGGACGGGTGTCATTCCAGATGATCCGTGGCCTCAGACTGCCGGACTCCATCTGACCTCAATCCTGAAACCCCAGCTGGAAGCGGCGCTCAAGAGCAAGAAGGATGTCCAGGTGCTCACGCTATTTCATAGCCACGGACAGGCCCCAGAGCAGCATTACATAGGGACGCAGACATTATTGGAGGTGGCCGACACGCATCGCAGGCTGGGCTTCTCCACCCAAGCTGTGCACCTGTATCAAACGTTGGTAAAGAATCGGAAGGCGGCTGCACTTCACGAAGAGGCGCTCATCGGCTTGGGCGAAAGTTACCTGGACCAGTTCGACCCTGCGGCTGCCCGTAACGTGTTCGAAAGTTTCCGCCTTCAGTATCCGCAGAGCGCACGGTCAACGCTGGTCTCACGGCAATTGACGACGGCCATGCTGGAGCAGGGAGACCGCCGGAGCGCCATCAGGGTCATGCGGCACTGGATGCGTGTACACCCGCATGACGTAGCGCAAGGTTGGGTCTACGTGACGCTTGCGCGGACGTTGGCAGAAGACCAGAAGCGAGAGGAGGCCGCCGCGGCATTCGAGGATGCATTGCGAAACAACGTTCTCCGCGCGCCGCAGGATCTTTTGGTGTATGCCGATCTGCTCTTGAAACTGAATAAACCGGAACGTGCCGTCGATCTCTACCGGCAGGTACTGAAGGCCGGACCTGACTCTGCAGAGGCCGAATGGGCACGGGTGCAGATCGTGCTGAACCCTGAGGCCGGGAACCGTCAAGGAACCCGGTCGAGGGCCATGGCGCCGGCCGCAGAGTTTGACGATCCGCTGCTCCATCGTGCTGCCGGAGCGATGCAGATCAGCCTCCAAGCGGCCATGGCGAAGGAAGGAGAATAATGTGGTGAACATACACCCAGTCTCGGCGACCGCGGATAGTGATTTGTTGCACGATGCCTTTCGCAGCTTCGACGATGCGGCGGCGACGTTGCAACAGTCCTATCAGACGTTGACGTCCCGGTTGGAGCAGCTCGACGTGGAACTTGCCGACCGCAACGAGGCACTCGGCCTGAATCTGCGTGCCAATGAAGAGTTGCGAGAGCACTTGACGGCGATTGTGGAGTCCCTTTCGACGGGCTTGCTCGTCATGGATACAGAAGGGACGATCACACGTTGTAACCAGGCCGGCGAGCAATTCCTCGGGCTGACGCGCGAGCAGATTATCGGCCGCTCCTTAGCCGATTGTCTGAAGGAAGCGCAGCTGGATGGCGACGCGTATCCTTTGACTACGCAACAGGGCGCGGCCGTCGCGCTCTCCCAACGGGCCTTGCAGACCAGTGAAGGGCGCCATGCCGGGAGCTTGGTGTTGATTCAGGATGTCACGGCGGTACGAGAACTGGAGGATCGGCTGCAGCGGCGCAATCGGCTGGCGGCCATGGGTGAGATGGTTGGGCGGATTGCCCACGAAATCCGGAACCCCCTCGGCAGTATTGAACTGTTCGCGTCGATGCTGCGCCGTGATTTGAACGGCGTCCCAGCCCTGCGAGGATACGCCGAGCATATTTCATCGTCTGTCCACATGATGAATCGTCTCTTGACCAATCTTCTGCTCTATACCAAACCCGATTGCTCCCATGGGGAGTGGCATGGGACGGAAGCCCTCATGCTCGATGCGTTGACGCTCGCTGCCCATGCCGTCGCAAACGCCAGAATCGACATTCGTCTGGACGTCGATCCTCTTGCATCGCAGATCTGGTGTGACGCGGGTCAAATGAAGCAAGTGCTACTGAACTTGATTCTGAACAGCATCCACGCCATGCCCGGCAGTGGAACGCTGACGCTGTCGGCAACCCTCACAGGGGAACAGGCTCCCGGAGGACCGTCGCTTCGTCTCTCGGTCTCGGACACCGGCGTGGGCATTCCAGCGTCCGAGCGCTCGAGGATTTTCGATCCGTTTTTCACCACGAGGGACGAAGGTACCGGGTTAGGGTTGGCCATCGTCCACGCGATTGTCGAAGGGCATCGGGGCCGGATCGACGTGGAGAGTATTGAAGGACGCGGTACAACATTTACGATCATGCTTCCACATCATCGGGAGGCGGATCGCGTCGAGACGCCGGAATTGCTTGCTTTTGATCGCGGAGCCGGGGCCGGTCTTCCCGCCATGATCGGCGAGCGCCACTTCTTTGAAGAGGAGACCTCCGCATGAGCGACCACGACATCGTAGGATTTGCGACGGACAGTCCTGCGCAAGCCGAGCGAATTTTGATCGTCGATGATGATCCATCCATGAGGACCGCCTTAATGGAGTCCGTCCGCCGTCTGGGCTATGACGTGCAGGGCGCAGTCGATGGCGCCGACGCCGTCGAACGGGTCAGCCGCTACAAACCCTGGTTGGTGGTGACCGATTTGAAGATGCCGCGTCTTAGCGGACTCGATCTGATTAAGGAGATCAAGAGCCGGTCGCCGCACACGTTGATGGTCCTGATGACCGCCTACGGGACGGTGGAGACCGCCGTAGAGGCGATGAAGTACGGGGCGAGCGATTACATTCTCAAGCCGTTCTCCACCGATCTGTTCGAGCGCGTAATCGCCAATCTGAAAGCGCGTGGCGCTGATGCCTCTGCCCAATCGCCTGCGCCGATCGACCAGCGGTCTATCCTGACCCAAGATCCTGGCATGGTCCGACTGCTCAGTACCGTCGAGGGAGTCGCCGCGAGCCAAGCGACCATCCTTGTTAATGGAGAAAGCGGCACAGGGAAAGAACTGCTGGCCCGCTTTATCCATAGCAGAAGCCCCCGTGCGCACCGCCCGTTTATTGCCGTCAATTGCGCGGCCTTACCGGACGGACTACTGGAGAGCGAACTGTTCGGCCATGAACGCGGAGCATTTACCGGAGCCATCATGAAGAAAATCGGCAAGTTTGAGATGGCGCATACCGGCACGCTGCTGCTGGATGAAATCAGCGAAATGAACATGGGCCTGCAGGCCAAGTTGCTCCGTGTGATCCAGGAGCGGGAAGTGGATCGAGTGGGAGGGCGTGAACCGGTATCCGTGAACATCCGTGTCATCGCCACGACAAACCGATCGCTCTACCACGAAGTGGAGCAGGGACGGTTTCGTGAAGATTTGTATTACCGGTTGAATGTGTTTCCCATTACGGTACCCCCGTTGCGGGAGCGGCCCGCCGACATTCCGTTGCTCGCGAGGCATTTCGTGGCGGTATCCGCGGCACGCAATGGCCTTCCGCTGCCGACGGTGTCGGCGGAGGCCTATGTGACGCTCCAGGACAGACGATGGAAAGGGAACGTGCGCGAACTGGAGAACGTCATGGAACGTGCCGTGCTCTTAGCCGGGAACGAGCCGATCCTCCCGGGCCACTTGTTGCTGGAATCCGGCGGACAACCGGGGTCTCCCGCTCCAGTCCCATCCGTACCACAGCCTTCTGGAAACGGGTCGCTGTGGGAAATGGAACGCGAACTGATTTTTCAAACCCTGGCACGGGTGAGGGAGAATCGAACTCACGCGGCGAAAGAACTCGGCATCAGCATTCGCACTTTGCGGAACAAGCTTCGGGAATATCGAGGGACAAGTTGTCAGGTCTCTGTATGATCAGGCCGTCCACTAGCCCACATTATTCATGACGGTTTGTGCGAAGCGGCAGTGGGAATGTTGAATGATAAATGTGGAATGTTGAATTGACGGAATCGGCAGCAACTGGCTGTGCGAGAGCATCTGATGAATACCGAACATTCAACATTAATCATTCGATAGATCAACTCGGCGATTGCAGCAGGAGCGCTCATGAAAAATAGGGTGAGAGTGTGGGTAGAAAACGCCCGGCACGTTTTGCCGATCGGCAGATGTGACTATTTAGGTCGATAGGCTGAAGGCTTTTAGGGGTTGGTCTTCTTGCGCAACGAGGATTCATCTTTGCTCGAACCGAAGGTCGTAGAAACGGAGAAGGTGTTGAATAGCTTGGTTCGAGCTTTGCAAGATCATTTATAACCTTCAGCCTTCAGTCTGAACACCTGAGTAGGTACGATACGATAACAGGAGGGATATATTATGATGCTCTTTGATCACACTATGCAATTGGTCCAACGCACGCTGGATTTACGCCAAGCCAGACAGCGGGTGATTGCTTCGAACATCGCGAACGAAGAAACACCGGGCTATCGAGCTACCGATCTCAATTTTCAGGATTCTTTGCAGGCCGCGCAACGAGGGAGAGGCCTCGTCACGCTCGCGGTGACTCAGGGCCGCCACATCGGTCCACGCGGAAATTCGGTACAACTCGTAACGGGAAAGCTGGGTCCCGTGCCTGCGGGGGACCTGCCCTTGGATGCCAACTCGGTGAACATCGAGCTGGAGATGGCAAAAATGTCGGATAACGCCATGCAGTACAACAGTGCTGCGTCGATCATGGCAATCCGTTTTCGGCAACTGATGGGTGCGATCCGCGACGCACGATAATAAACCAGGCTAAGGTCGAGGCTGAGCGAGAGCCAATCTCTTCTTTATCGTAACCTTAACCTTGGCCTTAACCTCAACCTTCTTCGATGGAGGCTTTTATGGATATGACCGACAGCATGGCGGTATCCGTTAGCGCCTTAGATGCACAACGTCAACGGCTTAATGTGATCTCCAGCAATCTGGCGAACGCACAGTCCACACATACGCCAGGAGGCGGTCCGTATAAGCGTCGTGATGTGGTGTTCCAATCCACGCCGGTCGCCAGTCCGTTCCAGCGGACGTTTCGGCAGGTGTCGACGGGGCCCGGGGCTCACTCGCTCGATGGCGTCAAGGTGCTTCGCGTGAAGGAAGATGCCAGGCCCGGGCAGGTGATCTATGATCCGCGCCATCCGGACGCCGACAAGAAAGGGTTCGTCAAAATGCCGAACATCAACGTTATGGAAGAAATGGTGAACATGATCGGGGCATCCCGCTCCTACGAAGCCAACGTACAAGCGATTAACGCGACCCGCGCCATGTGGAATAAGGCGCTGGAGATCGGGAGGTAGCCGTGGATCAGATCAAAGCGATCACAATCCCAACAGGGTCCTTCGTGGACAATGCCGTTTCCACTCATGCAGCCGGTGGCACTCCCTCGAGCGGGTTTATGAATTCGCTGCAGCAAGCGATCAGTAAGGCCAACGATATTCAATTAGAAGCAGGCCAGGCGACCGAGGCGCTGATGACAGGCCAGACACAGAATATCCATCAGACGATGGTGGCCTTACAGGAAGCCGATGTGTCCTTCCAGCTGATGATGCAGATCAGGAACAAGCTGGTGTCGGCTTACGAAGAAATTTCGCGGATGCAAATATAGCACGATGCTGAAAAAGCCCACCGTCGTCGTTCGTGAAGCGTGAAGCGTGAAGCGTCCGAATCCGGAAACGAGCGACGCTTCACGAGATACGCTTCACGGGTGTCGAGAACGCTGCTAGCGAGGAATAGGATCGCCCATGCTGTCAAAGTTTTCTATCAATCAACGCATGATCATTCTGATTGCGCTCGCCGGCTCTATTGCCGGTCTCATTGCCATCGCCCTATGGACTCAACAGCCCGACATGCAGGTCCTGTTCACAAACCTCAATCCCGAGGATGCGTCAGGGATTGTGGATAAGCTGAAAGAGACGAAAGTGCCGTATGAGACGACCGGCGGCGGGAACACCGTCCTTGTTCCCAGTGCACAAGTCCATGAGTTGCGATTGCAGTTGGCCACCCAGGGGCTCCCCCACGGGGGTGGAGTGGGTTTTGAAATCTTCGATCGATCATCGATCGGCATGTCTGATTTCGTGCAGAAGCTCAACTATCGTCGCGCGCTGCAAGGGGAGCTGGCGCGGACCATTGCGCAAATGCCGGAAATTGAACGAGCCCGCGTCCACCTCGCCACTCCTGAACGGCGCTTGTTCTCCAATGATGAGAATCGGGCGCGTGCCTCGGTCGTCGTGTCGTTGCGGAACGGACAAGCTCTCGCCAAAACACAAGTGAACGGGATCGTCCATCTGGTGTCGAGCAGCGTCGAGGGCCTACAAGTCAAAGATGTCACCGTGGTGGATGGACATGGACGGCTCCTCTCATCGGCAGCCGGGAGCGACGACGCCGCGGGGCTTACCGGATCGCAACTGGAATACCAGCGGACGCTTGAAAAGGATATCGAAACACGCATCCAATCGATGTTGGAACGAATCGTCGGGGTGAATAAAGCGGTGGTGCGGGTTTCCAGTATTCTCGACTTCCGCAAAGTGGAAACGACTGAAGAGCGGTACGATCCGAACAGTCAAGTCGTTCGGAGCGAACAGCGAGGCCAGGAAAAGGCCAATGGGGTCAACGGTGTATCCGGTGGCGTGCCGGGGGTCCAGTCGAATGTCCCGGAAGGGGCAGGCCAAGAGCCGGCTCAAACGAGTTCGAACAACAATCAGACCAAGAACGAAACCGTGAATTACGAAATCAGCCGGACGGTCTCCCGTGTCGTGGAATCCAGCGGCAGCATCAAGCAACTCTCCGTGGCGGTGCTGGTGGACGGCATCTACGAAGGGGCCCCGCCGTCTGAAGCAGGGAAGCCCGCAAGTGATACCGCAAAGAAGTATGTGGCACGGCCTGAAGAGGACATGAAGCGCATCGAAGAGATCGTAAAAAAAGCCATGGGCTATTCGGCAGAGCGGCAGGATCAAGTCCAGGTGACCAACGTGCAATTTGATATCGCGACTGAAGAGCCTCCAGCTCAGGGCGTTGAGGCCGCGGCAGAACCGGCCAACTCCTTCATCCCCTATATTCGCTATGGGGTTGGGGGAGGCCTCTTTCTCCTGATCCTCTTCATGGTTGTGCGCCCCCTGATGGCGATGTTGGGGACGGCCGGGTCATCGGCTGAGGGCGCTACGCCGCCGCTTCCCGCTTCGGTGAGTCAGATCGAAGCGTCATTGACGGGAAAGCCCCGCTCACAGATCGTCGACATGGCTCGGGGTAATCCTGATAACACGGCTCTGGTCGTCAAGCAATGGTTGAAGACCAGCTAGTGAGGCGCATGTAACGATGGCCACGCAACTCAGCGGCGAGCAAAAGGCGGCCATTCTCCTGAAGGCCATCGGGGAGGACGCCGCGGCATTGGTGATGAAGAGCCTTGACCCTAAGGAGATCCGCCGGCTTGGAGCCTCTATGAACGCGACGGCGAATATCACCAGGGAAGAGGAATCGATCGTCATCGATGAATTCGAGAAGGCGAGTGCAAGCGGTGACGTGACGTTTCATGGAAGAGAGTACATCAAAACCATTCTGTCCAAGGCACTCGGTCCTGAAAAAGCAAACCGTATACTCGAGTCCATGACCAGCAAGGTGTACCCGGGGCTCGACGCGATGAAGTGGGTCGATGCCAAGGCCGTCTCACAAATGATCAAGACCGAGCATCCCCAGACGATCTCCGTGATCCTGGCGCACATGGAACCGGATCAGGCCGGCGTCGTCATGGCCGACTTACCTGAAGCCCTTCGTGCGGATGTCGCCTTGCGCCTCGCCACAATGGAGGACTTGCAGCCGAGCGTGCTCGAAGAGCTCAGCGAAGCGTTGCAGAGTTCACTCATCGCGAGTGCCGGCACACGTGCGACAAGCGTCGGAGGCGCTGAAGCGATCGCCGATATTCTTACAACCCTCGACAAAGCCACGGAGGGGAGCATCATGTCGAAAATCGCCGAACGCGATCAGCAATTGGCCGATACGATCCGCGGGTTGATGTTCGTCTTCGACGACCTGATTAAGCTTGATGATCGTGGCATGCAAGAGCTCATGAAAGAAGTCAGTAAAGAGGATCTTCCTGTGGCGTTGCGTGGAGCGAGTCCGGAAACCAAGGAGAAGTTCCTTAAAAATATGTCAAGTCGAGCGTCGGAGATGTTGAAAGACGACATGGAGTCGAGGGGACCGGTGAAGGTGGCAGACGTCGAGAAGGCGCAGCAGAATATCCTCAAAGTCTGCCGGAAACTTGAAGAGGAAGGGCGCATCGTCATCGCCGGCGCGGGTGGAGCGGAGGCGATGCTGTAAATGGAACGTGCTTCGAATGGACAGGCGACACTCGCTCAGCCATGCGTAAGTCGCAGCGGTCAACGAGACAGTTCGATCTTAGTCGTCGACGATGAGGAAGCTGTCCGGGAACTCTTGGTGAAGTTGCTACAACCGGCGGGGCATCGTGTGCGTGCGGTCGGGTCCGCACGGGAAGCCCATGCATCATTAAAAGAGTCTCCTGTATCGCTCCTCATCACCGACGTCAAATTGCCGGACCAAGACGGCATCGCGCTGCTCCAGCAGGCCTGTGAGCTCGATCACCGCATGATGGGACTGGTGATGACCGGATATGGCACGGTGGATCTCGCGGTTCAGGCGATGAAGGCAGGTGCGGCGGAGTTTCTGATGAAGCCGTTCGAGAACGAGGCGCTACAGCTGACCGTGAATCGTCTCCTCGACCTGTATCACCTGCGTTCGGAGAATACGGTCCTCAAGCAGGCGGTGATTCGTGCCTCCGGGGTTCGCTGCCGCAGTCTTGCGCTGACCGATTTCGGCACCGGCGATCGATTTGTCGGCGACCAGGGCACCTCGGACTACGATCAAGGCATTGCGGAGGGTGAACGGCGAGCCGGCGCACGAGTCGTGGCAGCCAGACAACAGGAGCAGATGATTTTGGCCAGCGCAGTCCGGCGCCTCGATGACACGCGGGCAACGCTTTATCAGACCGTCGAAGATGACGTGGCAGCACTGGCCTTCAGCCTGGCGACACGCATTCTGCGCGACACGATTATGGAACGTCAGGATGTTGTGATCGCATTACTGAAGTCGGCTTTGGCGACGGTTCGGGAGGCGGGGGTCGTCACTGTGCGAACGCATCCGTCCGACGCTCCCGTCCTGGAGGCGGCTCGCGCAGAGTTGTGCCGCGATCGGCCCCCGGCTTTTGCGATGCATGTCGAAGGCGATTCGTCTCTCTCCCGGGGAAGCTGTGTAGTTCAATCCACGAATCGACTGGTTGATGCCTCGCTGGACCAGCAGTTGCTGCGGCTCGGAGAGGTCTTACAGAAGCGAGGCCGCCGTGAATCTCGTCGATCTGATTGAACAGACAGACCCTCTTGTGGTCTCGGGCCGTGTGGCGCAGGCCGTTGGGATTGTGATCGAAGGCTATGGCCCCATGACATCGGTCGGGGAACTGTGCGACGTCACGCGCGAGGATGGAGAGGGAACCGTGCCGGCGGAAGTGGTTGGGTTTCGCGGTGATCGGGTATTGCTGATGCCGCTCGGTGAGATGCGCGGGATCGGCCCCGGTAGCCGGCTACTCATGAAAGGGCACTGCGCCTCGGTTCCGGTCGGCCAACAACTGCTCGGCCGTGTGCTCAACGGGCTTGGAGAGGCATTAGATGGGCGCGGTCCCCTGATGACCGAACAGCGATACCCGTTGCATGCCGCGCCGATCAACCCTCTGAAGAGAACGCGTATCGCGGAACCGCTCGATCTGGGCATCCGAGCGATCAATGCGTGCCTGACTTGCGGCCGTGGCCAGAAGGTCGGCATCTTTGCCAGCTCCGGCGTCGGGAAGAGCGTGTTACTCGGGATGATCAGCCGCTACACGAAGGCCGACGTGAATGTCATCGCCCTCATCGGCGAGCGGGGGCGCGAAGTCAACGAATTTCTGGAGCGCGATTTGACCCCTGAGGCGCTCAGCCGCTCGGTGGTGATCGTGGCGACGTCAGACCAGCCACCGTTAGTGCGATTGCGAGGTGCGTTGATTGCGACGGCGATTGCAGAGTACTTCCGCGACTGCGGCAGGCAGGTCCTCCTGATGATGGATTCACTCACCCGCCTGGCCCATAGCCAACGCGAAGTCGGACTTGCCATCGGGGAGCCGCCGACCACGAAAGGGTATACCCCCTCCGTCTTTACGATGTTGCCCAAGCTCCTGGAACGAGTCGGGACCGGTCCCGGTTCTGGCGCGATCACCGGGCTCTATACGGTCCTCATGGAGAGTGACGAACTCTCCGATCCCATCGCAGAAACGGTCCGTTCGATCCTGGACGGCCACATCGTGCTTTCGAGGCAGTTGGCCGCGCGCAACCATTTCCCGGCGATCGATCTCCTGAACAGCACCAGCCGGGTGATGAAAGACATCGTGGGGCGCGACCACTATACTGCGGTCCGGTCCATGATCGAGCTTCAGGCACGGTACCAACAGTCTGAGGATCTCATCCTGCTTGGCGCCTATAAGGCAGGTACCAATCGCGATCTCGACAGAGCCGTGGGGGCTCAAGACGGCATTAACGCCTTTCTTCGTCAGGATATCGAGCAATCCGTCTCGATCGGCGTCTCGATCCAGGAATTGCTCTCTCTGGTGAAGGCGACAGCATGAAACTCGATGTGTTGCGACGCTATCGCGCACAGTTGGAAGAGGTCGTGCGGATGGACCTTTTTTGTCTGCGTCAGGAGCTGCAGGACGCTGAAGCGCGTTCTCGTCTGCTCGAAGAGCACATGAGACTCACGACAGACGCATACCTGGCCAAGGCCGGTGGAGTAGTCGCGCTGGACGAATTTCTGGTGTGGCAGTCCCGCTTTCAGGCCGGGACGTCCATGTTGGCGCAAGCTCGGCAGGAGGAAGTGCGAATCAGTGAGGCATGGAGTCAGAAGCAGGATGAATTGCGCGAGGCCATGCAAGATCGCCGCAAACTCGATCGGCTGGCCGAACGCATGCGCCAACAACGTCAGCATGTGCAACACAGAGTCGATCAAATGGAAATGGATGAGGCGGCACGTCGGACGAGTGTGATGTGAACGTAGCAGCGTGAAAGGTGAGACGTGAAACGTGAAAGGTAATTCGAGGAGCGCGAAGCTGATAGCGCAGGGCGCATTGCGGGAGTGAAGAGCGTATGGCTTATGTTCCGGAGGAGATAGGGTGATCTTTGTGACACGTTTCACGTCTCACGTTTTACGTTTTACGAATAACGGCTTTCTGATGTGGTCTGTCTGTGCTGGGATCGGTCTAATCATTGCGCTGTCCTGGGCAACGGTTCTACTCGTCCAGGCCTCGGCTGAGCCGGGGCCTGAGCCGCTTTCTGCTCATGCCAAAAGTGTTTCGCCGGGGTCGGAATCGGCGGATGAGAACAAGGAATCCGGAAGCGAATCACCCGCGTCGGCAGCCGAGCTGGCCCAAGGACCGGCGCTCACTGTGCCGGAGGAAATGATAGCCATGTTCCAGCAGCGTAAGCAGGATTTGGAGCGCCGCGAGAATGCGGTTCGGACGGCAGAGGGGCAGTTAGCGCTGCTTAAAGCTGAAGTCGAGCATATCTTGAGCAAGGTCGAGGCGGTAGAAAAACGTCGCGTTGGGGAGCAGAAAGGCGACGTGGGTCAACAAGCCTCACAACGCAAACAAGCGGCCGATTTACGCACGCAACAGCTAGAGCAACTGGCAAAGATGTATGAAAGCATGCCTCCAGAGGAGGCGGCTGCACGAATCGAACGAATGGCAAATCAGAAAGCGTTGGAAATTCTCCGTCTCCTTAAGAGTAAGTCGGCTGGGGCTATTCTGGCACAGGTAAAAGTCGATCGTGCGGCTAAGTTGACGGAAGAACTTCTCGCCACTCCTTAGCCGGAACCTTGAAACGTGAGGCGTCGTTCATTTGGGAGTGGAGTTGGTGGTTTCTAGTTTCAGGTTTCAAGTTTCAGAAACCGATCTCCGAAAACTAGAAACTAGAAACTCGAAACTTGAAACGCTTGAACGAGACACGCTTCATGAGGACCGCGTTTTTCGCCGATACGGAAAATTTTGCCTGCCCACCCTGCATCTTTTTCCCGATTTCCTCCCGTTAGCTCTTGATCTCTGTGCCAACTCCACGCCGAATGGCATTTCCAGTGATTCTCGATATGGCATAGAGCTTGAAGATGCTCAGATCCAGCATCCAGATCTTCTGTGTAAGGGTTGATGGAGTTGGTCGTCACTATGGATATTGGGCTTCTCATTCCCCCGGCCTGCTGTGCTGCCGCTCCACCGAGTTCGAGCGCATTGAGCGAGAAAGGGCAGTTCACGCAGCCTGCTCAAGGCGAAACATTTTCCGCGCTCCTCATGGACGCGGCACAGAATATAGATGACGAGCAGACCCCCGCACTTTCCGATGCCGATGATTCGATAGAACCAGACTCGTCGACGGAAGCCGGCGGCCAGGCAACGGAAACGGCGTTGAGCGGTATCACGGTCGCGGTATTTTTTCAAGTGCGAGACTTTCATGAGGTGCCTTCTATAGCGGACGACAAGACCGAGTCCTTACAGAATTCCAGGGGGGGCACCCTACAGAGCATGGAATCAATTCCTCTCCTCCCGCAGGGCCTGACGGTGGTCGTCCCTCATGACGATGGCACTCCGGGACATAAGCCTGTGGCGGCTGATCCGCCACAGCCCAGGACCACGGACTCTCCCATCGATTCACGGCTGCAGCCAGTCCTCGCTCATGATCAGTCGAGCGAGACCCCTGCGATACCAAAAGGCTCACGAGTCCCGGATGTGCCACCCATGCGGAATGGTCGTAGCGCTCCAGTCGATCTTGCTCCTGCCCCCCTCGAAGAACCGTCCGGTAACCCAGCTCTTCCCGGCACGCCGCCACCGGGTTCCCTGATTTCCGATCAATGGCCATCTCCTGTTATTGAGAACCAAGGGGCGAGGAATGTGCTTCCTGCCGCGTTTGTGAACGGGGCCGTTCAATCTCTTAACCGGCCATCGCCAGAAATTCAGCCATCGACGATCATCCAAGAGCAGGGGGCTGGAGAGACCACGTTGCTGGGCCAAGATCTATCGGTCCCTGTGATTGGAGAAAGCGGGGAGGGGCAAGACCCATTCGGAGCTGATGCGCAGGGAGCGGGAGACGGGACCTTCTTTCACTCCGGGGAAAATGCTGTTCCGGAATCGGTGACACGAGGCAACCAGTCCTCTTTCTTCAACGGCCAATTTACGTCGGCGCGGCAGGCACAGTCGTCGCCACAGGGAGAGGGAGCATCCGTTGTGACGTCGACGGGGGATCAACGCAAGATGACACAGGCCTTTCTCGGTGAGGATCATTCGGCGACCATGACGTCGGCGCCTGGAAAGGCTCAGATCGTCCATATGGAACTGCCATCGCATGACTCAGGTCCACTCAGCGTGCGAATTTCCATGACGGACCAGACGGTGCATACACAGTTCACCACCGATCGAAACGATCTCGGCGCACTTCTGCTCACGCGACAGGATCAGCTCCAGCAAAACCTGACCAAGTCCGGGCTGGAACTCGGTCAGTTTCAGGTCCACATCGATCAGCGGGGCCAACAAGAGGCGTTTCCTGATCGGCAGTCGCGACGAAGCGGTGGCGAGTCGGAGCAGCAGCCGGGGTCACAGGACCACAACCAACAACCCCAGGATCGAGAACGGGCCAATTATCGGCCCCCACGTGCGTTGAGCCTGTTTGCGTAGCCATGGACAAGATCAAAAAAAACTCATTTAAAGAAAGGACAGAGTCATGATCGACTTCGCAGCGATAATCAATTCGACGGGCACGACTCCCACGCCGGCAACCGGACCAAAAGAACTCGGCCAGGATGAGTTTTTGAAGCTTCTTGTTACCCAGCTCAAGTATCAGGACCCGCTCAAGCCTCTTGAAAACCAGGATTTCATTGCACAGACGGCGCAGTTCAGTCAGCTGAATCAAATGACCGACCTCGTCAGATTGATGAAGCGGAGCGTTGAACTGCAGGAATCGACCCTGGCGTCGAGTCAGAAGCCAAGTGTGCAACAGGCCTAGCAGTATGCTGAAAAAATCCGCCAGCAGGGGGGGAGTGGCCAGGTGCCCTTCTTGCTCGCAGAACAGAGAAAGAGATGGAGCCTGATGATCTTCTGTGCTCGCGCAACGCGCGGCCTGAGAAGGATGGGGAGGGAGCGGCCAGGTGCCCTTCTTGCTCGCAGAACGCGCACGGTGAAACAGTGCTCGTTCGATGCGCGCAGTAAAGGGCAGCCTCGGCCGCTCCCCCTAAGAGAGGTAGAGAGAATTGCAGGGGCCATGCTGGACGGCCTTATAATCGAGTCGGTTGTTAGAACATTACAATAAATAAAGGAGACGGATCATGGGAATTTTGACCTCACTCTTTTCAGCTGTAAGCGGACTCAATACCTACGGGAACGCCATGTCCGTGATCGGAAACAATATTGCGAATGTCGGGACAGCAGGGTTCAAGTCGAGCCGCGCATCATTTGCCGATCTGGTCTCGGCCTCGCTTGGCGGTGGGTCGAGCGCCGGTCAGGTTGGATTGGGCGTGTTTCTAAACGACGTGCAGACGAGTTTTACCCAGGGTTCCCTCTCGAATACGGGGAACACCTTGGACTTGGCGATTGACGGGAATGGGTTTTTCAACCTGCGCGATACCGCGGGAACGGTGTCCTATTCTCGGGCCGGACAATTTGAAGTGAACAACCTCGGAGAGATTGTGGACCCGAGTGGCCGATCCTTGCAGGGCTATCAAGCGACATCGACGGGAGTCGTCTTGGGAACAGTCGGAAACATTGTCTTGTCCACTGCCACGATCGCTCCACAGGCTACCAGCACTGGGACTATACAGGCCAATCTCAATTCAGCCTCGACCGTTCCGGCAGCCGCGTTCGACGTGACCGATGCCACGACGTACAACTTCTCAAATGGCATCACCGTCTTCGACACGCTTGGAGCTCAGCACCAGCTTCGGTTGTATTATGTGAAAGCCGCAGCGGCCAACACCTGGAACCTCCATTCCCAGGTTGATGGCGGTGCCACGACGGCACAAACCGATTTAGTGTTCAATTCGAGCGGCGTACTGACAGGGGGCGCTGCGCAGACATTTTCATTGCCCATCACCGGCGGGGCGGCCACGCCACTGGCGGTGGCCATGGATTTCTCAGCCATCACACAATTTGGGTCTGCGTCGAATTTGACCAGCCAAACTCAAGATGGGTTTACCTCCGGGTCGTTTCAGAGCGTGTCGATCGATTCGGTAGGACGAGTCGTGGCGCAGTATACCAATGGTCAAACCAGAACCCTTGCCCAAGTCGTTCTGAGCCGATTCACGAATCCGAATGGGCTGACACGTTCCGGTGAGAATGGGTTCGCCGAAACGGTAGACTCCGGCGCGCCGCTGGCAGGGGCTCCGACGAACAACGGGTTAGGGCGACTCATTTCCCAAACCATCGAGCAGTCCACTGTAGACCTCGGCAAAGAATTCGTCGACATGATCATTACGCAACGGGCGTTTCAAGCGAACTCACGAGTCATTACCACGAGCGATGAGATGCTGCAGGAACTAGTGAACCTTAAGCGGTAGCAGCTGCTGAAAAAATCCGCTAGCGATACGGAAGGTTTAGGTTGAGGCTAAGGTTGAGATAAAGATAGTCAGATCTTTGCTCAACCTTGACCTCGACCTCAGCCTGTCTCACGGCGCTCCGATCGCCGAATCCTTTCTTCGCCCACCCGCCGTCAGACGTCATTTTTTTGACGTCGTCAAGCCTCTGGCAGGGGGGCGCATCGCCTCTCCGGCCACAGTTCATCGTATTCACACGCCAGAGGCCTTGTTGCGGCTTATGCGTCACCCGCGTCACGCTCTATGCCGATGGCATAGCCATTGCAAACTTCCCATTCGTCTCCATTCGTTCGATTAGAGGAGGTTTATATGGCAGAGACAGAGAGTACGCCGCCACCGGCGCCCGCGCCGGTTGCGGCGGGGATTCCACTGAAAATGGTCATCATCATTGTCGCCGGGGCACTCGTTCTTGGCCTTGGAGGGGCCTTTGCACTCTTTAAGTTCACCGCTGGAGGGCATGGGGGAGACGATCAGAAAGCAGAGGCGACAGTCGCGAAGACGGCGGGAAAGGGCGAGACGGAGGCAAAGCACGGCGCCGACAAAGCCGTCAGCCCGGGCGCCATCTACGACGTAGCTCCC
>Ga0315286_10002436_pt1 | contig 17360 bp, 10 predicted proteins | sample YL17G10_0_MG_FD_205038 | JGI IMG/M metagenome (GOLD analysis project Ga0315286, IMG submission 205038) | Sediment microbial communities from Yellowstone Lake, YNP, Wyoming, USA - YL17G10_0 | ecosystem: Environmental > Aquatic > Freshwater > Lake > Sediment | place: USA: Wyoming | collected...
GTCGGACCGGACAATCGGCTGTGGTACCGCCGCACGTTCACGGTGCCGGAGAAATGGAACTGGTCCGCCGACAAGAAGCGGATGCTGTTGCACTTCGGGGCCGTGGACTGGGACTCTGCCGTCTGGGTCAACGGCAAGGAAGCAGGCAGCCACAAGGGCGGTTACGACCCCTTCACGCTCGATATCACCGACGCGCTCAAGGCGAGCGGCGAGCAGGAGATCGTCCTATCCGTCTGGGACCCGACCAACACCGGCACCCAGCCGCGCGGCAAGCAGGTCCTCAAGCCCGGCGGCATCTGGTACACCGCCGTCACCGGCATCTGGCAGACCGTCTGGCTGGAGCCGGTGAGCCGTGTCTACATCAAATCCATGAAGATAGTCCCGGACGTCAGTATCGGGGCCTTCCTCAAAGTTGAGCTCGGGGGCGATACTGTTGACCCCAGAAAATACTTGGTGTTCGCCATTGTCACGGACGATCCATCCCAAATATCTTATCCTGATCGGGGCGAGACCATGATCACAGGAGGCGCGCATACAGCAGATGAGGAATTCATGCTGCCTGTACCGAACGAGAAGCTCTGGTCACCGGACAACCCGCATCTCTACGGTATCAGCATAGCCCTTGGAGAGGAGACCTCCCAAGAGCAAGACCGACAAGGAAAACCAACACCAGGGTACACTGACATTGACCATGTTGCGGGCTACTTCGCCATGCGAAAGATCTCATTGGGCAAGGACGAGAACGGCATTCTGCGGCTGTGCCTGAATAACAAGCCCCTGTTTCAGTATGGGCCGCTGGATCAGGGTTGGTGGCCGGATGGACTGTACACCGCCCCGACGGATGAGGCCCTCAAGTACGACATCGAGGTGACGAAAAAGCTCGGCATGAACCTGGCCCGTAAGCACGTCAAAGTCGAGCCCGATCGATGGTACTACTGGTGCGACAAGCTGGGCCTGCTCGTCTGGCAGGATATGCCCAGCGGCGATAGGGGCATCGGTAGCAAAGCCCCCGACCTCACGCGGACCGAGGAATCGGCGAGGCAGTATGACACCGAGCTGACCCGCGTGATCGATGCGTTCCGCAACCACCCCTGCATCGTGATGTGGGTGCCGTTCAACGAAGGCTGGGGCCAGTTCGACACGCCCCGAGTCGTGGACATGATCAAAAAGCTCGACCCGTCGCGGCTCGTGGACAACGCCAGTGGCTGGACGGATCGCGGCGTCGGCGACGTGATGGACATCCACCAGTATCCCGGCCCGGCGGTGCCGCGCCTCGAGGCGAAGCGGGCCCTCGTGCTCGGCGAGTTCGGCGGCCTGGGCCTGCCGATGCCCGGCCACACCTGGCAAGCCGAGAAGAACTGGGGCTACCGCAGCTTCACCACGCGCGACGAGCTGACCGACGCCTACCTCGGCCTGATCCGCAAGCTCCACCCGATGACGGGCGACCAGGGCCTGTCCGCCGCTGTCTACACGCAGACGACCGACGTGGAGGTCGAGGTCAACGGTCTGATGACCTACGACCGCGAGATCATCAAGATGGATCTCCCGAGCGTCGCTGCGGCGAACCAGTCGCTCTACACGCCGCCGCAGCCGCGACGGGCCGGCGACAAACTCGTTCCGCCCGCCACACCGCTGGTCGCGTGCGATCCCTACTTCAGCATCTGGTCCCCGGCGGATAAGCTCACCGACGACGACACCGTCCACTGGACGGGCAAGCCCCATCGGCTCACCAGCATGGTCCGCATTGACGGCAAGCCCTATCGCATCATGGGCGCCAGCCCGGGCACCGTGCCCGCCCTGGCACAGACGAGCCTCACCGTCCTGCCCACCCGCACGATCTACACGTTTTCAGGCGCCGGTGTGGGCCTGACACTCACGTTCACGACCGCCTCACTGCCGGAAGACATCGACATCCTCTCGCGGCCGGTGACGTACCTTACGTTCGACACCCGCGCCACCGACGGCAAAAAGCACGATGTGTCGCTCTACTTCGACGCCTCGGGCGAGCTCACGGTGAATACCCCCAATCAGCAGCAAGTCGTTTGGAGCACGGAGGCCGTTGGCGACCTGGCCGTGGCGAAGGTCGGCTCCAAGGAACAGCCCATCCTCGCCAAGCGAGGTGATGACATCCGCATCGACTGGGGCTATCTCTATGTGGCTGCTCCGAAAGAGGCTCCGTCCTGGATTGGCAGCCGGGGAGCTTTGCAGGCGGGATTTGCCAAGGACGGTCTGACCGCCAAGGTCAGCAGCCCCGATCAGCCCGCCCCCGCAGATAGCATTGCAGCGGCGATGGTCCTCAACGTCGGGGGCGTCGGCTCCAAGGCGGTTTCCCGCTGGCTGATGCTGGCTTATGATGACCTCTACTCGATTCAGTACATGCAGAAGAACCTGCGGCCGTACTGGCGCCGCAACGGCTGGGAGGCCGCCGATCTGCTCAAGGCCGCCGCGAGCGACTATGAGTCACTGCAAAAACGATGTGCTGCCTTCGACAAAGGATTGATGGCTGACCTCACGAAGGCCGGCGGCGAGAAGTACGCGAAGCTGTGTGCCCTCGCCTATCGCCAGTGCTTCGCGGCGGGCAAGTTCGTCGCCGACGAGAAGGGCCAGCCGCTGCAGTTCTGCAAGGAGAACCATTCCAACGGCTGCATCAGCACCTCGGACGTGTTCTACCCGATGGCGCCGCAGTTTCTGCTCTTCGGGCCGTCACTGGCCAAGTCCTTCCTCGTACCCTTCATGAACTACGCGGCCTCCGACCGTTGGAAGTTCCCCTTCGCCCCGCACGACCTGGGCCAGTATCCGCACGCCAACGGCCAGCGCTACGGCGGCGGCGAGCGCACGGAAGAGAACCAGATGCCCGTCGAAGAAAGCGGCAACCTGCTGCTTCTCATGGGCGCCGTCGCGCAGATGGAGGGCAACGCCAACTTCGCGGGCCTGTACTGGCCGCAGCTTGAAAAGTGGGCCGAGTATCTCAAAGGCAAGGGATTCGATCCCGAGAAACAACTGTGCACCGACGACTTCGCCGGCCATCTGGCCCACAACGTCAATCTCAGCGTCAAGGCGATCTGCGGCCTCGGCGCCTTCGCCAAGCTCTGCGACATGCGCGGCGACAAGGCCAAGGCCCAAGAGTATTCCAAGCTCGCGAAGGACTTCGCCGCCCGCTGGGTGAAGGAGGCTGACGACGGCGATCATTTCCGCCTCGCCTTCGACAAGTCCGGCACCTGGAGCCAGAAATACAACCTGGTCTGGGACCGCATCCTCGGCCTGAACCTCTTCCCCGCCGAGGTGGCCCGCAAGGAGATGGATTTCTACAAGAAGACCCAGAACAAGTACGGCCTGCCGCTCGACAACCGCGAGACCTACACCAAGCTCGACTGGACGATCTGGACCGCCACGCTGACGCAGAACCGCACGGACTTCGAGGCCCTCGTGGACCCGGTATACCTGTTCCTCAACGAGACGCCCGACCGCTCGCCGCTGACCGACTGGTACTGGACCAAGGACGCACGCAAGCGAGGCTTCACGGGCCGCCCGGTCATCGGCGGCGTGTTCATCCAGATGCTCTATGACAAGGCCGTCTGGAAGAAGTACGCGGGCCGGGACAAGACCAAAGCCGCCAATTGGGCCCCGATGCCCAAGGCGCCCGCCCTCGTGACGGTGGTGCCGACGGCGCGGGAGAAAGCCGCCTCGTGGAGCTACACCACGACCCGGCCGGGCCGCCGGTGGTTCCAGCCGGATTTCGACGCGAGTCCCTGGAAGAAGGGCGAGAGCGGCTTCGGCACGGAAGGCACGCCCGGCTCCGCCGTGAACACGGTGTGGGACACCGCCGACATCTGGCTTCGCCGCACCTTCACGCTGGAGGACAAGAGCTTCAGCAATCTGCAACTATCCGTCCACCACGATGAAGATGTCGAGGTCTACATCAACGGCGTGCCGGCCGCCTCGGCCACCGGCTTCACGACCCAATACGAGTCCCTGCCGCTCAGCGCCGAGGCCCGCGCCGCCCTGAAACCGGGCGAGAACCTCATCGCCGTCCACTGCCACCAAACCAGCGGCGGCCAATACATCGACGCCGGCCTGGTGCAGGTGAAGGAATAGGAGCGCCAATGATCGCCGGGTGGCATCGGCAAGGCCGCAGGCTTTGCCGATGGCGAATTCTCAATAGGCAAACCCATCGGCAAGCTGTTCGCTTGCCGCTGCCACCCATCACGGCGATCAATTACAGATTGGGGACAACATGGCACGGCAATCCATGACTCGAAGAGAGTTCTTGAGGACTTCGGCAAGCATTCCGGCCCTGGCCACTGCCTCGCTCGCAGCACAGAAGAGCACAACGAGCGATGACAAAAGACCCAACATCATCCTGATGGTGGCCGACGACCACGGGCGGGGAGACCTGGGCTGCTACGGCAACACCGTCGTCAAGACGCCGAATCTGGATCAACTCGCGGCTGAGGGCGTACGATTCACAAACGCCTTCTGCACAACGGCCAGTTGCAGCGCGAGCCGGTCCGTGATCCTGAGCGGCCTCTACAACCACTACAATGGCCAGTACGGCCACCAGCACGATTACCATCACTTCATCAGCTTCGGCTACGTTCGGAGCCTGCCCGTGCTCCTGAGCCGGGGCGGCTACCGGACTGCGAGAATCGGCAAATACCACGTGGCGCCGGACGAGGTCTACAAGTTCGACGTCCAGCTTCCCGGCAACGAGCGCAACGCCGTGCAGATGGCGAACAATTGCGCCAAGTTCATCGAGGCCCAGGACAACCGCCCGTTTTTCCTGTACTTCTGTACCGCCGACCCGCATCGCGGCGGGGGCAAGGCCGCCGATTTGCCACACCAACCCGATTGGTTCGGCAATCGCCCGCAGGGCTATCCCGGCGTCAAGGAGGTCACGTACAGACCGGAAGATGTCGTCGTGCCGGACTTTCTGCCGGACATCCCCGAGTGCCGGGCCGAGCTGGCCCAGTACTACCAGGCGGTCTCACGCATCGACCAAGGCATCGGGCGTCTGATCGAGCATCTCAAGAAAGCCGGCAAGTACGACAATACCATCCTGATCTATATATCGGATAACGGGATTGCGTTCCCCGGCGCCAAGACGACGGTCTACGAGCCCGGCATCAACCTGCCGTGCATCGTCCGCATGCCCGGGCAGAAGAACAAGGGCATCCAGTGCGACGCAATGGTGAACTGGGCGGACCTGGCGCCGACGATCCTGGACCTGGCCGGGGCCACGCCGAGCGATTACGAGTTCCACGGCCGTTCGTTCCAATCAGTCCTCGAACGCGAGCATGTCCAGGACTGGGACACGATCTACGCGTCACATACGTTCCACGAAATCACGATGTACTACCCGATGCGGGTAGTCCGCGAACGGCGGTTCAAGCTGATCTGGAACATCGCCCACGGCCTGGACTATCCGTTCGCCAGCGACCTGTGGGAGGCGGCGACCTGGCAAGGGACGCTCAAACGCGGCAGCAAGCTCTACGGCAAGCGAACCGTCGAGGCCTACCTGCACCGCCCCAAGTTCGAGCTGTACGACCTGGAAAACGACCCGCACGAGGTGAAGAACCTCGCCGACGACCCGCAGCACAAGGACAAGTTGGAGGAGATGAAGGCTAAGCTCAAGGCCTTCCAGAAGCGAACCAAAGACCCCTGGATTCTCAAGTGGGATTACGAATAGTAGACTCGCTGCAAACTTGACAGAGATCGTCCGAGGGCTGATACTCCTCATGTAGGGTGGGTTCTCAACCCACGCGTTCTCCTGATCGATGGGCAACTTCACGCGTGGGTTGAGAACCCACCCTACGGACTGCTTCTGTCATCCTGAGCGACAGCGAAGGATCTGGCCACCGAACAGGAGTTCGCCCTTGTACGCGGGGGCTTATCATTCGCAGCCCAGATGCTTCACTTCGTTCAGCATGACAAATTGTCATGGTGCTTCGTCTAAAGTGAAGGGGTGAACAGATGGCGTTACTGTTGGGATACGATGTCGGCAGTTCCTCGGTCAAGGCCACGCTGATGGACGCGGGGACGGGCAAGGCCCTTGCGGCGGCGACTTCGCCGGACAGAGAACTGGAAATCATCGCCCAAGGGCCCGGCTGGGCCGAGCAGCACCCGGACACCTGGTGGGAGCACGTCAAGCTGGCCACGCAACAGATCAGGGACAAGGCCCCGTTCGATGCCGACGACGTGAAGGCTATCGGCATCTCATATCAGATGCACGGGCTGGTCGTGGTGGATAAGAACAAACAGGTGCTGCGTCCCGCGATCATCTGGTGCGACAGCCGGGCGGTCCCGATCGGCCAGAAGGCGGCCAAGGACATCGGAACGAAGAAATGCCTCAAGCGGCTGCTCAATCTGCCCGGCAACTTCACCGCATCGAAGCTCAAATGGGTCAAGGACAACGAGCCGAAGGTCTACGCGAAGATCCACAAGATGATGCTGCCCGGCGACTTCGTCGCCATGAAGATGACGGGCGAGATCAAGACGACGCCGTCGGGCCTCTCTGAAGGGATCATGTGGGACTTCGAGAAGGACAGGCTCGCCGACTTCGTTCTCGACAACTACGGCATCGCGCCAGACCTCGTCGCGGAGACGGTTCCAACGTTCTCGATCCAAGGGGAGCTGACCGGCGAAGGCGCGGGGGAGCTTGGCTTGAAGGCGGGCATCCCGGTCAGCTATCGCGGGGGCGATCAGCCGAACAATGCCCTGTCGCTGAGCGTTCTCAAGCCGGGCGAGGTGGCCGTGACCGCCGGCACCTCCGGCGTCGTGTACGGCGTGACCGACCGGAAGAACCACGACCCGAAATCCCGCGTCAACATTTTCGTCCATGTAAATCACACCGGCAAGAAGCCCCGCTACGGCGTCCTGCTGTGCCTCAACGGCACCGGCATTCTCAACAGTTGGCTCAAGCACAACTTCGGCGGCGACGGGCTGGATTACCCGCAGATGAACGATCTGGCCGCTCAGGCCCCGGTCGGCTCGGATGGCCTGATCATCCTGCCCTACGGCAACGGGGCCGAGCGGACGCTGGAGAACCGCAACATCGGCGCCTCCATTCACGGCTGGAACTTCAATATCCACAAGAAGCCCCACGTCCTGCGGGCCGCCCAGGAAGGCATCGTCTTCGCCCTCAACTACGGCCTGCAGATCATGCGGGACATGGGCACCAAGCTCAAGACCGTCAAGGCGGGTAATGCCAACATGTTCCTCAGCCCGCTATTCGCCGAGGCCTTCGCGACGATCACCGGCGCGACGGTCGAGCTGTACAAGACCGACGGCTCGCAAGGCGCCGCCCGAGGCGCCGGCCTCGGCGCCGGCCTCTACAAAGGCCCCGAGGAAGCCTTCGTCGGCCTCGAACCGGTGAGAACCGTTGAGCCCAACAAGCAGTTGAAAAAGGCCTATCAGAACGCCTACGAAAACTGGGAAACCACGCTGAACAGGCAACTTTGAGCGATCGATCTCGTAGGATGGGCTTCAGCCCATGCGGGCGATCCGTGATGGGGACGAAATGGCAGCATGGGCTGAAGCCCATCCTACACGGCTCCCGGGTGAGGGAGATTGCCTCGCTCCGCTCGCCATGACATTCTGCGTTCCTACAGTAACACATCGATAAGGAAAGGGGTGTGACATGTCTCGGTATCTGACGATCATTGCGGTATTGTCGACGGCTCTCTCTGCCGGGGCGGCGGAAAAGGATACGGCGTTCACAATCCATCGGGGAACCAACATCAGCCACTGGCTCTCGCAAAGCACCAAGCGAGGTGAAGAGAGACTGCGGTGGTTCACGGAGAAGGATGTCGAGCTGATTGCATCACTTGGCTTCGATCATATCCGGCTGCCCGTCGATGAGGAGCAGCTTTGGGATGAGGCCGGCAAGAAGGAAACCGAAGCGTTTCAATTGCTCCACAATGCCATCGGCTGGTGCCAGAAGAAGAACCTGCGCGTCATCGTCGATCTGCACATCCTTCGCTCGCACCATTTCAACGCCAAGGAGAAGCCCCTCTGGACCGATCCGAAGGCCCAGGAAAAGTTCTTCGCACTGTGGCGGGACCTGTCGGCGGAACTGAAGAAGTACCCCGTCTCGCTTGTGGCGTACGAGCTGATGAATGAGCCGGTAGCCGACAACGCGGAGGACTGGAACAAGCTCGTCGAGACGTTGGTCCGCCAGATCCGGCAGGATGAGCCGCACCGCAAAATCGTCATCGGCTCGAACAAGTGGCAGTCCGCAGACACATTCGATCAGCTTCGCATCCCGCCCGGCGACAGGGACATCATCCTGAGCTTCCATTTCTACACCCCCATGTTGATCACGCACTACAAGGCTTCCTGGACCGACGTGGGCAAGTACAAAGGGCCGGTGAGCTATCCCGGCCAGCTCGTGGACCCGGAAGAAGCCGCCAAGCTCGACCCGGACATCGCCCGGATCGTCAAAGGAAACAACGGCGTCTACAACCGCGAGAAGCTCGAAAGCCTCCTGGCCAAGCCTTTGGAGCTGGCGAAGAAGCTCGATCTGCCGCTCTATTGCGGCGAGTGGGGCGCTCTGCCGACCACGCCCCGCGAGGCGAGAATGCAGTGGTACCGCGACATGCGCGCCAACCTGGAGAAGCACGGCATCGCCTGGGCCAACTGGGACTACAAAGGCGGCTTCGGCATCGTCGGCCGCGGCGGCCAGCCCGACCTGGAATTCATCAAGGTGCTCCTCGGCCGGTGAACCGGGCAAGACCGCACGTGGTCTGGGTGCCAGGCTTACGCTCGCGCAAGCCTGTCTTGTGTCGATGGACAGAACATGTCCGCGCAAGCATGGACACGGCACCCGGCCCATTTGGTTAGGCTCAGATCATCGCCCCGCCTGGGCCGCTTCGATCACGCGCATGTCATCCTTCTCGTATCGTCCGTTGCCAAAACCAAGGAACCTCTTCGCACCCAATATGATGGATACCCGAGCCGAACTGTTCCTACATGTAGTAGGTACTGCCGAAATCGTGGACAGGACCTGACTGCTGTCCGTTGCCTGCGGCGTCTATTTCTATGGATTGACCCGATAGAGGTTTCTATTCTTGGCCAAAGGCCGTATAATGGAAGCCGGTTCTGAAAAGATCGTCATGAAGCGTCCATATGAAAAATTGACTGATGCGGAACTCATGCAGCGCTACGTAGAGGGCGATGAGGCTGCATTTCGCGAGATCGTCAACCGGTACAAGAACAGTCTGTACGCATTTCTGAAGCAGTTTCTGACCCAATCCGACCTCGTTGACGACGTCTTCCAGGAGACGTTTCTCCAGTTGTTCACGAGCCGGGAGAGTTTCGACTCGAGCCGCCCGTTGCGGCCGTGGCTGTTCACCATAGCCGCCAACAAGGCCAAGGACGCCCTTCGCAAGGCCCAACGGACCAGTGCCGTGCCCATCGGGACTATTTCCGAGTCGGAAGACATGTCGTTCGACGAGATGCTCAACGCCCTAAGTTCCGATAATGCCATCCCTTACGACGAGGTCGAGCGGAATGAAACGGCGGCAAGGGTCAACGAGGTCATCCAGAGCATGCCGGAGAACCTCCGGGAGATTCTGGTCCTGGCCTACTTCAACCGATTTTCCTACAAACAAATGACCGATATCCTCAGTATACCCATTGGCACCGTTAAGAGCCGGTTACACACGGCCGTGGCCCGTTTTGCAAAAGACTGGAAAGCAGCAGTGGGAAGCAAAGAGGTCAAATGACGCCGCTGAGCGACCAACAAAGGCAACTGGTGTTCGATTACTGCCTGGGTCTGGCTTCCGACCGTGAGGCGGCGGAGGCCCAGAAGCTCCTGTCTTGGGATGAAGAGGCCATTGAGCTTCATAGTGCACTTCAACAGACCCTCGCCCCTCTCGACAGTGTGGAGTTGGAGGCATGTCCCGATGATCTGGTTGAGCGGCTTTTCCTGCGCCTGAGGGAGGCGGGGCAGCAGGGTCCCGCCGTGAACCGCCTGGAGGAGTTGTTGGCGGCCGAGCAGTCCAGTGCCCGTACCATCAAGATCCCCTCGTGGCGCAATTGGAGCGAGGTCGTCACCGCCGCGGCGGCGGTGTTCCTGTTCATCAGCATCCTGTTCCCCAGCGTCGGCTTCATGCGGCAGAGGTACGCGAAATCGCGCTGCGGCACCCAGTTGGCCGGCATTTATGAGGGGTATCGCAACTACACGTCGGACCACGACGGTCTTCTGCCGGCCGTGGCCATGACGCCGGGAGCGCCGTGGTGGAAGGTGGGATATCAGGGTCAGGAGAACTACTCCAACACCCGGCAGATCTGGCTGCTGGTCAAGAACGGTTACGTGGAGCCGGACCGGTTCCTCTGTTCCGGGCGACGCGAGCCGCACAAGGTCAGCTACGACGGTTTCAAAATCCAGAACTTCAACGATTTCCCCAGCCGGATCTACATCCACTTCAGCGTGCCCGTCGCCTGTCCCGCCTCGGACAGCCGGGACCTGACACAAAAGAGAGTGCTCATGGCCGATCGCAATCCGCTTTCCGAGGGGCTGCCGTCGGACCTCTCTCAGTTGTGCTCGCTCCCGTTGGGCGAGAAACTGATGAGGGCCAACAGCGGCAATCACCGCAACCGAGGCCAGAACGTCCTGCTGTATGACGGCTCGGTGGAGTTCACGCGGGAAAGGCATACCAGCCTCTCCGAGGACGATGTCTATGTCCTTCAAGGCATGTGCTGCGGCACGGAAGTCCGCGGTTGCGAGCTGCCCTCTTGTGACACCGATATCTTCCTCGCCCCGTGAAAAGTCTCAAATCTTCTTCATACCTGAGATATCAGATTCCAAACACCGCCTCGCATTGCGCCTGAGGGTCTCAAAGCCAAGTCTTCTAGTGGGCGAGTCGTGGAACCTGGCCTCGAATTCCTCCTTCGTCCATTCGAGCACTTCCCGCAGATTCAGTGTCGCCCTCTCGGGGTATCGGCGGAAATGCGGATTCGTGTGCGCGGGAGCACTTTGCTGCAAGGGACACGCCAGCAGACACTCATCACAACCGAAGATCCACTTGCCGGTCCGCCCGGCCGATTCCTCCTGTGAACCGTACTGGGTCAGGTAGCTGATGCACCGGCTGGCATCCAGAAAGCCGTCAGGCCGCAGGGCGCCGGCGGGGCAAGCGCGGAGGCATCGGTCACAGGCTCCGCAAGAGCCTCCGATGGGCTCGTCGGGGCGAAGGCTCAGCGTTGTAATGAGTTCGCCGAGCAGGACCTGGGGGCCGAGCTGCGGATGGATCAGCAGGTGGCTCTTGCCGATGAAGCCCAGGCCCGCCCGGACGGCCAAGGCCTTCTCCGCCAGCGGCGCGGAATCGACACAGATTCTGAACCGCTGGGTCTGATCCGTCCTTGCCTGGATGAAATCCGCCAACTCGCGCAGGAGGGACTTGATGAACGGGTGATAGTCTTCATATTGGGCGTACTGAGCCACCCTGCCGACGGGATTGCTGTCGGGCCGCGAATCCGCAATCCGCAATCCGCAATCCGCAATCGACTCGGGTGGTTTGTAGTTGATCGCGACCACAATCACTGATTGTGCGCCCTTGAGGAGCTTGGCCGGGTTGGCTCGTTTTTCGATGTTGCGATGCATGTAGTCCATCCGGCCGGCGTAGCCGGATCGAAGCCACGCCTCGAAGTGCCCGACGTGCTCCGGGCTGATCGGCGAAGCATCCGTAATCCCCGCCGCATCGAAACCGAGCGCCAGGGCCTTATCCTTAATCTCCTGTTCCAAGCTCATCGACATCATTATACTACGCCACGATTCAGGTTTGGACCGGTCTAACGCAATTGGAGGCTCCCCATGAGCGACCTTGACAGAATCGATAGCACGCCCATCCCAGGGAATGGTCATCTGACGATCGCGCTGCTCACGCTCATCACCTCGCTTTCGACCCCGGCATGGGGCAAGACGGTTGTGGCGTGGGACTTCACGAAAGGGACACATGGCTGGCAAGGCAATCAGCACGTCAAGGGCCTGGCCGCCACGGCAGAGGGTCTCGCATTCGAATCGGCCGGGAACGACCCCTGGATTGAAGGGCCTGCGGTGGACCTGCCTGGCGACGGGCAGACCCGCGTGCGGGTGCGGATGAAATCGGACGCCGACCCGGGCGGCGAGCTCTTCTTCGGCCGCACGTTTGGGGCCGGCCGCTCGGTTCGATTCACCGTGAAGAACGACGGCCAATGGCACGAATACACGCTGCTGATCGCGGAGCTACTGGGACGAGGGACGCGGCTGAGACTGGACCCGGCCGCAGGTGAGGGACATATCGTGGTCGGCTCGATTGGGATCGAGACCCTGGCGGCCGTACAACCGCCACCGTTCGAGCGTCCACAAAGGCCGGCCAAGGCAACGGCCGAACCGCTGTCCACAAGCTCCGGGGAACTGACGCTTGAGCATTATCGAGGCGGCTGGGGCGACTTCGTCGTCAAGGTCACCGGCACGGAGATGGCCGCCGGCTACCACGGCGAATTGGTCGGCCTTGTGATCGAGGATAAGCCGCAGTGGTTGGAGCTGCGGAAAGCCCAGTTCACCTGCGATCGCGGGCCAGCCGGCGAGATCGTCTGCCGGGCCGTTCTGAATGACAGCGGCACCGGGCGATGGCAAGTGACACGGCGCTTTGGGGCCGGGACCCGGCCGGGCACAATATCCGTAGAGACCGAGTTCGTCGTGGACAAAGACAGAGAGGTTGTTCACCTGCCCTGGCTGACACTGTTTCCGGGATTGGGGACATTCGGCGAGCGCAAAACCCAGGCGCTTTTCGCCGGTCTGGAGTATCTGGACGATGAGCCCAGCAGCAACGAAGCGGACATCACAACGCCCGAGCATATCCGCCGGGCGCCCGATCCCGTCAAGATCACGTTCCCGCTGATGGCCATTGCCCACGACAACCGGTACATCGGCCTTCTGTGGGAACCATCGGAAATGGTGGCGGCGGTCTTCGATTCGCCCGACCGAATCTTCAATTCCGGGGCGCACATGATGGCTCTGACCGCGCCGGCGGTTGGGGAGCATCGCTTCGAGAACAGCCCGGTGGCCCACACGCCCTTTACGCTCAAGGCGAATCAACCGCTGCGGATACGAGCCACGATCATCGGCGGCAGCGGCGGAACGATCGTGCCGGCGGTGCGCAAGTATGTGGAGTTGCACGGTTTGCCCGCAATCCCCGAGTTCAAAGGCGGTTTCGACGCGGCCGTGAGATTGCTGGCGCACGGCTGGCTCGATTCGGCGATCAACGAAGGCGGCTTGTTCCGTCATGCGGTCTGGGGCGACAGCTTCAGGGCAGGTCCGGCCGGCGACGCGATCATGTACATGGACTGGCTGACCAGCCAGCTACAGGACCGGCCCCTTGCGGACCGGCTCGACAAGGGGCGTGACCTGGCCGTGAGCAAGATGCCGCCGGGCCAGCCGTATGGCAGTGCGGTCTCCCACACGCGAACACCCACGGCACCGTTCGTCTTCGGCGGCATCACCGCGTATGTCGAGCAGCGCCAGGCCGAGGCCAAGGGCCTGTTGACGCATTTCGATGAGAAAGGGGTCAAGGCGTACCAGCCCGGGAAGGTCGATTATGGCAAGACCCATTTCGCCAAGCACGCCAACGGCCTCGCAGGCGCGGATGTCGTCCGAATCCTGGAGGCGGCGACCCTGTCCGCCGACCCGCCGTTGATCGAGCGGGGTCTTGCACTGCTCGACAAGCAGACTGCACTCTATGCGAACACGGTGCCGCGGGGAGCCCAGACGTGGGAGGTCCCGTTGCACACGCCGGATGTCCTCGCCTCGGCCCATCTGGTCAAGGCGTACGCGCTGGGCTATGTCATCTCGGGGAGACCAGAGTATCTCGATCAAGCCCGCTATTGGGCGTGGACCGGCGTGCCGTTCGTGTACCTTGCCAACCCAACCGAGGGCGAGATCGGACCCTATGCGACGATCGCGGTGCTCGGGGCGACGAATTGGCGGGCGCCGGTGTGGTTCGGCCGGCCCGTGCAATGGTGCGGCCTGGTCTACGCCTCCGCTCTGCACCTCCTGAGCCAGTATGATAAGGAAGGCCCGTGGGAGACGATGGCCAAGGGCATCACGGCGACGGGCCTGCAGATGACCTGGCCCACCGGCGATCAGAAGCGGCAAGGTTTGCTCCCGGACGTCTTCGACCTGCAAGCACAACTAAGGGACGGCCCCGCCATCAATCCCGGCACAGTCCAGGCCCACGTGCCGGAGCTGTTCGGCAAGGGCACCCTCTATGAGGTCAAGAAACTGGCAACGAAGAACTGGTTCCTCCACGCCCCATGTGCCATTCATGACGTCCGCGAGACGCCGGACTCGCTCACATTCACCGCCGACGGCTGGGACAAGAAGGCTTTCTACGTCCTGCTTTCCGGCGTGGAGCGACCGCCGGCGGATTTCACCATCCGGCCACTTGCACGTGCCGCACAGAGCCAGCCGAATACCGATGTGAGGCCGCAACAACATCTTCTGGTGCTGACGCTGCACGAGCCGTCGGAGGTCCAACTGCGATTCTGAAGCGGGAGGTCCAATTGAGGTCAAGGAGCGGTTAGACAAGCTCAGGCCCCGGCTCGGTGACTTTGCTGATCTCGAAGATGACGGTGCCGCCGTTGGTGTACTGGCAGGGATCGGGACACTGGATGTAGGCCTTGGTCTTGTCGAGCTTGCCGTCGAGGCCCCAGTCGGCCGGCTCGGAGACCCGCAGGGCGTTGTACCAGGGCATCAGCGACGCCAGGGCGTGCATGCAGACGGGGCCCTCGCTGACAAGCTGATAGCAGGCCTTGAGCGTGAAGGAATCGCCCACTCGGAACGTCGGGCAGTGCCCTTTGATTTCCTTGACCGCAACAACCAAGTCCATTCTCCAAGCTCCTTAAAAATTGGGTTTCCTCCTACTTACTACGGGGCGGCAGGCCGGCGGTTCAGACAGCTTCGACGAACGATAGGACCAATGGGACCTATGAGCGTTTCCGCGGGTGACAGCAGCCCGGATGGCGATTATGATAGCCGCGTGCAGAAAGGAGGCCACGGATATGGCCAAGGAACTGGTTGGGATCATCGGCGGCACCGGATTGGGCGATGCGCTGGCCGGGCAACTGTCGGCGGTGGAGTTCCGGGAGGTCCAGACGCCGTTCGGCAAGCCCAGCGGGCCCATTTTGCTCGGCACCCTGGGCACCCGGCGGATCGCATTCCTGAATCGGCACGGCGAGGGACACAAGCTCTCGCCCAGCGAGGTGCCGTACGCCGCGAATGTCTTCGCGCTCAAGGAGCTGGGCGTGCACGCGGTTCTCGCCAGCGGGGCCGTCGGGTCGCTGCGGCACAAGATTGCGCCGGGTCATCTCGTCCTCGTCAATCAGTTCATCGATAAGACGTTCAAGCGGGCCAACACGTTCTTCGGCGGCTTCGGGGCCGTGCATTGCGAGCTGGCCGATCCCGTCTGCGGCCGGCTGCGGGAGGCACTGGTGCACGTCGCGACCGGGCTCAAGGTCATGACGCACTTGGACGGCACGTACGTCTGCATGGAGGGACCCCAGTTCTCCACGCGGGCCGAATCCCTGATGCACCGCGACTGGGGGGGCGACCTGATCGGCATGACCGCCATGCCCGAAGCCAAGCTCGCGCGAGAGGCCCAGATGTGCTACGCCTTGGTGGCCCTCGCCAGCGACTACGATTGCTGGCGGCCGCACGACAAGTCCAAGGGCAAACAGACCCTGCTCAAGGAGATCCTCACCAACCTCAAGACGGCCACCGACAACTCCCTCTCGCTGATCCAGGCGCTGCTGGCAAGCGATGAGAGGCTGGTGGATGAAGACTGCTCCTGCCGAAAGAGCCTTGAGCTGGCGGTGTGGACGAACCCGGACTGGATCGATCCGAACGAGAAAGAGCGATTGATGACTCTGTTTGAATGAGTTGGAAAGGATCACGGCATGAACAAGGCAATCTTGCGCATTTTCGCGGCGGTTGTCGCCGTAGCGGTTGTCGCCGGATGTCAGCGACAGGAGGCCCCCAATCAACAACGGGCCAGACTCCTGGCGGCCCAGGACGCCGATCTGCAAAAGCAATTGGCAGCCCGGGAGGCCGAGATCAAGGCCCTGCAGCAGAAGCACACCCAGGAACTCCGGCTGCGCGATCAGGAGCTGATCCGGCGCCAAGTTCGCATCGACGCCCTGCAGCAGGACCTCCAGAAAGGGATCGACGCGCGAGTCAAGAACGTCACGGCCACCGTGATGGACGAAAACGCCAAGCTGCGACAAGAAGTCGAGCAACTCAAGGCCGAGATTGCGCGACTCAAAGCCCCGTGAAAGGCGTGGAGGGCGGCCCCTCCTGATCGGGCGTTCTTTCAATTCGTCTTGTCCAACGAGGCAATAGTTGTTGCTTTGTCTTGGCCTCGGGAGAATGCTTCACAGAAGAAACGTGTGGAAATGCGGACCAGTTCCCGCAGGTTCATCAAGAAGCCTGGGAACGCGCTGCCTTTGATCAAGAGGGCCTCGTAGTTCCCGCTGGGAATAGATTTGGGCGTGTTTCGTTTATCGTAGCCATTCACGAGGTGCGGCAAAAAAACATTTTTGAACGGTGATTTTGGAGTAGCGCGAAGCTGGGTAAGCTGGTATATCCTCGTCTATGGTAGACAAGGATGTCACGATATCGCAGTTGAGCTTGCAGAACGATCTGCTTCGCTCTCAGGTCTTGGCCCTGGAGCAGACCAATGCCCAACTCCAAAGTGACATCCGACAATTACGAGCGGACCACCAGAAGCTCCAGGACCAAATCGCTCGCTTGAAGCGGAACTCCTCCAACTCGTCCAAGCCGCCTTCCAGTGACATTGTCAAGCCCCAGAAGAAGGGAACTCGTGGGGGAAGACACAAACGCAAGATCGGCGGCCAGAAGGGGCATCCGCGGCATGAACGAATCCCCTTTGCCCCGGAGGACATCGGTCCCATCATTCCCTATGAGTTGTCCCCGAAGCAGGCACAGGGTCTGATCCCCTTGGACGAGTGGTTCGTCCTGCAACAGGTCGATCTTGTTGAGAAGCCTTACCTCGTGACCGAGCATCGGGCCCGCAAGTATCTCAATCCCCGTACCGGGCGGATCGTGATCGCCCCGTTCCCGGTCGCCGTCAAGGCGGCCGGCCTGGTGGGGCCGAAGCTCTCGGCCTTGGCGGCCTACCAGAAGGGCGACTGTCACATGTCGTATACCACCATCCAACGGTTCTGGACCGATGTCCTGGGGATTCCCATTAGCCGCGCGCAGTTGGTCAACGTCATCCAGAAGGCCTCGGCGGCCTTCGCCGAGCCCTATGCGGAACTGCGGGAGGCCCTCATCCAGGAACCGTACGTGGGGGCGGATGAATCCGGAC
>Ga0315286_10002437_pt1 | contig 17357 bp, 18 predicted proteins | sample YL17G10_0_MG_FD_205038 | JGI IMG/M metagenome (GOLD analysis project Ga0315286, IMG submission 205038) | Sediment microbial communities from Yellowstone Lake, YNP, Wyoming, USA - YL17G10_0 | ecosystem: Environmental > Aquatic > Freshwater > Lake > Sediment | place: USA: Wyoming | collected...
CAGCCACAGGTTGGCAGTGGGGATCTGTTGAGGGATGGCACTGAACTCTACCCTGCCTTCGGAGGCATGCAGGTCTGCGAAACCGAGAGCGGACAATTCACGCTTGACGACCGCTTCCAGACCAAAGGCGCAGGTGGCGATGAGAGTCAGGGTATCCATTCAGGTTAATTGTAAACCTTATGCTCTCATGTCATTGAGCCAATCCAGGGCAGCCTGCCCGGCCGCACGCCCGGTGGAGAAACAAGCCGTGAGCAGGTAGCCGCCGGTGGGGGCTTCCCAATCCAGCATCTCGCCGGCGCAAAAAACACCCGGAAGGGCAGACAACATGAGCTTTTCATCCAGGCTGTCGAAGCTGACACCTCCAGCCGAACTGATGGCTTCCTCGAGCGGACGGGCAGCCACCAGGCTGATGGGCAGCGACTTGATGGCCGCAGCCAGGCGGGTAAAGTCCTGGACGACCTCGAGCGGGAGGACCTCCCGCAGCAGGGATGCCCTGACACCCTGGAAGCCGATCATTTTTTTGAGATGGCTGGCGAGGGAACGCTTGCCGCGCGGTTGGTTCAACTTTTCCGAGAGGCGCGATTCGCTCCAATCAGGAGCCAGGTCGAGGTGGATGACCACCTGACCGGAGCGCTCGATCTCGTCCCGCAAAAGGGAGGATGCCGCATAGACCAGGCTGCCTTCCAGCCCGGTGCGGGTGATGATGAATTCCCCTTTTTGGCGGAAAGGAGTTCCCTGTGAAGGGGAAAAGGAAAGTGTGACAGGATGGACGGGTTGCCCTTCAAAGCGGCTGCTGAAGTGATCACTCCAACGCACATCGAATCCGCAGTTGGAGGGTTTGAGATCGCACACCTGCACACCCCGCTGGCGAAGGAGAGGGATCCACGATCCGGTCGAGCCCAGGCGGGGATGGCTGCCACCGCCCAGTGCCAGGACGGTCGCATCTGGATGGCAGAGCAGCTCTCCAGATGGAGCTGCAAAACGCAGGGCACCTGTCTCATCCCAGCCCAGCCAGCGGTGACGGGGATGGAAGCGCACCCCGGCGGCGGTCAATTGGCGGAGCCAGGCACGCAAAAGGGAGGAGGCTTTCATATCCGATGGGAATACGCGCCCGGAAGAACCGACAAAGGTCTCAAAGCCAAGCTCACCTGCCCACAGGCGCAGTTCGTCCGGACCGAATATCCGAAGGAATGGTTCAAGCTGCTGTTGACGGGAACCGTAGCGGGATAGGAAGACTTCCAATGGTTCCGAATGGGTCAGGTTCAAACCGCCCCTGCCTGCCAGCAGGAATTTAAACCCTGGGGTGGACATGGCATCGTAGAGGTCCACGCTGACACCGCCCTCAGCCAGGACTCCAGCTGCCATCAACCCGGCTGGTCCGCCCCCGATGACGGCTGCTGTCCTTTTCTCCAATTCGATGTCCTTCAGCTGAATAGTCAAACCCTTATGGGTGGAAACTCACCGGCAAGAAGCAACGGTATTTTGAGACAAGACCGATGTCCAATATATCGAGATCCGGTATTAAAACTATTTACTGGTCTTTGCCTGGGCTGCCACTGCCTCGGCAGCTTTTCTAACCGCTTCGGGATCACCCAGGTAAAAATGTCGCAGCGGCTTTAGGCTTTCATCCAATTCATAGACCAGCGGCACACCGGTCGGGATGTTCAGTTCGGGGATATCCGTATCCGATATATTGTCCAGATACTTGACGATCGCCCGCATGCTGTTGCCATGGGCAGCCACCAGCAGGCGCCTGCCCGAGCGAATGGCAGGAGCGATCTGGATGTGCCAGTATGGCAGGACGCGTTCAAGGGTGATCTTGAGCGATTCGGTGGCAGGCAACTGGGCGGGTGTCAGGCTGGCGTAGCGTGGGTCAAAACGCGGATGACGGGGATCGTCCAGTTTAAGAGGCGGCGGGGGAGTGTCGTAGCTGCGCCGCCAGATCTTAACCTGGGCTTCACCGAACTGCCGGGTCATTTCGGCTTTGTTCAAGCCCTGCAGATCGCCGTAATGGCGTTCGTTCAACTGCCAGGCATTGATGACCGGGATCCATTCCAGCTCCATCTCCTCCAGGGCGATCCACAGGGTCTTGATGGCGCGTTTGAGCACCGAGGTATACGCCAGGTCAAATGTGTAGCCCCCATCTTTAAGCAATTTGCCGGCACTGTGAGCTTCGTCCAATCCCTGGGCGGTCAGACCGACATCCGTCCAGCCGGTGAAGCGGTTTTCGAGATTCCAGGTGGATTGTCCATGACGGAGCAGGACTAGAGTATGCATTGAGATACCTCGCACGATCGGTTGTGGATGTTGACAGGATATTGACCTCATTTTACCCCAAGCGGGAGATTCGATTTGAAATAAAAGACCTGACAGGTTTATTTTATGCCTGTCAGGTCATGGATTGCTTTAGTCGCTGCACTCCTTCGCAATGACTCTCAAATGGCGAAATCCTCCCCCTGCCACTGGCTGTCTTGCGGGGCATGCACATGCGGGAGGATGGAATCCGGCGAGGTCACTTGTTTCTCCAGGGCAGCGACCCTCTGCATCAACTGTGCCAGGGAAACTCCGACGATATCGGGCATGGAGCTGTGGTTCAGGTCAGGGGCATCACCGGGCAAATGCGGTTTGGAACGGGCGATGTTTTGACCGGGCACACCCACCACCACCGAGTTCTCGGGGACAGAACGGACCACGACCGCGTTGGCACCGATGCGGCTGTCGGCTCCGATGGTGATGGCACCCATCACCTTGGCACCCGCTCCGATCACGACGCGCTCACCGATGGTGGGGTGACGCTTGCCTTTTTCCAGACTGGTGCCCCCCAGGGTGACACCGTGATACATGGTCACATCCCGACCGATCTCGGCGGTCTCGCCAATGACCACGCCCATGCCGTGATCGATGAAAAAGCCCGATGCAATTTTTGCACCAGGGTGGATCTCGATACCGGTCAGGCTGCGGGTCAGTTGTGAGAGCAGGCGCGCCAGGGTCTTAATATCATGCCTCCACAGCCAATGTGCCAGGCGGTGACCCCAGACCGCATGCACTCCCGGATAACTGAGCAGGACTTCGAATGAGCCGCGTGCCGCCGGGTCACGCTCCTGGACGGAACGGACGTCAGCACGCACCTGGTTAAAGGCAGCGGATAATCCCGCGAACGGACGCAACAAGAGAGGACGATGGATGGTCTGCGTGGTCATATCCCCTCCCGGGTCAATCGGCATATTCGCTGAACAGGGCGGTGCTCAGGTAGCGTTCGCCAAAGTCGGGGACGATCACCACGATCATGCGCCCGGAATTCTCGGGGCGGCGCCCCACCCGCAGGGCGGCATGCACCGCTGCCCCGGCGGAAATACCCACCAGCAGCCCTTCCTCACGCGCCATGCGCCGGGCGGTCTGCAGGGCGTCCTCGTTGCTGACCCGGATGATCTCGTCGTAGATGGCGGTATTCAGCACACCCGGCACAAAACCGGCACCGATACCCTGGATGGCATGGGGTCCCTTTTGCCCGCCGGAAAGCACCGGGGAAGCATCCGGTTCGACCGCCACCACCTGGAAGCCCGGCTTGCGGGCTTTAAGCACTTCACCCACCCCGGTGATGGTTCCGCCGGTGCCGACGCCAGCCACCAGGACATCCACTTTTCCATCGGTGTCCTGCCAGATCTCCTCGGCGGTGGTGCGGCGGTGGATCTCCGGATTGGCAGGGTTTTCGAACTGTTGTGGGATGAAGAAGCGCGGGTCGGCTGCCGCCATCTCCTCTGCTTTGCGGATGGCGCCTGGCATGCCCTCCGCGCCGGGCGTCAGGACCAGCTCGGCACCGTAGGCACGCAAAAGCATGCGGCGTTCCCTGCTCATCGAATCCGGCATGGTCAATACGCAGTGGTAACCACGCGCAGCACATACCATTGCCAGGGCGATACCCGTATTCCCGCTGGTGGGCTCCAGTATGATCGTATCCTGCTTGATCAAGCCGGCTTTTTCAGCCGCCATGATCATGGCTGCCCCGATGCGGTCCTTGACACTGTGACCCGGGTTATAGAATTCCAGCTTGGCAACCAGTTCGGCTTTGAGGCTGGTGGTTATGCGGTTAAGGCGGACGAGCGGGGTATTCCCGATCAGTCCGGTGACATTTTCAGCAATTTTCATTTCTTCTCCAAAATTAAAAGATAAGACCAGCAGGAAAACAAAAAGAACGGCAGCGAATGCCATGCGTAGTCGATATTCGCATGCGGGTTTCGGTCACCGTTCTTCAGTCAGCTGGTCTGAGTATGCTTTTTTATGAAGAGGCGGTAATCACGATCCCCGCCGCAGACACATGCAAGTGGTTTTCATATCATCTCGTATTAATAATTATGAATAAGTTGATGAATATTCTACCAAAATTATCCGGATTGTCAAGTATTGATTTGAGATTAATGCAAAAGTGGCAACTCCAGCGGCATGATTCAGGTGTACAATCCATATCTGGTCATATTTTACCTGAATTAGCATAATTTCCATTCAAGACCAACTGTCTCAGGAGAAAAGCATGTTAACTCGTTCGTCTTTTATAAAAGGTCATCGACCCAGGAATGCCGGTCTGATCTCCATCGTATGCATACTAGCCCTGGGCGTTTCCGCTTGCGGAGCGCTTCCGTCCAATCTGGCAGATCCGATCGCGGCAGCCTCCACCAAGTTGCTGGGTGCCCTTACGCCAGCCTCCCAATCCACTGAAACACCCGGCGGTGTGACGCCTACCGAAAACCCTGTGCCTGCAACTCCCGCCACCGGGGCTCCAGCCGATGTTTGTGCTTTGATCAGCGCAACCGAGGCGCAGGCGGTGCTGGGTGCACCGGTCACTTCCACCACGCCTGGCAGCGAACCCGACAGTGTTTCCGGTGGGACGCTAAATTACTGCACCTACATGGGCTCCGGCGGGTTGGCGCTGCTGGTCTCTTATGTGGACCTGGGATCAGCCGAAAAAGCTGCGCTGACCCTCCAGGCTCAACTCGCTCAAATGCTGGCGGATGACAGCAGCACCACCACCAGGCAGGAAAGTGGCATCAGCGACCAGGTCTACTGGTCAACCAATTCGCACGCCGCGCAGTTCACCGTCCAAAAAGGCAGCGTTGTTTTCGCCGTCCTGCTGGGCGGCAACCTGGGTGACCCGGAATCCCACAAGGCTGCCCTGCAGTCCCTGGCTGTCTCCGTGGCTGCCAAATTCTAGAACTCTATCCCATTAAAAGACACCCCCAGGCAAGCACAGCATCCTGCCTGGGGGTTTTGTATTTAACGCAGTGCCGCGAAAAGAGGGCGGGACACGAGATGCGCAGGTGCCAGATCGGCGAGGGTCTCCTGAACCCGCTGATTATGTAAACGACCCTTTCCTGCCCGGCTTGCGCATGATTCGAATAGAAGCATCCTTTAATGATTAATCCGATGTATAATTTTTTTATGGGTGCAGGTGCACAGGCGGTAAATAAACCACATAAGACCAAAGCAAACAAAAAAGCTCGTTTCATGGTGATCCTATTTCATTTCTTGAAAACCCGACCTCGTACGACAGCACATCTGATCCCATTATACCGATCTCACTTGGCGGCGAAATTTTTTATGCCATGGAGGAGCTAATTAATGGTGAAAACCCTTTAGGAATGAGAGAAAACGAGAGTAGATTTTCTCGTTAAGGGAAGAGACGTTAATCCACTCCTCACACTATTTACTGGCTAACCGGAATACTAACCTGATTACTCAAATACATAAATTGTTTATTATCATCAAGCCCTACCATGATGAATTTGATGTATTTTGGATCTTTAATAAGTGATGGATCTGCATTAAATGTGATCACACCTGTTTCGGTTACCCAGTCATTAATAGCTTGAACATATGAGATGGACAACTTGTATTCACCTTCCATGCTTTCCATTCCGATCCCAGAATAAATGGTTAAGCCGGGAACCATGGCTTCTCTTGAAAGAATGTAATTAATTGTAAACCTGGTTTGACTTATCCCGGTCATCGAGACTTCCACTGGTTTAGGATCATACAAGTAAATACTCAACCCACTCGCAAAAATTTTATTTGCGTTTTCCCGATCTTCCGCGGAGGTTGAAACAGGTGTTGTCGTGGCGATGGAAGACAGTTCTTGCACCGAAGCTGCACAGCGGAATCCAATGACGTTGAAAGATGCTGAAGGATGAAACTTCAGCCTGTTCTCAGAACGACTGAGTTCACCACCATCGCTCCATGATCCGCCCCGAAAGGTTTTTTCTTCCCCGGAAGAAGGTCCCTGTGGATTGTTGCTAATATTCTGGCTGTAATATGTACTGTCATACCAATCCTGCACCCATTCCATCACATTCCCCGCCATATCCAGAACGCCATATGGGCTTTCCCCATCTGGATAAGAACTTACTGGAGCAGTGTATTCGAAGCCATCATTTATGGATTTATCAGCCCATTTCGTATTGCTATTGATGTCAGCAATATTCGCCAGGTTTCCTGCAGGCAGTGATTCCCCCCACGGGTACGATCTTCCATCCGTCCCCCGGGCAGCCTTTTCCCACTCGGCTTCTGTGGGCAGCCTTCTGCCTGCCCATTTACAATAAGCCTGTGCATCCCACCAGGTAACATGCACAACAGGATGGTCTTCAAGATCTGACAGATCAGAGGTTGACCCTTGTGGATGCTGCCAATTCATTCCGCTAATATAGGAATTTCCACTACGCACATTAATATCAAAAGATGCATCCATTTTTTCAGCCATTGTCTGGATACCGGTATTCCCGACAAATACGGAAAACATGGCATTTGTCACTTCCGTCTGATCGATCCAGTAGTCATCCAGGAATACAGTGTTCTGTGGTCTTGTTTCCACGGGAGCATTTTGGTTTGATGAACCCATTAAGAATTCACCTGAAGGAACGAATCTCATCGTCATGCCATCTATAGGTGACACCTGGATGGAGCCGCTCGAAGGCTTTTCTATTGGGATGATCTGAGACCCGGCAGGCGCAGGTGCTGGTTTACAGGCAGTAAGGATCAGAGTAAAGTTGATCATTAAAATCAAACCAACATTAACCTTTTTTACCAATTCATCCTCCTCAAGTCAGCCCTTTAAATCAAATATCCTTTATTCAGTCCGAAACAACCCGACCTTGTTCCAGACCATAACCGATATCACTATAACCGATTTCATTTGGTCATGCAATTATCTGAGCTGAGCTCGGTAAAAAGCTGGAGGTTGCGTTTAACAGGGATTCCATAATAAGGGAAATGAATAGAATTATTATGATCTGTTTATTCACAGTCCCCAATTTTTATTTCTTCTCCGCCAGGTAGGATAACTTTCCCGATACCCCTGAGATAAACGAAACCTAAAGAAGGAAATCGACCAAAAGTAAGTAGGTTAAGGTCATCTCCTGCTCCCAGAAATTTAAAGGTGTAGGTTTCTCCCGATGTTTTTTGCAGATCAATGGATACCTGACCTCGAAAACGCCAGACTTTCTGACCGTACACATCTGGGAATGGCATTACATCCCCGGGGAAATCCGTTGATAGTTCAGTTGAGCCTCCAGTGCCCTCACCAAAAGTCAAACCTCCCAGTGCCAGGTCCTTGTTTTCACCTGCCAGGATCGGATCATTGATAACAACCCTATCTCCTGCTCCATTCAACTTGATCGTCTCGATTATGGTTTTTCAAGGTTAACCACCTCATCCTTTGAAAGTGGTATGGGATTGGTGTCAGTAGGAAAGCATGTTTTGCCGGGCTGCATGACAATGGCGGTAAGCGTCGCAAAGATGGGCGAAACTGTAGCTGTGGGTGCAATTGTGGGTTGGAGTGTAGAGGTGGATATTACGGTTTGGGTTTGAGTTGGCACTGTTTGGTTGGTGGATGCGGACGGACTGCAGGCAACGAGCGAAAAAATTATAAAAATTAACAGATTACGTTTCATTATTATCTCTGATGGATAAATCTGAGGTTGCTTGGTTCGGCATCTTTTCATAAACTTTATGAGTACGAGAATTGTGGTATTTTTGACAGAAATTCGCCATGTTTGATAAAAAGCCTAATTGCTTTCCAATTTCTCAACTGCCCAATTCGCCACTCTTCGAACCCACTCGTTTTCATCCTTCTCGGCCATCTCGCGTAACGTGGGCACTGCACTTACTACCCCAATTTGGGCAAGAGACTCAATGGCGTCCCGTCTTACTTCAAATGCTTCATCCCTCAACAACCCTGTCAGTGCCTCAACTGCACTTTGCCTGTCATTCTCACTACCTTTAATTGCCAGGTAACCCAACGCCTGTGCCGCACCTTCACGGTCAAGTTGTTCACCAGAGGAAGAACGCTCTATCCACGAGGCAACGGAATCGCTTTTGCCTAAATCTTTTATCTTGTTATCCGGGAGGGTTATGGTGCCTCTGCCGCACACATAGACGTAACCCTGCTCCTTTACCACCTTAAAGGTGAGCGGGTAGTCGGGATCGCTATCAAATACGTAATCGTTGAGGGCGATCTTTCCTATCATGATGTGCTCAGCTCCAGAAAACCAGTCGGGGTTTATCATCCCGGCTGTAAAATCAGTGCTGGGAGCCTGCATTTCCAAGCTCTCGGGAGGAGGTGAGAAGGGTGCTTTTCCCACACCGAGCGTGACGCGCGCGCCAAAAAAGATCATTTCCTGGCCATGAGAGGGCAGCCGTACTTCTGATTCCAATTCACCTGCTTGATTCGCCGCCACCAGGAACCTGCTTTGGGTGGTTTCATTGAGGTTTACTTCAGGAATAAAATCCGTGATCGTGAAACGACCTTCAGCTGGAGTACTGCACCCGCTCAAAAAAAGGATAACCATGATCAGGTTGATTAATTTCCTTAATAATGTGTTGGGTTTCATCGGTTTTCTCCTTTCCGGAAACTTCCTCGTTCTTTTGCAATCGGTTGAACTTTCACCAAATTAGATCCTGAATTCCACGTCAAAATAAAATTGTTTTTATTTACATCCCACTGGCGAAGAAATTTGGAATGCCTTTTTATAGTGTATCATTTTCATCATTACCTTGACACGATTTTTACGAATATTTATGATAACCAGACCTCGACCAACACACGGAAGCCAACACCGGAAAATTCGAAACCATCTTCTTAAGACAAGCATCTTTCAACCACATCTTTATACGGATATTCTGCCGGGAGCTTCATAACCACAAATCGTGCAGTTCTGATGATCTTCGCGACCAGAAAAACAACCTACAAATGGAATGTCTTGATTTGCTGTCTGTATTCTGAAATGCTTAAAGGATCAAATTTGAACAGCAAAAAACAGATTGTCTGAAAGTTTCGTCATCTGAAACATTGCCTCCAAAAGCAGGGTTGTGTTATCTGGCAAGATAATTACTGCCAGGCATTACAGCACAAATAAAATAGCGATTATGTATAGTGGCACGTAAATGATCAAGCCAAAATACAACCCGACGAGTATGCCATCGATCACCAACAGCGCTCTGCCTATTCCACTTTTAGTAAAATCAGAACCTGCACTGGTCAGCCCGCGCTTGATCATCGCCTTTTTTGCCATTTTACCAAGAATTACGGCAAGGACGATCCCAACCAAAAGCGCAAAAGAGGTATAGTGGGAACTGCCGGGAAATAACAACATCTTCAAGCTGATGACAACAAAGGGACCCGAAAAACCGACGCCAACCGCAAATCCAGATATGAGTCCTGCCAGGAAGCCATTGTTTAGCCAGGGTTTTCGCTCCCCCAGGCTGCCTGCAGCGACTGATCCTGTACTGTCAACTTGGATCCGCCCGGTGTATTTTCGTCGACCATTGGCGATCGATATCATTCCAATGATGAACCCTGCTAGAGGGATCAGGTGAACCAGAATGTCTGAACCTATGATGGGCATGTTTTTCTCCTTCTATTTAACACTCATTTAATGGAAACTCACTGTAACCACTCTGAGATTTGCGTGAACTGGTCGGGAGTTGCGATCAATAAGGCGCATTCTTTGAGAAGATTGGCAGTGAAAAGTACCCTCAGGTTTCCAAATTCCTCCGTGTGAATAAACCCTTCACTGAAGTCATTAAGGGTCAGGGTGACTTTTTTTCCGCCGATATGTAGCTCTTCAATAGCCCCATTTCTTGGTTCTACAAAACCGCCTCCGGCAACGATCCCATCATAATAGTAATTGATGAACTCGATCCCTATTTTTGTTTCTCCAAACTTTGCTGGAGGACCTTCCTCGATCATCGTGACCACCGTTCCACAAGTCGGATTGGAAGTCACAGGAAGAGGGTTTGGTGTGGGTGTCGGTGATGGCATGGGTGTGGGCGTGGGTGTGGGCGCAGAATTACTGCAGGAAACAACAAATAGAATTATCAACCCGATGCTGATCAACAAGTGCGATTTCTGATGTTTCATTTTGGCCTCCTTCAGCCAGAAAACCTATCTGTTTTGATCGAACCGGGTAAAACAAGTTTGACCAGGTAGAGTAAAAATATTGGGTGATTGGGTTCCAAATAAAGAATGGGTTTGCTTTCCTCAAAACCGCCACAGTTTGAATCGAGTGTATGAAATTCACAGATACGATTCTACAATGAAATGGATTTTCCATCAGGTGTTTTAAGCCCTGATTTCAAAGGGGCAGCTCCCATAGGTAGGATCGTGGGAGTGAATGACCATTGAATACCCCGTTTGGGTAGCCTTTACCCTCTTTCACTTGGGTGATCAAAGCAGACATTTGCAAGCGGGGTTATCCCAAACCAATTCTGAGAAACACCGGTTCTCATACATACTCGCGCCACGGGTCATAAGACGAGATCTCGTCCAGGTGGGTCACATGGAACTTTTCATGTGAAACGATCTCGATGCGTCCCCAGGTTTTAAGGTGAATCAGCGCCGTGGAGCTTTCCATGTCACCAAAGTTATGTTTTCGCAGCGGTTCATAAGAGAAATCTGCCTCTGCATGATACTTGCGGATCACAGACCAGACATGTTGGATGGTTGGAAAGGATCTGCAAAATTCCACGCGTGCTGTGAGGTTGAAGAGATCGGTTCTGTTCAGCCTTTCACGCAGGCTCTCGAGCATTTTCTCGGATTGCTGTTTGGAGAGTGTTTGACCGTTTATTACGTCATTGTCCCCGGCACCCAGGCGCTTTGCCTCCAGGTAACAGCCTGAGGCCTCTGCATACAGGCAAGCCAATCCCTGCGCTGACCCTCCAGGCTCAACTCGCTCAAATGCTGGCGGATGACAGCAGCACCACCACCAGGCAGGAAAGTGGCATCGGCGACCAGGTCTACTGGTCAACCAACACGCACGCCGCGCAGTTCACCGTCCAGAAAGGCAGCGTCGTTTTCGCCGTTATGCTGGGCGGCAACCTGGGTGACCCGGAATCCCACAAGGCTGCCCTCGGCTATGCCGTTCCCGAGGGCGTGCTCGAGATCGAACCCGACCTGCTCCCCCACCCTCCATCCTACAGCGAGTCACTGGAAGCCAAAGCAGCAGAGAATAAACCCTCCATTCCTTTGGCATGACCCATCCATTCAGATCTTACCTGTAAGCGCGATACAAAGTTCCAGCATCTTCTTCCGGGATCGTTTTCCTGGGGATACCCCTGCCCTGGAAACCTTCCATTATTTTACACATGCTTCCTTTGCGGCTCTGCGACCTTGCGATATTTCTTTTTCGATCCATGTTGAATTGTTTTCGTGCGAGGGAGCAGTCCTCTGCGACCATCGCACATCCCGAGGCATGAGCCCCGGGACCATCTCCCTCTCGATTCGTTCCTCTTCGTTTTTCCGAAAACGAATGATCCCCCCGCAAGGTTATTTTCCTGGGATCGTTTTTCCTGTATACTATTATCACGTCGAATCATTCAAAACCGGACTTTTCATTTATTGGTGGAGGAATCATGAAAGATAGAAGGAACAACCTGTTCTGGGGCATCATCCTGATCCTGGTTGCGGCGGCAGTGCTGGCACAACAGCAGAATTTGATCAACTTTGAGTCCCTGTCTACCACCTGGTGGACATGGATCTTCGCCGGCATCGGGTTGCTGTTCCTGGTGCGCTACCTGATATCCGGTCTGAAGGAGTGGGGCTGGTTGTTCCCGGCCTGCATCCTGGGGGCACTGGCAGCCGTCATCATCCTGGCTGAATCCGGCACAAATGACGCCTGGCTGGGTTCATTGATATTAATAGCGGTCGCCATCCCCTTCCTGGTGGCTTTCCTGTTGAACGTACGCGGCAACTGGTGGGCGCTGATCCCCTCCTTCAGCTGCCTGGTGGTGGCAGCCATCATCTTCCTGGCAGAGCAGGTGCCAGGTGAGTGGATCGGTGCATTGGTGATGTTCGCGGTCGGATTGCCCTTCCTGGTGGTGTACCTGGTCAACCGCAGCCGGCAATGGGCGCTCATCCCGGCTTTCTGCACGATGGCAGTGGGAGTGATCATCCTGCTCAGCATGACAAGCAATTGGGCTGGCGTCCTGGTGCCCTTGTTCATTGCCCTGCCCTTTTTCTATGTCTATTTCACCCAGCCCAAAAACTGGTGGGCATTGATCCCGGCTGGTATCCTGACCTCGATCTGCATCGAAGTCCTCCTGACCCTGCCGTTCATGGGGGCATTCGCCCGGACCGCCATCCCGGTCGGGATCATGTTCCTGGGCTGGGCAGGTACTTTCTTCCTGCTGTGGCTGAGGCGGGCAAATGCGCCGACCGCCTGGGCAAATATACCGGCTATCGTGCTTCTCATCGTGGCGGCTATCCAGGTGGTGCTGGGTGCCTTTGCGGAGATGGGTCTGATCGTGCTGATGTTCATCGGTGGCGCGGTTCTGCTTTACTTCGGTTTCCGCCCCAAAAAAGCAGCCTGATCTGGTCTTCATAAAATCATGCCAGGAGGGGGTTTATTTTATCTTAGCAATTGCATCATTGTGGATGTTCGAGGTATACTCCCCGAATTATGAATGATATTTCGAGTGCGACCAGGATCACACCCTGGTCGGTCAATGACCTGAAGTTGGACGTGGATGCCATCCTGCGCGGGCAGGGGGCAGACCCGGCCGTGCTGCGCGCCAGGCGTCCACGCCTGGTGGAGATCGCCGAAACCGCCCTGGAAAACTCGCGTTACCTGCTCGAACCGATCGTGTACAGCCGGACTCTGATGGTGGAAACCCTGCGGCATGAAAAACTGGAACTGGAAGGCGGGTTTTCCCTGCAAGGCGCCTGGATCACCCGTGAGCTGGCTCCCGCCGAGAGCGTGCATGCCATTATCTGCACGGTCGGTGCCAGGATCGACGAAGCGGTATCGGAATTGATGGACAGTGACCTGCTGCAGGCACTGGCACTGGACGGGGTCGGTTCAGCCGGAGCGGAAGCCCTGGCACAGGCGGTCTGCAAACAGATCGAAGACCAGGCGACTGCAGAAGGGAAGCAAACCAGTGTGCCATTCAGCCCGGGCATGCTCGACTGGTCGGTGGAGGACGGTCAGCCTGCCATCTTTGGCATGTTCGCAGGTGCCGCCATCGGCGTGGCGCTGACCCAATCCTACCTGATGAGACCGCGCAAGAGCCTTTCCATGCTGGTCGGGGTGGGCGGTCAACTGGGGATCAAAGGCACTACCTGTGATTACTGCGCCATGCAGGGTACTTGCAAATACCGGGATTTCTATGGATCTCAGGCGAAAGGATCCGAGGCAGTCCCAACCGGAAAATAGATGCTCAGCTTCAGCCTGTCATCCCTGTTGCTGGGCATCGCCTTCAGCGCCCCTCCCGGGGTGGTCACTGCAGCCATCCGGCGGGGATTAACGGGTGGTTTCTGGGCGGCGTTCCTGGTGGAACTGGGATCGATGGCAGGGGATGCGATTTGGGCGGTCATTGCCTTATCCGGAGGCGCGGTGCTGGTTCAAAACCCGGCGGTTCAAACCAGCCTGGGGCTGGCGGGTGCAATATTTATGCTGACCCTGGCGATCCTGGCTTTCCGGGACGCGGCGAAATTGAAAGTCCCAGAAGCTGCTGAAACCGCTCAAAACCGTGACCTTGTGCATGGCTTGCTGCTGTCCCTGGGCAATCCTTTCTCCATTGCTTTCTGGTTGAGTGTTGGCAGCACGATCATTCCCAACCGAATTGCGCACCCGCTCCCCTTCCATTATGTGCTGTTCTTCCTGACCTTCATGCTGGGGGTCTTGATATGGTGCTTTATCCTGGCAGGGTTGGTCAGCCGGGGAAGAAAATATCTCGAACCACCCTTTTTCAGGTGGGTGAACATCCTGTGCGGATTTGCCGTGCAAACCGGATGGAATTATCTCAGGGCAATAGTAAAGTAAAATAAGGAATGGATCCTGCCAACAACCCAGACCCATCAGCATGCAATATCTGCAGTCAACTTGCAGCGAGGGAGACCACCAGCCAAAAATACGGTTGGGATGAGAACGACACCAGTCTCCCGGACATCGTCAGCAAGCTGGTTATGGGAATGGATCTGCAACCGGACTCGGATCGTGCGAGACAACTGTGGCATTGCCCGGAATGTGACAATTATTATTTATATGAAAGCGGTTACGAATACCTGGTTAATGGCTCGGAAGATTGGCAGATGCTGACCCGATTAACCCCGCAGGAAGCCCGGGAAATTTTGGGCGGTTTACTGGATGAAACAAAAACTTCCATGGAGACAGACCAATGAGCGAATCTGAAACCCAATTCCATCACATCTCGCGCACCGGCATACCAACCCGTCTGGAGAACCTGGCAGAAGCATTGAAAGCCACCAACAAGGAAGGCTATGTATGGATGGATTTCTTCCACCCGGGGAAAGAGGAATTGACCTCCTTGATCGAGCCGCTGGACTTGCATCCCCTCTCCGTGGAAGACTGCCTGGATGCAAACCAGCTGCCCAAGATCGACGATTTTGCGAACCACAGTTTCATTATCTTCAACACTTTCCATTTTTTAGAACATACTTTATCCATCTCGGAGCTGGATATATTCATCGGGGACCATTTTTTGATAACAATTCGTAATAATAATAATGGTGGCTCGCAACCGTTCGTACAAGAGATCGAGCGTTATTTCGCCCGCAACACCGAGAAGGTGCGCCAGGGACCGGATTTTTTGCTGCATTTCATCCTCGACCAGGTCGTGGATCGCAAGTTCGTGGCGATCGAAGCGCTGGAGGATGAATTGAATATCTCAGAAGAGGCGATCCTGGCTGACCTGCCCAGTTTTAACCCGGCTGAACTGCTCCATCTGCGCCAGGACCTGCTGAGTTTGCGTAAAAGCCTGTTCCATGAGCGCGAGATCCTGATGAAGATCTGCCGCATGGATTGCCCATTCGTTACCAAAAAAGCCATCTTCTTTTATCGTGATATCTACGACCATCTGTCCAAGTTCTTTGAGCTGACCGAATCATCCCGGGACATCGTCACCAGCCTGATGGAAATGTACCTGTCCATGCTCAACAACCAGATGGCAAAAGCCGCCAACGACACCAACACCACCGTGCGGCGGTTGACCTTCATCACCACCATCTTCATGCCATTGTCGCTGCTGGCGGGGATTGGAGGCATGTCGGAATGGTCGATGATGACTGGACCGCAGAATTGGAAGATCAGCTATCCCATGTTCCTTCTGGCAATGGTCATTCTTGGACTGGCAAATTACCTGTTGTTGAAATGGTGGGAGCGGAAGCGCGGTGACGCGGATTAAAAACAAACCTGCTCTATGCAGGCAGGGAAATATCTCATAAAATCGGGGAATGTCCTCTTCCCCGTCCCAAGCCAGCCACCTGACACGCGGATATGTTGCAGCCCTCTTCAGCGCCGGGTTTCTATCCACAAATGCAATCTTCATCCGTTACCTGACCCAAACCTATCACCTGCCCGCCATGGTTCTGGCATGCTGGCGGGATTTTTTCGTGGCTATAAGCCTGCTGCCGATCCTGGGAATCATCAAACCGCAATTGCTAAGAGTAGATCGCAAACATCTGGCGTATCTGCTGGCTTACGGTCTCCTGCTGGCGATCTTCAATTCGCTCTGGACAATATCCGTTTCCCTGAACGGGGCGGCAGTATCGACCGTGTTGGCGTATTGCTCGGCAGGTTTCACAGCTCTGCTGGGCTGGTGGCTGCTCAAAGAAAGCCTGGATTGGGGCAAAGGTCTGGCAGTCATACTCAGCTTGGCTGGTTGTGTGCTGGTATCCGGCGCTCTTGACCCGGCTGCCTGGACTGCCAATCTGGTGGGCATCCTGACCGGCACCCTGTCCGGGCTGGCATATGCCATCTATACCCTGATGGGACGCAAGGCTTCACAGGATGGTCTCAACCCCTGGACGACCCTGCTTTACACTTTCTTTTTCGCGGCTGTGTTCCTGCTGATCGCCAACCTGACCATGGGGGGCAAGATACCGGGTGTGGCTTCCCAACCGGGTGACCTGCTCTGGCTTGGAAAGCAAACTGCAGGATGGGTGATCCTCTTCATCCTGGCGGTCGGTCCCACCCTGGTCGGTTTTGGGCTTTACAATGTCAGCCTGGTGGACCTGCCCTCCAGCGTTGCCAACCTGGTGGTCACATTGGAGCCTGTTTTTACCGCGGTCATTGCCTATATCCTCCTTAAGGAATGGCTGACGCCCATGCAAATGGCAGGTAGTGTTTTGATCCTGGTTGCGGTCATTTTCCTGAGGATCTATGAAGGGGGAGTTTTAAACCGCCAAAAGGTAGTTCTTAAGTACTAATCAAGGGTTTTTTACATTTTTGTCAGGTTTTTAAGTGTTTTTTATGCTAGACTGATCCTATAAGTTTCTTGGGTGCCATTTATTCCACCAGAGATGAGTGGATTTCATGCAACCAGGAAAGAAAGGAGATCTATAAATGAATAAAACCAGAATTCTTTCGACCTTTGTGCTTGCAATGTTGGTAGTGGCTGCCGTAATCCCTATGGGAAGTGCATTGGCGAAAAACAGTGGAAAGATCGGTGGAGCTGATAAAGATGTAAGCAAACCGACCGATCAGACCGTTTTGAGCAAACTGAACACTTTCTTCGAGCCACTGGGTATCACTGAAACCGCCATCCAGGACTACCACGACGGAGGTGCCGGTTATGGGGTGATTGCCCAGGCACTCTGGATGACAGCCCTGCTGGGAGGCGATGCCGCCCTCTTCGACCAGATCATGGCAGCCAAACTCAGCGGTGACTTCAGCGGTATTGTCCTTCCGGACGGAACCATAGTTACCAACTGGGGTGCCCTGCGTAAAGACCTGCTGACAGGCGGAAAATACAACCTGGGACAGATCATTTCCGGGAAGGCGACTTTGCCTGACAGCAAGGAAACAACCATCCCCACCACCCACGGTAAGAGCAACCAAAACGGAAGCAGCCATGGG
>Ga0315286_10002439_pt1 | contig 17345 bp, 15 predicted proteins | sample YL17G10_0_MG_FD_205038 | JGI IMG/M metagenome (GOLD analysis project Ga0315286, IMG submission 205038) | Sediment microbial communities from Yellowstone Lake, YNP, Wyoming, USA - YL17G10_0 | ecosystem: Environmental > Aquatic > Freshwater > Lake > Sediment | place: USA: Wyoming | collected...
CTCAAGCCCCTGAAGACGTGGAAGACGACATTCATGGTCCGAGGAGCGGACCGTTACCCGCATCCAGAAGGCGCATATGGCATCTCGTCGCTCGAGCTCGGCTGACGCGCTAATAGGACTCTCTGTCGCGTTTTGTGAGGTAGAGTATCTCATTCTCGACATGATACCCCAACTTCTTGAAGAGGGCGAAGGATTCCTCCCTCCCGTCTTCTATGTGCGTGCAGAGAAGTCGCATGCCCCTCCTCCTCAGGATCGTTTCGGATTCACTGACCAGGAGCGTGGCCACGCCTTTCCTCTGCGAATCAGGGTGGACGGCCAACCTGTTGATCCAGCCCTTCCTTCCATCGTCTGTCACCAGAGAAACGCCTATCAATCGACCGTCTTTGAACGCCCCGAGGAAGTAGCCTGGGGCACGCCTCCTTTGCTTCTCAAGGTTCTTGAGGCTGTCCCTCCCTTTGGACCTGTAAGGTAGACCTGCGGCCTTCCACACCTTCCGCATCGCGTCGAGTTCGTCCTCCTTCAGGGGGCGGATTGAAACATCCTTGCGCTTTGCCGCAGCCATCGAACCGGAAGGGGCGCACTGCGATTTGAACAATTCGGCGCGCCTCGCCATTTCCTATCTATAGGGACCCTTCAGTCTTAGCATAGGACGCGATCTTGGCGAAGACATCGAATAGCTGGAAGGCCTCGACGATGTCTTTCGCTTTATATGCCACGGTGGAGACATCCTTCCGCTTCACAAGCGGGATCTGTGATGCGTATTGCGCCATCAGGGGCCTCTCGAAGACAACTTCCATCTGGATCGGCTTCTTCAGAACGTATGGTTTGATCTCATGCATCTTCTCGATGGCTTGCTTGGCCCCCTTCCTGATGAGTTCCTGGGCTTTCCGTGGGGTCAAGGACCGCGCACCATAGATTCCGACACCTTCCTTCGTCGGCACTCCTACCACTCCGGAAACGAGTCTTTGGGCTTGTCTGATGGCGTGAAGGTCTCCCGAAACGAAGACAAGGGGGACTCCGAAATGTCCAGCAATCGCTGCACTCAGCCCGGTTTCACCGACCGTGACGCCGTTGAGCTTCAGCTTCGCGATAGAATACGTGTAGGTGTGCCCCAGCGTGCCCGCGTGCGTATGCCTCATTGAATGGTATCCAACTTGGAAAGAGGCGTCGTAACTCTCGGAGATACCTGCCATCATACCGAGCTCATATGGAGCTCCCTGGATGACTTCGAAGTCCTCGGTCATCTTCTCGACAAGGAGGTTCCGGCCGGTATCGTGTGCATCGCACACCAACACATCATCCGCCCCTCCATCCCTTGCGCCTTGAATGGCCGCCTCAACCTCTGCGGTCATGATCTCCCGCATGCGGCAGTAATCGAAACCCTTCTGGTCGGTCTGGTCATCGTGCGCGAGCACGGCAATCCCTTCCATGTCTGCCGATATGTGGACTTTCATTGTATCGGACACTGAGCTGCTCGGAGCCACATAAACAATTGGGTAATGCCCCTGCGCAAAAGCATTTAATCAGCCAGCAGGGTATATCTGCACACATGGAACGAGACCGACCCCCTATGCCTGCGGCTGCGCAGTCGAGTGCAGAAGAGCGCAGAATGAGGACTCTGTCAAGCATTTTCGATCTCACCGCAGAACTCCTTCATGTGGAGGACATTAGTGCCCTCCTGAAAAGGATCGTCGAATCCGTGAAAGATCAGTTCGGGTTCGAGAGAGTATCCATCTCGATACTGGACGAGGACAGGGAGATGTTCACCGACCATGCCTTGGCAGGCTACCCGCCGGAGGCCGAGGAAGAGATCCGAGCATCGCCAGAGACTTTCAACGAGGATAACATCTTGGTGGATTTCAGACCCGAATGCAAGATCTCCAGGATAGCATACTACATCCCGATCGAGAAACAAACCGCTCCCGACACGTTTGTGGCAATCAGAGACAAGGACGCTGCAAAGGCGCCCAGGAAATCCCCGGATTCGTGGCATGAATTGGACCTCCTCTATTTCGCTCTCTACAACAGGCGTGGCACGATGATAGGGTTCCTCCAGGCGGACTATCCTATCGATGGCAAGATCCCTTCAGGCGAGACCGTTGCTGAGATTGAGCTCTTCGCAACCATCGCTGCGGTCGGGATTGAGAACTCCGGAATCTACAAGCGTTCTCTGGCCGTGCTTCAGGAGAACGAGGTCAAGACCGAGAGATTGGGGAGAATCCTCGACCTCATCGAGAGTGTGATGCGGGTCGACGACGTCGATGTCGTCCTCCAGAAGATCTCCGACGCGATGGCAAGGACCTTCGCGTTCAGAAAGGCGAGTGTCTCGATGTTCTCTCAGAACTCGAACAGAGTCGTCGTCGACGCGCTCACTGGCTATACCAAGGACGAAGAGGAAGCGATCCGGAGGAGCGAAATCCTGAAGGATAAGATCCTTGATGATCTGAAAGAGGAGCACAGGCTCACGCACACGGGTTACTTCATCCCGGGAGAGACCCAGGGGGAAGGATCGGACTTCGTTTTCGTGGAGAACCCCGAGATGGTGCATGACTCACGTAAGACCCCGGATAGCTGGCACGAGCTGGACCTGGTGTACTTCGTCATGAACGACAGGGAGGGAGAGGCGCTCGGCGTCATCCAGGTGGATTACCCTTTGGACGGGAAGGTCCCGACAAAGGAGACAATGGAAGCGATGGAAGCGTTCGCGAACATGGCCACTATCGCGGTTGAGAACTCGACGGTATTCAAGAACATGGATAGGACCAAAGGGGAGGTCAGAATGTACCTCGACCTGCTGACCCACGACATCGGAAATCTCGTGAATCCGGTGAACGCATATCTCGAGATGGTCATAGCCGCGACACCATTGACCCCGGTTCAGCACAAGTACATCTCCTCCGCGCTCGAGGCCAGCAGGAACATGACACATCTGATAAGGAACGTCCGGAGGTCCGCACAGCTGCTCGAGCTAGACCGCGCTGAGCTAGTGCCAGTCAGTCTGTCGAGGGCTCTGAGGCAATCGACGGCTGATTCGAGGAACGCCTTTCTGGAGAAGAAGGTCGACATCAGGCTCAATCTGCCCACTCAGGACGTATGGGTGGTAGCGGACAATTTCCTAGATGAGGTCCTCTACAATGTGTTTACCAATTCCGTAAAATACGATGAACACGACGAGATTGTCATAGATGTGGAGACCAAGATGGTAGAGCTCGAGAATCGGGACTACGCGGAGATCAGGGTCATCGACCGCGGTGTCGGGATCCCAGATGACATGAAGGACAAGATCTTCTCGAGAGAATACAGGAATCTAGTCAAGCAGGACCGGCCGCAACACTCAAAGCCAAAAGGCGCTGGCATGGGTCTCTCGATCGTCAAGTCGCTCTTGGACAGGTATGGAGGCAGGATATGGGTCGAGAATCGCATCCATGACGATTTCACGAGAGGAAGCGTGTTCATCATACTTCTGCCCAAAGCCTAGAGATTGACACAGTCAGGAAACGATTAATATCCATCTGGCTTATCCTCAGGTGGCAAGGGAACATGTCCATCGCAGATGAGGTCGTCTCGATTCAGAAGAAGAACGCCATAATCGGTCGCGCGAAAGAGCTGGAGAAATCCCTGGCTGCGATCAGTTCTGGCAAGCATCTCATGATCGAAGGTCCGGTCGGCGTAGGAAAGACCGTACTAGCCATCGCAGTCGCCAAGCATCTTGGCAGATCGATCTTCAGGGTAGACGGGGACGAGAGATACACCGAACAGAAGCTATCTGGCTGGTTCGACCCGCCCATCGTCCTGGAGAAGGGGTACATCAAGGAAGCTTTCTCCCCAGGACCGCTCACAAGCGCCATGCGAGAAGGTGGCGTTCTTTTCATCAACGAGATGAACCGGATGCCGGAGGGGGTGCAGAACATCCTTTTGCCGGCCATGGACGAGGGGTTGATAGAGATCCCCAAGATAGGGACCGTCCGCGCCACGCCGGGGTTCGTTCTGATAGCGACTCAGAATCCGCGGGAATTCGTCGCGACGACTGCCCTCTCGGAGGCGCTGTCTGACAGGTTCGAGCTGCTGCGGCTAGATTACCAGACGGAGGAAGAGGAGATCATGATAGTCGCAAAGAACCTCCCGAAGGTCTCCCATGAGGTGATCTCAAGGTCGACATGGATCGCTAGAAGGACGCGCGACCATCCGAACATCAGGCGGGGAGCGAGCGTACGCGCAGCCGTAAGCATCGCTCAGCTCTCTGGCGCCCTCTCATCGGATATGGTCGAGGGAATCAGGAAGGCCGCGCACATGGCCCTTCCAACGCGGATAGAGGTGAGGGAGGAGTCCAAGAGGACGGTGGACGAGCTAATCGATGAAATAATCGAAGAGTGCTTCGCGCTTCCTCCGTCAGCGCCTGGTCGCCCATTGAAAGATGAGAAGAAGGAGGAGGAGAAGAGACGCGCGTCGAGGGGCGACGGAGAGAAGCGCCTGGATATCGCGGACCTCGTCCAAATGCTGGAACTGGGCGATGAAGAGGTTTCCAAGTCCGACGATCTCGGGTGGGCGATAGCTAAGAACTATTCGCAACTCCGCATGACCCTAAGGGATCAGACCCTGCTTGAGCTCGCAAAGCGCATCGCGATAAAGGCGACGATCAGGCGGGTCCTTCAGTTGCTCGGCCCAGTCTCGCTTCCCACTTATATCTCGAGGAGCGAGTTGAGGCTGGGCGAGGATGCTGAGATGGACGTCGAATCGACCCTTGATCTGATTGTGGAGAAGAAGCACGTCTCCCCGTCTGACTTGATCGTGGAGCGACGGGAACCGAGGCGGCTGGCTGTCGCGATGATGCTGGATGCGAGCCTTTCAATGAGCGGTGACAAACTCGCCATGGCGACCGCGGCGATCGCCGTGCTGGCGTTCAGGCTGAAGACCGTCGAGTATGTGCTTATCACATTCAACGACAGGCCCAGCGTCCTCAAGAGAGTGAACCAGTCCAAGAGCCTCGATGACCTCATATCGGATCTCCTAGACGCGCACGCGGGAGGATACACCAACATTGACGGTGCGCTCAAGAAAGGCAGCGAGGAGCTAGTCAGGGCCACCACGAAGAACGCGGTTGGGATCCTTGTCACGGACGGCAACTACACCGTGGGCGCCGATCCGGCTGAGTCAGCTGGGGCCTACAGACGACTTTTCGTGATCATGACTGAGAGTCACGATTGCCAACCCGAGACTTGTGAAGGGATTGCCAAGAACGGGGGAGGAAGGATGTACTCAGTAGCCAGCTTTGACGAGATTCCAAGGGTCCTCTATAAGGTGCTGAGAATGGTCTCCCAAGGGTCACTGGCAACTCAATCGTGATTGACCTCGTCTGCCCCTCAAAGCGATTGGACGTGAACCATGGTGGCCCTGGTTGGGCCCACCCAGGACGTATATTAACTTTCTGAGAGTCCGATGTGGTCCAAATCCGACGAAAACATACACTTATATATCGCAAGTAAGGGCAATTGAGACTCAGTATTCATCCCCCCTCTTTTTTCTTTTTTTGTCCCTTAGACTTGTTCTTGGATTCGGGGTTCCAAGAATCGTGGTTTGGCGCCCGCTTTCGAAATCAAGCATCTGAGCACTATAGAATCAATCCCGGCTCCATCGGACATTTGGCATCGACCTTATTAGTTGGGATGATGCATTACGTGATGCAATGCGCATGATTCCGAAGAAAATCTTCTTTACGAAAGGCGTGGGCAGGCACAAGTACGAACTCCAGTCCTTCGAGATGGCTCTCCGTGATGCGGGCATCGAGAAGTTCAACCTCGTCTCGGTCTCGAGCATATTGCCTCCCGGATGTGGCATAGTGTCTCGCGAGGACGGGTTGAAGGAGCTGCTTCCAGGGCAGATCGTCCATGTGGTGATGGCGAGGAATTCCACGAGTGAGCCGAATCGTGTTGTCGCAGCTTCGATCGGATGTGCGGTCCCGGCGGATGGGACGCAGTACGGATACCTATCGGAGCACCACACTTTCGGCGAGAACGCTAGCATAGCTGGACATTACTCGGAGGACCTGGCCGCGACGATGTTGGCCACTACCCTAGGCATACCCTTCGATCCCGAGAAGGATTGGGATGAAAGGGACGATCAGTACAAGATGAGCGGAAAGATCGTGAAATCGTTCAACGTCACGAAGACCGCCGAGGGTGAGAAGACAGGCGTGTACACGACTGTGATCGCCGCGGCAGTGTTCATAACGGAGGCATCTGAAGTGACATCGCCAAGTGTTGCCAGTGAATCGAAGCTGCCGACTTAACGGAATCTGATCAGCGAACCCGGGGGAGTGAAATGGCAGAACCTCTTAAGGATATGAGGAAGGTCAAGGAGTTCCATGATGGTTTTAGCGACCGCCTCGAGCCGCTCGTCCCACTCGATCTCACGAAGTGCAGGACAGTATCAGACCTGGTCGACGGCATGTCTCGCTGCAGCTTCGGGGCGAGGTCGATTGGCGAGGGAGCGAAGGTCCTTCAGGCGATGGTAGAAGATGAGGAGTGCTTCAAGGTCCTGACCCTCTCGGGAGCGATGACTCCCGCCAAGATGGGGCTGGTCATCTGCGACATGATGGACTGGGGGATGGTGGACGCGGTGGTGACCACCGGCGCGATCATGGCACATGGCATGGTCGAATCCACCGGCAGAGCGCACTTCAAGCACAGATGGGACATGGACGACATCAAGCTCTACCGCGCGGGGTACAACAGGATCTACGACACCATCGAGCTGGAGCAGAGCCTGGACGACATGGAGCTGATTTTCCGGAAGGTCATGGAGAAGGTTTCGAAGAGGGATTCGATCTCAAGTTACGAACTGAACTGGCTGATTGGGGAGGCCCTTGCATGCGAGACCGAGGAGTGCCAGAGGGGGATACTGAAGTCCGCCTACCAAAAGAAGGTCCCCGTCTACGTACCGGCCTTCACGGACTCTGAGCTGGGGTTGGACTACGGTGTCTACCTCAGAAGGATGAAGCTCAAGCGCAAGAAGCCCGTGATATTCGACGCGTTTGCCGATCTAGAGGACTACACCTCCAGAGTCCTGGACTCGAAGAAGCTGGGAATCGTGACCATAGGTGGTGGAGTACCCAGGAACTGGGCACAACAGGTCGGGCCGTATCTCGATATCATCCGAAAGCGTGTCGGTCAAGGGGGCGGGTTCAAGAGGTTCGACTACGCCCTGCGGATCTGCCCGGAACCGGTACATTGGGGCGGGCTGTCTGGATGCACGTACTCCGAAGGCGTTTCCTGGGGCAAGATTACCCCAAGATCGGATGGCGGGATGTATTCAGAGGTCTTGATCGATGCGACCGTGGCCTGGCCGATGATCGTGAAAGCTGTCATGGAGCGAATTGAAGCGAAGCGATAGGCGTACTGGCCGCCTCGGAATGTTAATATCGTGTGTGGGCTTTAGAGGGGGCAATCGCGCTTTCACGTCGGTGATTCCGCGATGCAGAGGGTTAGAATGGACACGGATCTCCCATCATGGGTTGCAGAGTGGGCAAGACAGGCTCCAAGAATGAAGGTCGCCCCTCCAGGACCGAAGAGCAAGGAAATCATTGACAAGGACAGGAAGTTCGTTTCCCACGCCTACGACCGCCTTTTCCAATTCACAATGGCCAAAGCCTCTGGGTGCGCAGTGATGGACGCGGATGGCAATGTTTTCCTGGATTTCTCGTCTGGTATCTCAGTGGTGAATGCGGGTTGGTCCAACCCTAGGGTGGTCAATGCCATCAAGGATCAGGCTGAAAGGCTCGTGCACTCACTTGCCAACGATGCATACTACGACAACGAGGCGGAGTACGCAGAGCTTCTGGCGAAGATATCCCCCGGCGGGCAGCTGAGTTCGACGTTCTTCGCGAACAGCGGGGCGGAGGCGAACGAAGCGGCCGTGAAGCTCTCAAGATACTACACGAAGGGTTCGGAACACATCGGTTTCATGGGCGCATATCATGGGCGCATAGGCAATGCGCTCGCTCTCACAAGCCGAGTCAAATACAAGTACGGGCATGGCCCGTTCTCCCCTGGCTTCTATTTCGCGCCCTACCCATACTGCTACAGATGCTGGTTCAAGCAGGAATATCCCTCGTGCAACATGCTCTGCGTGGATTACCTGGAAAAGGGGATCCTCGAGTTCGGAGGACCCAGCGGCGATTTAGCCTCCCTAGTTGTGGAGCCGATCCAGGGTGAGGGCGGATATATCGTTCCTCCAAAGGAGTTCCTGCCCAGGCTCAGGAGGATTTGTGACGACAGGAAGATGCTCTTGGTCGTCGACGAGATCCAGTCAGGGCTGGGGAGAGCTGGGGAACTATGGTACTGTAACGCTGACTCGGTGATCCCCGACATACTCCTGACAGGGAAGGCGTCCGGAGGAGGCATACCGATGGGCGCGATGCTCGCGAAGCACAAGATCATGGACGTCTGGCGGCCAGGATCCCACTCCTCGACGTTCGGCGGGAATCCCATGGGCATGGTGGCAGGGCTTGCCCAGGTCAGGGAGATCCTGGAGAATGACCTCGCGAAGAGGGCCCAGGTCCTAGGAGCCCACGCGATGAAGCGCCTGTCGGAGCTCAAGGACAAGTACGAGATAATCGGAGACGTGAGGGGAAAGGGACTGATGATCGGGGTCGAGATCGTCAAGAGCAAAGAAACGAAAGAACCGCTCTACGTCCCGCAGATGCAAGGCATGGCCTGGAGAAAGGGGCTTCTGATGATCACGGCCGGCATGTACGGGAATGTCTTCCGGATTGCACCGCCGTTGATCATCTCTCGGGAGCAGCTCGACATCGGGATTGACATCTTCGAAGAGACCCTGAAGGAGACCCAGGCCCAGATGCGCTAGACCGCGAGGGACGGGCTGGAAATCATAATCTAGCATAGAAGCTGATACTCCCCGGGGTTCACCACGGAAGGCAGCTCCAGCCGAAATATCTGGATGAGCGTCAATACGCTGATGACGAAAGAAGTCATCTCGGTGAAGGCCTCGGACAGGGTCAACGACGCGTGGATCCTGCTGATGGAGACCGGCATAACGGGAGCCCCTGTCCTCGATGATTCTGGAAACCTCGTCGGTGTGCTGACTATAAGGGACATTTCAAGGAGCATAATCGAAAGGTATCTGAAGGCGAGATCACTGAACCAACTGACGACCCATCAGACCGATCAAGCGACGATCGATAAGGAGGAGATCAGGGAGCTTGGTCTAGCGATAAGGGGCGTGGTGGAGAGCGCTGTGTCCACAATGCTGCCGAATGATCAGAAGGTGCTCAGCGTCGGTGCCGAGGATTCGATCGAAAGGGCGATCCATATGATGGCGGAGCATAACGTGAACATGCTTCCAGTGATGAAGGATACCCATGTCGTCGGCATAATCACCCGCCAGGACATCATCTGGCTGATAGCTGGTCGGCCTGGAAAAGGTCATCCGTGAACTGGATTGCGAACGTCAGCCGAGGGTCCTCAGTATGCGGAGTGCCTCTTCCACGTGCTTCTCAGGATTCATCTGCGAGTTGAATATGTGCCTGACGACCCCGTTCTTGTCGATGATGTAGGTGACCCTTCCTGGGAGCAGCCCAAGGGAGGTCGGGACCCCGTAGAGCACCCGGACGGCCGCTCCCTCGTCGGCCAGTAGTTTGAAAGGAAGCTTGTAGGCAGCTGCGAACTCGCCGTGCCTTTCCGGTGTGGCGGTGCTCACTCCTATCACCTCTGCTCCCGCGTCCTTGAAAGCCTCGTAGCTATCCCTGAAAGCACAGGCTTCCTTTGTGCATCCCGTGGTGAAGTCCTTGGGATAGAAATAGAGCACGACCGGTTTCCTTCCCCGAAAGTCGCTCAGGCGGACATCCTCCCCGAACTGAGACTTGAGAGTGAAATCCGGAGCAATATCCCCTACTTTGACGGGTCCGGGCATTCGCACAGTCCTCGAGGATGATTGAATCAATCAACACTAATGTATTTTTGGCCGTTGTCGCACCAAGGCGTCGGGAATGCTTTTAGACGTGCGAAACCTTGACCGGCGGTTAGTGAGAACAAATCGGAGAGGTGAATATGATGAAAGGGAACCTTAGCGAGGCTCTCCGCTTGATCGACGGCTACGTTAAAGAAGAAAGTAGATCAGCCGCCATCCCAGGAATGGCCCTGGCCATCACCGACCGAGAGAAGGTTCTGCATGTCTCGACCTTTGGTCATTCCGATCTATCGAGCCGGACACCGGTTTCACCCGAAACCATGTTCGAGATAGGGTCGATAAGCAAGTCGTTTGCGAGCGTCATCGCACTTCAACTCGTGGATGAGGGCATGCTCGATCTGCACAGACCAGTGTCGGAATACCTTCCATGGTTCGAGGTCAGGTCCTCCTTCAAGCCCATCACGCTTCATCATCTGATGACCCACACCGCGGGAATCATGATGGGGACTGATGCCTCGATGGCGGCGACAACGGAGGCGATGGCTCTTCGCGATACCGATGCGACGACGGAGCCTGGGACATTCTTTCATTACTCCAACACTGGTTACAAGATCGTAGGTTTGGTCCTGGAGAAGGTCCTCGGAGAGGGCTTCCCAGCAGCATTGAAGGAGCGCGTGCTCGAGCCACTAGGCATGAACTCAAGCGAGCCCGTGATAACTTCTAGTCTTAGGCCAAGGCTTGCTGTGGGGTATTCGCCGATGTACGACGATCGCCCGCGACCGCGGGATGGCAAGTATGTTCCCGCTACTTGGAGTGAATCTGACACCGCGGACGGATCGATATCCTCCACGGCTGGTGACATGTCTGCCTACATGAGGATGTTGTTGAATCGAGGCGAGGGACCGAATGGCAGATTGCTCTCACCAAGCAGTTATGATCTCCTCGTCCAGAAGGTGATCAAGCCTGACGATTCACCGCACAATGAGTTCTATGGGTATGGGCTAGATGTAAGGGAGGAGGAGGGGCATGTCCTGATTGGCCATACTGGCGGCATGGTCGGTTACGTATCCAGCATGTTGGTCGATATGCAAACGGGGTTCGGCGTTGTCATTCTGGTCAATTGCTCCAGTTACGATCTCAAGGCGGACATCTGCAAGGACATCTTGCGTATCCTGAGGTCCGTGACGGAAGGCGAGCCTCTCCATCAGCCGAAGATAGTCGACCCTGAACTGATAGATGACGCGCCGGACTATGAGGGGGTCTACATTTCTGGCGGCAAGAGACTCCGGATAGTGGCGAAGGGAAAGAGGATGTTCATCGATGGGAACCCCCCCATTCCGCTCGAGAGCAGAGGCAAGGATGATTTCTTCGCCAAGGGCCCTGAATACGACCTTTTCCTGATCCGTTTTGGCCGGAAGGATGGAAAGGTTGTCGAGGTCGCCAATGGGTCGGACTGGTATGTGGGGGAGGCGTATGATGGTCCAAAAGCATTCAAGCACTCAAGGAAATGGGAGGCATACAGTGGACACTTCCGCGCCCACAATCCGTGGATCCCGAACTTCAGGGTCATAATCCGAAAGGGTGCTCTCTTGATGGTCGAGCCTTCGGGAATCGAACAACCCCTGATATCGCTTGGCAAGGACGTCTTCAGGATTGGGATAGATCCGCGGTCCCCTGAGAGGATCAAGTTCGACATGCTGGTGGATGGCAAGGCGATGCGCGCAGTTCTCTCTGGATGCGAATGCCACAGATTCTTCACTCCATGAAGGTCCGGCTTAGGGCTATCACCTTCAACCTACGGGTAAGAGCCCATATATTGCGACAATCATCGATACTGATGGCATTGTGGTCATGGAAGCACCGAAGAACGGGGTGAAGTGAACGGACGAGGCGACATTCGCTGCAGGATGCTTCTGGCATGTCGAACATGCGTTCTCAGCGGTCAAAGGCGTGCTGTCGACGAAAGTAGGATACACAGGCGGAGATTTCAAGGGCCCTACATATGAGGACGTTTGTTCAGGTTCGACAGGCCACGCTGAGTCAGTGAAGATTGAATTCGACCCGTCCAAGGTCTCATACAAGGAGCTCCTCGGAATCTTCTGGGAGATCCACGACCCGACACAGTTGAACAGACAGGGGCCCGACTCGGGGACTCAGTACAGGTCAGCCATCTTCTGTCATAGCACCGAGCAGAAGGCGGCCGCTCTCGAATCCAGAGATGCCTTGCAGAAGACGCCTCGGTACCTCGCGAAGAGGATAGTCACGGAGATCGTTCCTGCAAAGGAGTTCTGGGTTGCCGAGGAGTATCATCAGAAGTACCTCGAGAAGCATGGTCAGGCCAGTTGCAGATTGTAGGGTCGCATCCCATTCGTTCGGCTTCGAGCCTGACTCTCTGCAACCCGGGGAGTCTTGCTCTTTCGATCATCCATGGAATGCCTGCTTTGACCAACATCTTTTTTTCTCAGGTTGCAGTTACGCGCACCATCCGAGCAAGAGATGTCTAGGAGCGAAAGGATATGAAGAAAGGTGCCAAGGTCTTGGTTCTAACGAAGGAGGAGATCGAATCCGTGCTGACCATCGAGGATGCCATCGAGGTCGTCGAGGAGGGGTTCAAGGCATTTAACTCGGGAAGAGCGATCATCCCCTTCCCGGTAGCTCTACAGGTCCCCGACCACAATGGGGACATACACATCAAGCCTGGATACATCAAGGGCTATGACACTTACACGGTGAAGATCGCCTCTGGCTTCTACGACAATCCGAAACTGAACCTCCCGACTAGCCATGGCATGCTCCTGCTATTCGATTCCAAGACTGGATTTCCGCTATGTTTCGAGGTCGACAGGTGCTATCTGACGAACCTTCGGACCGCAGCCGCAGGTGCGGTCGCCGCGCGCGCCCTCTCGAGGAAGTCTGTCAGTCAGGTCGCGGTCATCGGTACCGGCACTCAGGCAAGACTCCAGATCGAGGCGCTCAGCAAGGTGCGCAAGTTTGACGAGCTCAGAGTCTGGGAACCTGTACAGTCGACGCGCGCGGAGAGAGTCAAACAGTACGTCGCCGACATGAAGAAGATTCTGAATGTCAAGATCGTGGCTGCAAAGACGGCTGAGGAAGCGGTAGTTGGAAGCGAGATCGTGGTCACGACCACGATGAGTCCTACCCCTCTGGTGAAGGCCACGTGGATCGGGCGCGGGACACACATAACCGCGATGGGATCGGACTCCCCTGAGAAACAGGAGCTCGAGACCGCTTTGCTCGGTAAGGCAGACAAGATAGTGGTCGACAGCCTGAGACAGTGCGCTCAGCTAGGGGAGGTTCACCACGCATTGGAGGATGGCACCATCACTGAGAAGGATGTACATGCCGAGCTGGGCGAGGTCCTCCTGGGCAAGAAGACAGGTCGGGAGAGCGACGATGAGATCACGATATGTGACTTGACCGGGATCGCTGTCCAGGACGTCGTCACGTCCCAACTTGTCTATGAACGGGCCCTGAAGAAGAAGATCGGATCATACGTCAGCGTTTGATCTAGGACCGGCTGGATGAGGCCATCCTAGTCCATAGGCCCACCGGCTGATCGGGTGAGAAACCTTTTTCACCCAGGCCTTCATGTCCCCTATACGGTGAGGGCACTGAAGATAGAACTTTTCGACATGGAACGATGGCAGTCCAAATTCGAACGTTTGGTCGATTACGAACTCTCTGAGAGCGGCGTCCACGCCCTTCAGCTGAGAGAGCTTCTGGGGAGTGATAAGGCAGCCGAGGAATTGCTCAACATGCCCCTGGGATATCCACAGGCTGACGGCACCCCCGCATTGAGGTCCAAGATCGCTAGGATGTACAAGGGCACGACCCCGGAGCACATCTTCGTGACGAACGGCTCCTCCGAGGCGAACTTCCTGGCCGCATGGAATCTTTTCGAGAAGGGCGACGAAGTCGTCATCATGGTCCCCAACTACATGCAGACATGGGGCCTCGCGAAGACCTGGGGCCTGAAGGTTAAACCCCTGAAGCTCAGGGAGGATCTTGGCTGGCAGTTCGATCCCGAGGACATAAAGCGCCTCGTCACGAAGAAGACTAAGGCGATACAGGTCTGCAACCCGGACAACCCGACGGGGGCGGTCATGGCAAAGGCGCAGAGGAAGGCTTTGATAGATGCGGCGAAGGACTCCGGCGCGTGGTTGCTGTCTGACGAGGTCTATCAGGGGGCCGAGCGGGTCGGCCCACAGACAGAGTCACTGTGGGGATACCATAGCAAGACGCTGATAACGAACGGCCTGAGCAAAGCATACGGGCTGGCTGGCCTGAGGACCGGTTGGTTGGTTGGGCCACCGAAGAAGATCGAGGACATCAAGCAGCATCATGACTATCTGACGCTCACGCCCGCGAAGCTCTCCGACCACTTGGCGCAGATCGCCCTCGAACCGAAGAAACAGGAGTGGATCTTCGCACGGACCCGGTCGATCCTCCAGAAGAACTACCCTGTAGTGAGGGACTGGCTCGACGACCACGGCTCGATGTTCTCGCACGTGCCGCCGACAGCGGGTGCGATATGCTATGTGAAGTACAACCTGAAGATCAACTCGTGGAAGCTCGCCGAGCGGCTGCGAACAGAGAAATCCGTCATGATCGTCCCCGGGGACCACTTCGGCATGGACGGTTACATGCGGATTGGGACGGGCCCGCCGAAAGACTACCTGCTGGCAGGACTCAACCGAGTGGATGAGCTGCTGAGGGAGCTGAAGGCCGGCAAGCGGAAGTAACCTGACTGGATGGCATCCCGCCCACGACGAGGACAAGGAACCTTCAGGCATATGATGCAACATCATCCACAAGTGATCGTTTCAGAACTGTAACTCATCTTAGGACTTACGCAAGTCGCCTCTAGGTAGAATCGCGTTTCCCAAGCGATCTCTGTGGGATGCGGTGTCAAATGGTCGGCAAAAACCTTAAACTCGCATGACAATGACCACTTGGAGTTAAGGACATGAGCTCTGGCCGCACAAGAAGCAACTTCGAGAGTTTCACGGTAGCATATGTTCTCTTTTCGTTCGCAATCGCCCTTCTGGTCGCGTGGGTTCTCGATGATTGGATTCTCTTCATACCGATATTCCTGATCGAAGTCGGCATAGGCTATCTTGTGCTAGGCTTTGTGATCCGGCCAGCGGAGCTGCACAAAAGGCCTGTGATGAGGGATGCGTACTACTATGTCCTGTGGGGATCCATGAGCGCGCTGATTGGCTTTGAATGGCTTATCAACAGGCAGTACCCAGATAATGTTCCATTGCTAATCGCATTGTTCATAATATGGATGGGAGTGATTTCGGCGGGGCTGGCAATCGGGAGAAACCGTGAGAGAGCGGGTGCACCGAAACCGTAGGCGATACGAGAGCATCAAACCCTCGTGAGCGGGGTAACCCATTCTCAGGGGTCCGTCCTTTGGATGGGCGCGCAACTGGAGAAGTCATCTAGGCCCCAAGTTTTAACTATCCTCGTGGCCTCGGTGGTTCAATGCGCTGCTCCCATTGCGAGAAATGTTGCGAGGATACGCAGATGGAACTCTGCAATGCGGACATCGCGCGGCTGGAGCGCCGTGGCTATCAGAGAGACGATTTCTCCGAACGGGGCACCGACGGGATACCGCGGCTGCGTAACCGCGGGGCTCACTGCTTCTTTTATGACCTTGACCGGAAACGGTGCAGGGAATATGCCTCACGGCCGCTCGGCTGTGTCATCTATCCAGTCAATCTGACGCCTGAAGGCAAGGTCGTCATCGACAGCCTGTGCCCTGAGGTGGACACCTTGACACGGGATGAGGTTGAGAGCAAGGGCCGGCGTCTCCGCCGGCTGTTGGATACGATCGACCTCGAGGCTCGGGAGTCGACGCGATCTGGCTGATACCCTGAATGGTTGAACCGGGGTCTCTCGATCATTCTGTCACAGTATGTGAAGTCATGGGCGCTTCGGGGATTGTCGTCGCTGGAGCGATTGGATTCATAGCCGATGTGGCAAATACTGATCAGCCATCAAAGTTCCTGAAAGAATATTGTAAACTAGTGAAATCGTCACGTACATTGCAGGGCGGCGTGTTGAAACCGCCATAGGCGGGCTCTCAAAGGGTCAGCGGGTTCCGAGCTTCGTTTTCAAAAGGGAGTCAGCCAAATGTACGAATGCTGAACAGTTCCCAAGAAATGGGAATTGGTCATTCATGTGCCGAAAAGCCGCTCTTGAGAAAGCTCCAAATGCCTGCAATCGATTCTCGACTCAGAAAAAGTCTTCTCCACGAACGTGAGAAGTACTCCCTGATTTCAGAATCATCGATTCGAGGGGACTTTGACCTCACTTCAGCCATGTAGGCATCAAAAAAGCTGTGACCCATTCGAACACCACTGTCGATTGAAAACAATAGGGTTCTCAGCAGCATGCTGAGGACGTCCAAACCCAGATAGTAATATGATCTGCCGAGATTTCTGAACCTATTTGCATTTCTTGGAATCGCGTGAGTCCGACCTTTGGCGCCTTCGTCGATGAAGATCTCGTAGTTCCTCTTCCTTGCCTTGATTTCCATCACTGTCTCAGGCGAAGGTGCTTCTGGGAAGCCAGCTACTTCGTCAAGGAAGCTCTTCTTATAGACCCTTGCACATCCTCGAGGAAGGTCGGGACCCCTATCACCGGAATCGAAGACCTCATGGATCACGCCAGTTGCAATGACTGCTTTGGGATTCCTGGCAAGGTCAGACGTCAATCTCTCAAAGTAGTTGGTTTCAACGACAGTGTCCGCATCAAGCACCGCAACCAGAGCAGGAGTCATTGTTGAGTTCACGCATATCTGAAGCCCAGTCTGAATGCCAAAGGAAATGACCTCACCAATCCGCAGCCAGTTCCTCTCACTTGCTTGCGCACCTCTTGCGACCACTCTAATCCAATCGTGCTGGTTTGAGAGGGTCGTTGCCAGACTTATGCTCTGATCCCTGCTTCCATCGTCGACGATAATCCACAGGCTAGGTTGGAGGCTCTGGGACAACACTGACACAAACAGTTCGTGTAGATTTCCGGATTCATCTCTCATTGGAGTGACCAGGATGTAGCGAGGATTCGTGGGTACCATCATCACGTGTCCTCTCAGGAAGGAACTTCGATAAAGACATGTCGTTGATGAAGTTCATTGATCAATCTGGGCATCAGAAATCCAGTGATTGTCATGGACAGATCGAATGGAGCCCTGACGATGCAATTCAATTTACTCACTGATCTTCACTCGTATCAGCGGGTTATCCCTTTCGATAAGGAACAAAAGTGCCAGGTGAAGGACATAAGCCCCTTTCTGTTCCCGTCTTGCGACGGTGATGACATTCGACTGTTGCACTCTACCCGCCGACGATGAGATATCGATTCGGCCGTTTGAGCTTGCTCCAGTGGGG
>Ga0315286_10002440_pt1 | contig 17343 bp, 23 predicted proteins | sample YL17G10_0_MG_FD_205038 | JGI IMG/M metagenome (GOLD analysis project Ga0315286, IMG submission 205038) | Sediment microbial communities from Yellowstone Lake, YNP, Wyoming, USA - YL17G10_0 | ecosystem: Environmental > Aquatic > Freshwater > Lake > Sediment | place: USA: Wyoming | collected...
TTAATAGAGCTCTTTCTTAGAAAGAAAGACTTCGGAGAAAGAAGCTATAACAGAATATTTATTAATAGAGCTCTTTCTTAGAAAGAAAGACTTCGGAGAAAGAAGCTATAACAGAATATTTATTAATAGAGCTCTTTCTTAGAAAGAAAGACTTCGGAGAAAGAAGCTATAACAGAATATTTATTAATGGGTTTTTCTATATGTTTTTGTAAAAAAGAGGAAAAATGAATGTTGATGAGATCTTTAAGAAATATGGCAAGAAAATAGAAAAAGAGATGAAAACTGAAACAGGGGGGTTTGAGGTTAATTCTTCCAGAGAGTATGCTTTATTTAAAAAAGAAATGGCACCGGAATTATCAAAATATGAAAGATGGTGCAATAGTTTGGGCAAGACAGTTAAAATAAAATTAGCCTATAAAGACCAGGTCAGGATACAGAGCCAGTTAGATGTGGCGCATTTAGAAGTTAATCCAAGCCAAGTAATTGCTTTAGCTTTAATGATGCTATTGCTGAGCTTTTTTACTGGCTTGCTTTTGAGTTTAGCTATTTATTTTATTCAGGGGAGTTTTCCTCTACTATTTTTAGTTTTATTCTTATTTGCTTCTGGGTTTTTATTTTATTATTTTTACACCCAGCCTGCGAGACTTGCCAATAGGTGGAGATTAAAAGCCAGTTCGCAGATGGTTCCTGCTATTCTGTATGTAGTTGTTTATATGAAACATACGAGCAATTTGGAAAGAGCAGTTAGATTTGCTTCTCAGCATCTGCAAGCCCCTCTTTCGTTAGATTTTAAAAAAATAATATGGGATGTTGAAACAGGAAAATATTCAACAATTAAAGAAAGCTTAGATTCTTATCTTGAAATCTGGAGAGAGGGAGGCATAGAGTTTATTGAAAGTTTCCACTTGATTGAAAGCAGCTTGTATGAGCCAAGTGATTCAAGAAGAGTAGCGACTTTGGAAAGAGCTTTGCAGGTTATTTTAGATGGGGTTTATGAAAAAATGTTGAAGTATACGAGAGAGATTAGGGGCCCTTTGACAAATTTATATATGCTCGGTATAATTCTTCCTACATTGGGCTTGGCTTTATTGCCTCTGGCTTCTACTTTGCTAAATTCTGATACAGTATTTTTTAAGTGGTATCATATTGTTGTTTTATTTAATATGATTATTCCTTTTTTTGTTTTTTATCTCACAAATCAGATAATGTTGAAAAGGCCGGGCGGTTATGGGGAATCTGGGGTTTTGGAGATGAGCCCGCTTTATCCTAAATATAAAAGCAATAAACCATATGCAATTGCGTTTCTTTTGTGTTTTCCATTGCTGATTATTGGACTGCTTCCTTTTATTTTTCAGTATACTGCTTTCCCAGAAATGCTGGGATTGCAGAAAGATTATACTTTTTCACAATTAGGAATAAGTTTTTTGGGGAACATAAATTTTTTTGGTTTTATGGAAACTGATTGGAATGGAGTAACTGGGCCGTTTGGTGTTGGAGCCCTGATTTTAAGTTTGTTTGTTCCGTTGTCTATTGCTTTGTTTTTTTCTGTTGCTTATCATTTAAAAACAAAAGAGCTAATTAAATCAAGAGAAGACAGCAAGAATCTTGAACAAGAATTTACTTCTGCTTTATTTCAGTTAGGAAACAGAATTGGAGATGGGCTGCCGGCAGAGGTTGCTTTTTCAAAGGTTGCTGAATCTTCAAAAGGGACAAGCTCAGAAGAGTTTTTTAATATTGTAAATACAAATCTGCACCAGGCAGGAATGTCTTTGGAAGAGAGCATTTTTAATGAAAGAAGAGGCGCGATTATTTATTATCCTTCTGATATAATCAAAATGAGCATGAAAATTTTAGTAGAGGCGGTGAAAAAAGGGTTAGATGTTGCTGCAAGGAGCTTGATGTCTATTTCAGAATATATTAAAAATATCAGAAAGATAAATGAAAGGTTAAATGATCTGCTGGCGGAGGTTGTTTCTGATATGAAAAGCAACATGACTTTTTTAGCTCCTTTGTTAGCTGGAATTGTTATTGGTTTGGCTTCAATGATTACTTTAATTTTAGGGAAGCTGAAAAGCCTGGCTGTTTTTGGTTCGGGCTCAACAGAGCTTGCTGGAGTTGGCAATATAAGCAATCTCGTAAACATTTTTGAAGTTACCAAGATGATTCCGCCTTATTTCCTGCAGATATCTATTGGGATTTATATTATTGAAATTGTTTTTATTTTAACAGGAACTCTGGTTACAATTGATGCTGGCGAAGATAAATTAAAAAAGAAATATGATTTGGCAAGAAACTTAAGATTTGCTTCTTTATTATATTTAATTACAGCTTTAATCTCTATATTAATCTTATCGATTTTGGCTGCTGTTGCTTTGTCTAACTTAGCGTGATGATTTAAAATTGATTTTTTAAATATAAAATAAACTCCCCTTCTTTAGAATGTGGTTTAGTAATGTATAAAATTTATTAGCTTTGTAATGAGAAGAAGCAGGTTTTGTTCAACTTCTCTGCAAATAATGTACCTACTATAATTGAAAATTGAAACCAGACTATTTTAGGATTCTAAATAATTATCAATCGTCAAAACATTTATTAATACAGCTCTCTTTTAGAAAAGAGACTTGGGAGAGGAAAACTGAAAAAAATACAGCTCTCTTTTAGAAAAAGAGATTTGGTAGAGAAAAAATGAAAAAAAGAGCGAAGAGGAGAGAGAAAAAAAAATTAAGCAGAACTAGAAACATAATTCTCTATGCTCTTTTGGGAATTGTTATATTATTTCTTTTGTTTAATCTTGGAAAGCCGGTTTCAGTAGACGACAATTCTTTTTTAGGTGGATTGTTAAAGAGTATGGGGTTGTTGGGTGGTGGTGGGGTTGTTTCCTGCGGTGGTAGTGGAGATGCTCCGTGTGCAACATGTGTAGAAAAATGCGGAAGAAGCGAGTTTTGTATTCCAAGCGGAAAGAAAATTTGCACGAAAGGCGGCAAGTGTATTGATGAAGGAAAGAAATGTCCGTGTGCCACTTCTGCAGATTGCAATACTTGCTCAGAAGTATGCACGGGGGGGAAATGTACTTCAACTGGAAATAAATTGTGCCCTGATGGAAGCTGTATCTCTGAAGGAGTAGAATGCAAATGCACAGGCGGTGCTTCTTGCGAGAGTTTTTGCGATAAATGCAGCGGCTCTCCTGATTATGTTTGTAACTTAGACGCAACTAAGTTTATTTCTTGCAGCGGAGGGTGTTGCCCTATTAAAAATTCAGCTGGGCAAGCAATGCAGTGTTGCACAAATCTAGCATCTGCACCTGGTGCTTGCTGTAAGACCACTGAAGGATGCAGTTCTGTAGATGTTCTTGGAGTAACAGCGAATGTTTGTGTTCAGAATGCAGCAAGTTGTGTCGCTCCTGATTATATTTGTTCAAAGGGTGTTGGGAATATTTGTTGTAATGGTACAAAATATACTGGATGTGAAGCACAATGGAGGTTACTTCCTACTTGTACAACAACCAGAGGTGCGTGCGTTGCGCCGTCGAGTGTATGTCCTGCTTCTGGTGTGGGGGGTGGTAGTCCGATTAGTGCAGTTTTATGTTGTGATGCGGGGGATGTATGTGTTAAAGAAACTAGAGTGATTATGGATTTTTATGCCTGTGTTGCTAATACCTGCGGCGCTGGAGAATTTATTTGTACTGGTGTAGGGGACAAGGTAGAGATAACAAAGTGTTGTGTTACAAATGTACACCGCTGTGGTTTGAGCCCAAGTAATATGCCCACCTGCGTTTCTGTATAGGGCTATTTTTTAATTCTTGATTATTGTTGAGAACTCATTATTTAAAGGGAAGGCTTGTCACAATACCCTTGGCTCTAAGCAAACTAAGGCATTCAACATCTGATAAGTTGTATTTATCTATAAGCCCAAGATTATGATAGAAATCTAAATTTTCTTGGCTGAGATTATTATAAACATCTTTTCTTTTTTTTTCTAAAGGCTTTTTTAAATATGCTTTTTCTTCTTTTGATAAATCTGTTTGGTATAATGTACGAAAAGTTAGTTTAAGTTCTTCTTTTTCTTTGTCAGACAGGTTTTGATTAGAACTTATTCTTCTTTCAATTGCCCTTGCTTGGGATTGATATCTTCCGCTGTTGCATCCTGTAACAGAGCTTATTGCAGTAGCTAAAACAAGTGATGCTAAAGTCATTTTTACCGCACTTAATTTGTTTTCCATACATTTTATGGTAAAAAGGAGTATTTAAATCTTTCTTTTTGTTGTTACTATATAGTTATTATAAATATTGTGTTTTTCTTCTTTGTAGATTGTCAAAAACCATGCATTGAAATGTATGGTGTGTCTGGTTTTTGAGCATGCTCAAGAATTGTTTTTGCTTTCTCTCGAACTGAAGTAGGGAGTTTACGCAAAAAACAATTCTTGACATATTAACAATATTTATAAACAATTTATTCTATAGGATATGATGAATAAAAGGGGTTTGGAGATGACTATAAACGTTATGGTGATTATAGTCTTGGCTGTGCTTCTTCTTATTGCTTTAATTGTGGTACTGACTGGGCAAACAGGTTTTTTTTCTGATTTTTTAAGAAATTTAACAGGGAAAGCTAATGTCGATGCTGTTGTAACGGCCTGTAATTCTCATGTTAACCAGAACGATATATATGAGTATTGTTGTGTTGAAAAAAAAGTTTATTATAAATCTGAAGGAAAATTAAAAGAAGAAGAATTAACTTGCAAAGAGCTTGCCGATAAGACTTTTATCAACAACCGGATAAATCCATTAGAATGCGGTGAATGTTAAGATGAAAAATAAAACAGCTCTCTTTAAGCTCTTTAGAAAAGACCTTGGAGAAAGGAGAGAAGAGACTTGGGAGAGAAAAATGAATAAAAAGGCAATTGAGATGGAGATGATTGGATGGTGGATTATAGCTTTGGCTGTTTTGGTTTTGTTGGTTATAGGGGTTATTTATATGAAAAGCAAGGGAATTCATATTATTGATTATGTTAAAGATTTGTTCAGGTTTAGAAAATGAAAAATAAAACAGCCCTCTTTAAGCTCTTTAGAAAATACCTTGGAGAAAGGAGAGAAGAGACTTGGGAGAGAAAGATAAAAAACAGAAAAGGCAGTATAGCGTGGGATAAGCTGATTATAGGCATATTGGTTTTTTTAGTTGTGCTAATAGTAATCTATGCAGTATATAAGGCAGGATTCTTGGATTTTTTAAAGGATTTAATTCCTGATTTTAAGGGGGAAGAATGAAAAATAAAGGGGCAATGAATTGGGAACAGCTTGTTAAACTTGTATTTGGTGTTTTATGTTTGATTATTATAATCTGGGCCATTGTTAAAGTTTATAACTGGGATTTTGGCGGGTCTGAATTGGCAAAAGCTAAGTCTACTTTAAAAGAATTAGAATATGGATTAAATGAGGCGCGGGCGGGCGGTAAACCTGAAATAATGGTTTTTACTCCAAATGACTGGTGGATTATTGCCTGGCCGTATCAGCAGAGAACAGAGAAACCCAAGAAAGATTGCGAAAAAAATTGTTTTTGTATCTGCAAAGTGCCTTCAATATCCCAAAATTTAAAAGGTTTAGATGCACTTGCAGAGCTGTGTGATAAAACAGGAGCTTGTGTGAATCTTGATGAAAAAGTGAAGACCATGCGTTTAGGCTTGTTGTGGGGGACAAATAATGCACCGATTGTTATAGAAGAGCCCCCTGTTAACTTAGAAATAACTTACAACGAATCATCGGGTTTTGTTGTGGAGGAACAGAAAAAATGAATAAGACTGGGAGAGAAAATGAAAATGAAAATGAAAATGAAAATGAATAAGAAAGCAGTTAAAGAAAATCTAGTAATAATCATTTTAATTATTTTGTTTTTTTTAATAGCCGGCGGCGTTTTGTATTTTTTACTTAAACATCTAGGGATATGGTAAAAGACGAGAGCATAGAAAAACTTAATAACTAAATAAGATGTTTAACGATATTAAAAGAGGAAAAATGAAAAATAAAAAGGGGGATTTAACATCAAAAGAAATTGTTGCTTTAGTCATGGTTGCTTTGGCGGTTGTTATTTTTGTTATATTTTATTCTTTTTATCCTTGGGGCGAAACTATAAACAAAGAAACATGCCATCAGTCAATTATTATGAGGAGCACATTTAATGCAGGCCCATTTGAACCTGGAAGAGAACTTATACCTTTGAAATGCCAGACAGATAAGATTTGCTTGACAGCAGACGGAGATTGTACAGAGTTTGGGGGGGTTGATAAACTGGAAAAAACTAAAATTGAGGTTTCAAGAGAGCGGGATATTTTAGAGGCTTTTGCTAATGCGCTTTATGATTGTAATTCAATGTTAGGAGAGGGAAATTTAAATTTTATGCCTCATCATTTTTGGAGTACCAAGTATGGTTTAATGTGCGCGCGAATCGCATTTCATGGGAATGTTTTAAAAGCAGGAGAAGAGATAACTTACAAGGAACTGTATGAATATATGCTAATTAAAAAAACACCTGACGATAAATCTTATTTAGAGTATCTTTATGGAATCAAGGACAAAGAGAATTTAGATAAATTCTTAATAAGTCTTTTTGCAGAAGTAAAAAAAACAGCAGTTGATAAAGCTTCTTCTCCTGAAGAAAAGGCGTTTTGGACAGATATGACACTTGATAAATGGAAAATTGATGTTTCTGAAGGAAAGGAGTATGCTATTGTTGCAATGATGAATACTCAGGGTAGTGGTACGCAGTGGGCTGTTGCAGGGGGTTTAATCTTAGCAGGAACTTTGGCATCTGTTGTGGCTATTCCAAGCGGGGGGGCAAGTATGGTTATAGCTGCTGGGCTTGTTGCTATTGTTGCAAAAGGTTCTTTTGTTGCTGCAGGAATGGTTTTAGTTACACAACATCCAAATGATAATTATGCCTATATGCATCCAACAATCTATCCTTATGAAGCTGGAGCTTTGCAAAAGTTGAATATAGATGATTTTGCATTTGCGCCCTAGTGCGCAAATTGATTTTTAAATAATATAGTAATTCTCAAGCTTTTTATTAAGCAGGTTAATATGAAGCTTTAGGGGCGGGTATATCCTGGGAGATTTTTAATTAGAATGCTGTAGAAAGATTATAAATCTTTATCTTTAGTTAAATTTATAATCTTTCTGTTCGTGTTTCTTTTATGAAAAAATTGGTGAGAGATAAAAGAGGCATAGATATTTTGCATACAACTATTATTTTTGTTGTTTTGAATGTTATTTTTATAGCTGGGATGTTTTTTTATATTGGGCGGGCGGGGATGGGGGTGCAGTTTAAAGAACAGGCAAAAGCAAAAGAAATTGCGTTGTTAATAGATGAAATAAAACCTGGGACTTCAGTTACAATGAATATTTCTGATTTATATGAACTTGCTGAAAAAAACAAATATAAAGAAGTGCCTGTGAGAATAAATTATGGCACAAATAAGGTTTTGGTTACTTTAAAAAAAGGCAAGGGCTATTCTTATCTCTATTTTACTGACCTGCCTTCAAATTCAGTTGAGATTGATAATGTGAATAAAGTATTGAAGATTAAAACCTGAACATGTTGAATTTGAAAAACAGAAGAGCATCTGAAAAATATATTTTTCCAACACTTGTAATTGTTTGGGGGATGATTGTTGTTGCAATTGTTATTGGGGTGGTAATAATATTCTCAGCAGACGGAGATTTTAGGGAGCAAGAAGCCGATAGTTTAGCTTCAAAAATCTTGGATTGTATTATTAACCACGGAGAATTAGTTGAGATGAGAGGTTTTGATGTTTTTAATAAGTGCCATGTTGATGGGGGTTTTCTTGGTTCAGGAACTAATTTCTATTTTCTGGTTGAAATTAAGGGTTCAGGAGATTATGTAAAAAAACTTGAAGGCGGTTACCCGGACTTGTTAATGCAATGCCAAATTAGAAACAAAGAAGAGCAGTTTGCGCAGTGCAGTGAAAGAGGCTCTGTTGCATTAAGTAATGGAGAGCCAGTTAAGGTTAGGGTTTATGGAGCTTCAAATCAAGTAGGGGGGTTGTTATGAAAACTAATAAAAAGGCAGAACTGGGCGCGACATTCAATATGATTTTGACTATTTTTGTTGTTTTTTTTATTATCATGTTCTTTTTAATAGCCAGTATTTCGATCTCCTTAAAGAAAGATATCATCTACATTTCATCAGAAGAATCTGCTGAAATGAATATTATTGCTGCGAATACTTTAGCAAGCATTCAAGAAATAAATGCCGGACAAGACAAGAGAGTAAATGAATTATTCGTAGATTGGTATAAGTTTAAGGAGGAGAATAAAGCAGAAGAAATCAAAAACGAAATTAAAGAAAAAATTACAAATATTCTGAATGGCTCTTTAGGGGAGTATGATTTTATTTTAGAGGTTAAATGCGGAAAAAAAGAAGTTGAGGAGCATATTAAACAATTGGAGGCCGAGAGAAACGAGAGGTTACGAAGCGCAACAATGACTGCTGGAGGGCCATTAACTTCTGCTTTTTTAGAAGAGCGGACATTAGAATTTTCAAGCGATTATAGTAAATGTTTTGGGATTCCTAATCTTAGGAGCAGTGTTAAGCCAGCAATTATGCAAATACCTGTTAAGGATGATAGTGTTGAATTAAAACTTTATGTTGTAAAATGTTGAGAAAAAATAAAAAAAGCATGTCATTATCTTTGGTTTTTTTAGTTTTGGCTACCTTAATCCTGACAAGTTCAGCTTTAGTCATATTTTATTTAAGAACAAAAAACATATCAGAAGAAGTTCGTTCTGTTGGTTTTTTAAGCGGGATATATGCCAAGGAAGAAATGATTAATTCTTATGTTGTGATGGCGATGGAAAATGCGATTGAAGGCAGCAAAAATCCTGATTTTTCACAGTATGATTTTGAAATTAATTTTTTAGCTGAATTAAGCGAGTATAAGCTGATTGATGATCCGGTTATTCTGGAATTAGAGGAGATTATGCAGCAGATTGATGGTATACATATTCAATATGATGATGCAAAGAAGACAGTAACATTTGAATATCAAGTTTTGCTAGAAGATGAGCTTGTTTTCAAGGAAAATGGGCAAGACAAAAAATTATTTGACGTAGATTATAGTTATTCCAATAAAATAGAAAAAAGTGTTGTTTAGAAACCTTTTTAAATTGAGTTTTCTTCTTTAGAAAAGAAGAAAAGCTCTAAAAGAAGAAACTAAGATCAAAAAGAGGAAAAATGAAAAATAAAACAGCTCTCTTTAAGCTCTTTAGAAAAGACCTTGGAGAAAGGAGAGAAGAGACTTGGGAGAGAAAACAGAAGATGAATAAAAAAGGTGCAGAGATGACTGTTGGAACTATTGTCATTATAGTCTTGGCTTTAATAGTATTGGTTGTGTTGATTGTTGGGTTCACAAGCGGGTGGAGCAGTTTGTGGGATAAAATCACAAGTATTTTTGGCGGAGGGCCTAATGTATCTAATCATGTTACGGGGTGTACTACAGCATGCATTTCAAACAGTGAATATGATTATTGCACTGTATTAAGAGATGTCAAGTTTGATGATAAAAGTCTGAACGGAAAATATAATTGTGCTGGATTAGCTGCGAAAAATGTTGGTTTAGATGCATGCGATCAGTTTACTTGCGCAGAAACAATTGCTAGGACAAAAACCTGTGTAGAGTTAAATGGTGAAAAGTTAAATGATTGCGCAGGGGCTACTGAGATTGCTAATGCCAAAGATTTGAAATCAGACCAAAAGTGTTGTGCAGCTGATTGTGGTCCTAAAACTCAGGATAAATGCACCGGGGCTTGTGAGTGGAAAAATAATGCCTGCGTACTTAAATAGATAGACAAGTTTAAATAATTCTTTTTATTTTGTTTAGAAGGATGTAAAATGGAATATGCATGCGCTGAAAAAAGGAAAACGAAAAAAGACTTGAAAAGGAAGCGGAGATATAGGATTTATAAGGCGGGCGGGAAGGGGAGAACAAAAGGCGGGAAGTAAAAAGCTGCAAAAGAGGGCAAAAAGAAAAAATGTTAGTTGAAAATTATTTTTTAGTTGTTTTAGCTTTTGTATGGATAATCGTGGCTGTTATACAAGATTTTAGAAAAAGAGAGATTGCAAATTGGTGGAACTTTAGTTTAATTGCAATTGCTTTATGTTACAGAGCTTTGATTTCTGTTTGGTTTTTAGATTATTGGTGTTTTGTTTATGGTTTAATTGGATTTGGGATATTTTTTGCTTTGGCGAACTTATTTTATTATGGGAGGGTTTTTGCAGGCGGAGATGCAAAACTCCTGATGGGCCTAGGGGCTGTGCTGCCATTTTCTTCTTCGCTTTTTGAAAATTTAGAAATTTTTCTTTATTTTATTGTTTTACTGCTGTTTGCGGGGAGTATTTATGGATTGTTTTATAGTTTTGTTTTAGCTTATAAACATAAAAAGGAGTTTAGTGAGGAATTTTCAAAACAGTACAACAGGAACAAAAAACTTTTTCAGGTTTTTACTTTTTTAACTATCTTGAGTTTGGTTTTGATTTTAATTCTCAGGGAGTTTATTTTCTCTTTATTTTCTTTAGTTATTTTTATTTTTCCGTTTTTGTATATCTACGCCAAGGCAATAGAGGAAGCTTGCATGATAAAAGAGGCTTCTGCTGGAAAATTGACTATTGGAGATTGGCTGTATAAAGAAGTTAGGGTCGGCAAGAAGATAATAAAGCCGAGCTGGGAAGGATTAAATGAAGAGGAATTAATGGTTTTGCAGAAGACAAAAAGGAAAATTCGTGTTAAAGAAGGCATTCCTTTCACACCAGCTTTTTTAATTGCGCTTTTGGTGTTAGTTTGGGTTTTAGAAAAAGGATTTAGTGTTTTTTAAAATAATTTAAGGAATTCTTACAGGAGCAAAAGGCAGTTCTTCGATGCTTTTGATTCTTTTTGGCTTTTTCTCTCTGGTTTTTGTTCTTAGTTTTTCCTGCAGTTCTTGAAGCTGTTTTTCTTCTGCTTTCTTTTTCTCGAGTTTTTGGTTTTTGTAAATTGGAATTATATTAACTATGCCGTGCCCTTGGACAGAAGAGGTTTCAATTTTTACTTCTTCTGGCCTGAATTTGGTTTTTAGTTTTTTTGCGATTTTCTTTGCGAGTGAGAGGATAGATGCTGGAAGTTTTTCTATTGTTTCGTGTTTTTTTGCAATAATGAGCGAGTGAGCTTTTGATAATGGGTTTATGTCAAGAACTGCTACTGCTGATTTGTTTTCATCTATTCTGTAGCTCGGGGTTTCTCCATTGATTATAGAACAAAATATGCATGAAGGCGGTTCTTTGCCAGTTTGCTGTTGAGCCATCATCTTGTTTTTTTTAAGAAAAGCTTCAACTTCTTTAGGATTCATGGCTTCTATATGCTGTTTGGCAGATTCTCGTTGTTCATCTGGAAATTTCTCTATCTGCTTGAAAAGCTGTTCTTTAATATTTGCAATTTGTTCTTCTGTTAATGTCATAAGAGAAGAAAAAAGCGAAAGATTTAAATACCTTCTTACTAATATTTATACGTATGAAAATTAGTAAGGAAGATTTGTTGAGGATAAATGAAAGATTTGGAGGAACTTTAAGAAGCAGTTCAAGCGTAGATTTTGCCATAGAAATGCAGAAGAATCTAAAACTAAGCTTTTACACAAAATTAGCTTATTTGTGGAGAGCCATATTAGTTGATCATCCATTTACAGATGGAAACAAGAGAACGGCAGTGTTTTTAGCTTATAGTTTTGCAGACGAAAACAAGAAGCAAGTAAATAGAGATTTGCTTGTTTATCAATCTATTTCAATAGCAAAGAATAACATAATAAATGTAAGGCAAATAGCGTGGAGATTGAAAACTTGCATTTACTAAATAAGAGTATAGAATAGAAATGCAAGTTTGAAAAAGAAAAATGCAATTTGATAAAAAAACAATAAACAGAATTTTAAAAAAACATAGCGAAGCTTTTGGAATGCTTGAAAATTATGACAAAACAAGAGAATTGCCTTTTCAGCGAAAAAGAATATATCTAACTTTCTCTGTTAGAACTTTGCATAAGCTTAAAGAGATTAAGAAAAAAACAGGCAAGCCAATTTCAAGAATAATTGAAGAGAAGTTTAGTTAAGTGAAAACTTAGTGGCGTTTTTTATAGTAAATCATAGATACATTGTATACTGCCTTCTCTCATCACCCAACAACCACCATAACAATCTTCCTTGTTTTTACAATTTGAGCATTTCTTATCTAACTTTAAAATTTCTCTGTTCCTATATCGTTTGAAGCCATTGTTCCAAATTTCTAAAAAAGATTTCTCTAAGATACTTCCCTCCCTAAATTTTTTGTTATCCGGCATTTCAGGACATCCTCTTACGTATCCATCAACCCCTATACAGCATGCTTTAAAACCTACAGGGCAAATTAACGGAGAATCTCTAATTTTTTCTTCAAATTCTCCTAAAAAAGTAAGATTTTCACCAACTTCTATATGTAACTTATTTTTATTTTTTAAAATAAACTCAAATAGTTGTTTAAGTTGGTCTTTTGATAAAATCAAGTTTTTATTTTCATTAGCTCTTCCAATGGGCATAACAACACAAATTCGCCAAGATTTAATTTTAAGGTTTATTAATAGAGTCATAAGCTCTTCAATATTATTAAGATTGATTGGGTTTATTGTTGTTGCTGCAGTAACATTAGGGATGTCTAATTCATTGAGTAGTTTTATAGCATTAACTGCGTTATCAAAACTTTTTGGATTCTTTCTTATTTTATTATGAATTTCTTTTGTTCCATCTAAACTAATTTGGACACTGGTTACATTTGCATTTTTAATTTTTGATGCAGTTTCTTTATTAATCAAAAAACCATTTGTTGCAATTCCTGTCTGTAATCCTTTATCAGAAGCATATTTTAATATGCTCAATAAATCTGGTCTTGTTAAAGGTTCTCCTCCCGTAACTGAAAAAGTTTTTACACCGATATTTGCCAGTTCATCAATCAGTTTTTTAACATCCTTTTCTTTCAGCTCTTTTTCGTATCTTTCTTTTGAAGCTCCGCAATGTATACAATTCAGATTACATTTTCGTGTGCAGTCCCATAATACATATCTTGGAGGAGGCAATTTTTTATAATTAGAATAAAGCATAAAGAAACTTTTTAAAAATAAATTTTGTCTAAGCTTATTCAATTTATAAGAAATCATTTTATTACTTCTTTTTCTTAGAAGAAGCCACAAAAGATACTATCGTAATAACAAGAAATACTAAAGCTGCAATCATCAACTTTCCAGCTCCAAATTGGTCAGGATTATTAGCCATCATTTCTGGAGTTCCATAAACCATCATTGATTGTTGAACTCCAAGCCATCCAGTTATTAAAGTAAGAACTAAAGAAACCCACGCAATAATTTTCAATCTTGCTTTTGTGAATATGTTCATAAATATACTATTCAAGATTAGTTTATAAATTTATCTTTGACTTCAGATCAGTTTTATCCGAAAGCCCTTCGAATTTCTTCAATTTGGCAGGAAGAAACTCCGGGAATTTCGCTGATTAGATTTTCAATTTCATCTGTGTCTTCGGTGTCTGGCCAGGCGATTAAAAGCCGCAAAGACTTTAAGCCGAAAGCAATTTCTTTTTCCTCTATTTTTATGCTCTTGGCTTTTTTCAGCTTTTTTTGGATTTCCAGCTTGATTTTTTCCAAGTTTGTGTCTATATTTTCAGGCATAACTTGAACTTCAACTGCATTCATTCCCATATTATCCTTTTATAAAAGAGATTTATAAATGTTGTGATAATAAACAATAATGCTTAAATATCCGCAATAATTTTGCAACATATACAAAAAGGGCGAAAAATGATGCAAAATTATTCACAGCTTGTTGAAAGAATCTCTAGAAGTTCTGGGCTTCCTGTTGAAGACATTGAAAGAAGAATTGAAGCGAAGAGAGCGAAACTTTCTGGCTTGATTTCGAAAGAGGGGGCAGCGCAAGTAGTGGCTTCTGAGCTTGGAATTTCATTTGAAAAAGAAAAAATGAAAATTTCTGAGCTGGTTTCTGGAATGAGAAAAGCTAATGTTATAGGGAAAATTATAGAGTTATTTCCCATAAGAGAATACAACAAGAATAACCGGCAGGGAAAAATATGTAGTTTGGTTTTAGCAGATGAAACAGGAAATATTCGAACTGTTTTATGGGATACTAATCATATTGCATTATTTGAACAGGGAAAACTAAAACAAGAAGATATTATTGAGATAAGCAATGCTGCAATGAGAAATAATGAGCTGCATTTAACCGGCTTTTCAGACATTAAACTTTCTAATGAAGTTCTAGAGAACATAAAAACAGAAAAAACATTTTATGAAAAGCAGATTCTTGACCTGAAGCAGGGAGAGAATGTTGGAATTCGGGCTGTAATTGTACAGATGTTTGAACCGAGATTTTTTAATGTTTGTCCTGCCTGCGGAAAAGGAGTTGGCGAGACAAATGAGTGCAGGGAGCATGGAAAAGTGGCTGGAGAGAGACGAGCTTTGTTAAATTTAGTTCTGGATGATGGAAGCGAGAGTATAAGAGCAGTGTTATTTTCAGAGCAAATTGGAAAAGTTATAGATAAAGGGGAGTTGGAGGGGGAGGCATTTATTAAAAAAAGAGTTGAGATGCTTGGGAAAGAGATGTTTTTTTCAGGGCAAGCCAGGAAAAACCAGGTTTTTGATAATTTGGAGTTTTCTGTTTCTGATGTGGGGGAAGTTGATATAGATAAGCTGATTGAAAAGTTAGAGAAAGGATAGGTTTTTTAAATAACCTTTTAGTATATATATTATGAAAAAAAAGAGTGTGAAAGTATTTTCATTAATTTTAGTTTCTATAGTAATAGTTTTGATTTTGTCTACAACAATTGTCTCTGCTTTAAGTTTTTCTGATGTTTGGAAATCTGTTAAGAGTTTTTTTGGTTTTGGTGAGAAAGAGAAAGGATTAGAAGGAGAATTAAGAACTGGACCAGGAGGAAGCCCTGATTATACGAGAGTTTGTGAAGAAGGAGAAAAAAGATGTGAGTTAATGCCTTCTAGAACGGCGAATTTTAGATATTCTATTAAACAATGTCAAAATAATGTATGGAACACTACAGATTATTGTGATATTAATCAAGGATGCAAAGATGGTGAGTGCACATGCATTGAAGGAGAAAAAAGGTGTTTTGAAAAACTTGCACCTAGAGATGGAGGAATTATTGAATGGATTCAAGAGTGCAATAATGGAAATTGGTTGGATGTAGAATTATGCAAAAATGGGTGTGAAAAGGGGGAATGTATTCCAGAAAATTTTTGCAGGAAATGCCCTGATTTAAATAATGATGGGATTGTGAACGGTCTTGATGGAACAATTTTATATAATTATCAAGGAGAATATAGGGAAGATTATGATTTAAATAATGATGGTCTCGTTAGTATTTTAAGTGATTCTGGCTGTATAACTGGCAATTTAAATAAAACTGTTGATGAGATTGATATTTGCGAGTCTAGTAATTGTTCTGACGGAGCTTGTATAAATAATTCTGCATACCTTTATTTAATTGAAAAAGATATTAATGTTTTAAAATATAATTCCACTATTGTTAACAATAATTGTGAGGTTTTAAATAGTGTTATTTGTGAGTCTCATAAGGCAGTTTATTATCCAAATATTTTGGGCATTGAAAGTGTTGAAGCGATTGTTGAAGTTCCTGAAATTGCGCTTGCTAATGGCGAACTTGAAACTTTTATTTTAAATAAATATAAGCCTTGGGCAGATGATTATCAAATAGTGGCTTGGGAAGGAACAGATAATGTTTATTTGTTTTATAAAAAATCAGATACTATAATGAACTATGTTATTGTGTGGCCTAGTGGTGATAAAATTGTTTTAAATAAGTTAAATAATTGGGATACTTCTCAATTTGATGACAATTATTTAGAAGAGTTTATAGGGGATTATATAACTAAATATCCTTCAGGCATTATTAGTGAAGAAGACAAGTGTTATTGGTTGGATAATGGTGTTAGAATTATGATAGAGGAATTAGAAACAGGAGGAGAAAGAGTTGTTTTAAGAGAAGGAGCGAATGTTCTTGAGAAAGAATTTTTTGTAACGCAGTCTGGCGATGGCGGGCAGATTTGGGAGATGATAAGCATAAACATTACAGGCAAGCAAGTGACTTTAAGAGAATTAGATGGATTAGAAATTGTTGTTTTGTTGGATTCTGATTTACAAGGCGCATTTACTTTAAGATCTGGGCAACAGGCTAGTTTGAAGGTTTATGAAAATTTAGAACAAGATTATATTGCAGTTAATTGGCCTCCTGATTCTATAATTGATACTTTTTATAACTGCGCGCATGAGCAAGAACTAGAGCCAATTTATATTGTTATTCGCGATAATCCTTCTTATGAAGAGCAAAAATTTGCCTACAAAATACAAGACCAGATTTCTCGAAGCACCAAATTTTATTATGGGGAACCAATAGAGAACCAATATATGCTCGGAGAGAATTATGATGGTTCCTTGGTTGTAGGAGTCAAGAATAATAAAGCGATAGTTGTGACTCCACAATATGGAGATGCTCAAGATTATGAATTTGCATTAGAAGTTGATAATTATTTAAGAGATTTAGTAAATTCAGGAGAGCTTTCTAGTGTTTGCCCTATTATTAACAGTTCTGGATTAGTGAATCGAGATATAATGCAGTCTTTTTGCATTGAAGAAGGAAGCTGTGCAAGCTGCGGATTATTTGGGCTTTTTTGTGGTGAAGCAGAGTGCTTGAGCTTGAAAGAAGGATGCTACTTTACAAACATTCCTATTTGGCCTAATGAGTGCAAGCCATGTTCTGACTTAAGATGTTCAGAATATTTAGAAGAAAGTTCTTGTTATTCTAGCACTTGTGGCTTGGAATGCGTTTGGGAAGCAGGTAAGTGTGAGGAAATTGGCCCTCTTGAATGTGAGAGAGATACTGATGATGGAATAAATTCAGTGAAAAGAGGGCAGCCATATCAAACATATTATACTCCTGATCCTTATAATCCTGATTACATGGAAAGAGAAGAAGTGCTTGTTGGAGAGCCAGATAGGTGTATTGATGATAGTACTTTAAAAGAATACTTCTGTGATTATGACTGGATAACTGAAAAGCAGATTGTGAAAGATATTGAGATAGAGTGCCCTAATGGAGAGTGGGACAGATATCACTTGTAAATTAAAATCAAATTATGCCAGACCATTCTAACAAATAAAGCCATATTCATTCTGTCATATCTTTTTTGGCTGACTTTCCATCCAAACATCTTTTTATCA
>Ga0315286_10002441_pt1 | contig 17341 bp, 17 predicted proteins | sample YL17G10_0_MG_FD_205038 | JGI IMG/M metagenome (GOLD analysis project Ga0315286, IMG submission 205038) | Sediment microbial communities from Yellowstone Lake, YNP, Wyoming, USA - YL17G10_0 | ecosystem: Environmental > Aquatic > Freshwater > Lake > Sediment | place: USA: Wyoming | collected...
AGAGGCGTTGAAAGGGCCGAAGAAGAAGAAGCCGGCGAAGAAACGCTGAGCCCCGGGTCTAGTCCGTGATCGTCGCGATCACCGGCCCGTGATCGCTCGTGCCGATCTCGCGGTACGCCGCGCACGACGCGGCCTGCTTCGCGATGGACACGCTCGCCAGCACGTAGTCGATCCGCCAGCCGATATTGCGCTGGCGCATGTTCCTCCACGGCGGCCACCAGGTGAAGAGTTGGTCGTTGGCGGGGTCGAGGGCGCGGCCAAGATCCACGAGCCCGGTCGCCAGCAACCGGTCGAAGAGCGCCCGCTCCTCGGGCAGTTGGCCGATGACGGTGTCCTTGCGCTCCTTTGGATGCACATCGATTTCGCGGTGTGCCACGTTGAGATCTCCGCAGAACACCACCGGCTTCCCTTCATCGGCCATGCCGCGCGCATGGTCGATCAGGGCCTCGAGAAAGCGTATCTTGGCGGCGAAGTCCTTCCCGCCGTTCGGCACGTAGATCGACGAGATCGTGACGGCGCCGACCTCGGCCGAGACGATGCGCGTTTCATGATCGAAATCGGGGTGCGTGAACGCCGGCTCGTTCGGGCAGCAGGCCTTGTGCACGAGGAGTGCGACGCCCGAGTACGCGCGCTCGCCGTGCCAGTACGACCAGTAGTCCGTGAGACCTGAAAGAGACGCGGGGATCTGGTCGCGAGTTGCCTTCAGTTCCTGCAGGCAGACGACGTCAGGCTCCTCGCGGCCGATCCACTCGAGCACCTGCGCTTCACGGGCGCGGATGCCGTTGATGTTCCAGGTGGCGACTCTCATGTTGGTGACGACGCCTCTGTTCCCGGGCGCCATCTCGCGGACATCGGCGCGAGACGTGAACGCTCGTCGATGATAGCACCTGGCCGGGAGTCAGGATCCCCGCCTCCCGACCGCCGGGCTGGGCGCAGGGCGACGCTCCGCGACAACAGGGGCGCGACGTCACAGAGGCTACAGCACCTGCTTCCTGCGGGCCATCCACAACGCACCGCACAACGTGAGCGTGCCGATGGTAATCAGGGAGCTGTCGTCAAACGCGTGCCAGAGGCGTCGCCCCCACAGGTCGTACCAGTTTCCCCCGGTGAGTACACACCCTCCAGCGGTCCAGAGTCGAGCGCGCGGTCCCAGGCGGTGGAAGTTGAAGAGGAGCAGAAAGACCGCCAGTTGGACAAAACCGAACGCGCTGTAGGCCGTGGACGACAGCAACGGAATCAGCGCGATCAGCGCCGCGAACTCCAGCACGTGACCGTCGGGGAGGTGCCGACCTCTCTTGATCAACCAGAGCACGGCAACTCCGATGAGGGCCAGCACCACTCCGTGGAGGGCGACCACCATGCCGGTCGTCCTCGAGAGGAACCTCATCGGGGAGTAGCGAACCAGCACGGAAGACACCGTATGGTTGCCCGGTGTTCCCACGTCTGCCTTCTGATTGAACTCCGTCTCGAAGGTCTTCCCCTGAGAACGGTACTGATGCCAGAACTCCGTCCGCTCGTAGAAGAGCCTCGGTGACAGGAACAGCGCCGTCACGAGCACGGCGAACCACGCAAGTTCCCGGTACCGTCGTTTGAGCATGAAGTACGGGACAAAGATCAGCGCCAGGGGCTTGATGAAGATGCTCGCGGCCCAGATGGCCGCGAGAGTCACGGGCCGGTTTCTCGAGAAGAGATACGCCACGCCCAGGTACATGACGAGCAGCAGTTGGTTGACCTGCCCCAGGTGGAGCTCCCGCTGGACGTGCACGCCGAGGATGATTCCCGCGAGCAGCAGGAGGGTATTCTGGGGCTTGGGGGCGCCGTCCCGAAAACCGGGATGCACGAGCGACAGGCTCAGGTAGAAGCCCAGCAGGACCGCAGCCGTCAGAAACTGCCAGTACACGACCTTCGCCACCGGCAACGGGAGGCGAGCGATCGGCGCGAAGTAGATGGCGGCCACAGGCGAGTAGAGATACTCGTAGAAGCCGTCCTCTTCCGGACGGTACAGGTTCTCGCCCGCCGCAACCCGCGCGCCAGCCTTGTAGTAGACCTCGAAGTCGCGACACGCGAAGCGGCCGTTGTGCATCTCCGCGCACATGAAGATCACAGACGCGAGGCCAAGGAGGCAGAACGCCAGCCACGGCCGGCCGGGACCGTCCAGGAAACAGCGAAGGCGGGAAGGAAACATGGCGCGCATCTGAGCGACCGGGATCGGTACGCATCGAGGATTCTACTCAATCTCCACGCGACACGCGGCTCCATCACGCCGGGTGTAGAATCCTGACGGTTTACGATGGCCGCGATCGAGCACGCCCAGAGAGGGAATCGACCGCCGACGCGAGCAGGATGACTGTCGGCTCTACGAAGTATCCGGAACGGAATGCCTACTGTTCCCCGGCCACCAATCCGTCGCGGCGAACCGCGCTTCCTTGTCTGGCGCAACGGGAAGCTTGGCAATACGATTGTGGCCATCCCGCTGATGCTCGCCTTGCGCCGGGCCTTCCCGCATTGCCGCCTCGCCGTGGTGGTGGATCGCCTCGGACGCGACCTCCTGTCGGCGTACGCGGAGATCGACGATCTCATCGTGTACGAACGCCGCCACGGTCGCGAAGCGCTCACCGAGTCGGTGCGTCTCGTCCGCCGTCTCAGCGCAGACCGGTTCAGTCATTCGTTGCATCTTAAGCGGTTTTTCCGGAATGCGTTCCTCGCACGGCTTGCGGGCATCCCCAACCGATTCGGATTCGATACCGGCGGACGGGCGCCCCTGCTGACGAAGACGGTCCCGTACCGCGAAGACCGGAACATCGTGCTGACGTGCCTGTCGCTCCTGTCGCTCCTTGGCCAATCCGAGCAGGGCGTGGCGCCGTATCAATATCCGGCGTGCGACGCCGACGCGGCCATCGCAGCCGGACTCCTCGCCGGATGCGGAGCGGCCGACCGGCCGTACGCGTTCATCCACTGCGGCGCCACCACCCAGGCGTCGCACCGTCTGACCGCTGGCGCCATCAAGGCGCTCCACTCGGCAATCGCCCGCCAGTTGTCACTCGTGCCGATCCTGATGATGGGGCCAGGCGACGAAAGCGTGGTGGCTGAGGCCCGCATCGCATTCGGCCGTGACGGGCCCGCGGTCTGCGACTTCAGGCCGCACTCGGTGCGTGTCACGATTGAAGCGTTGCGCCGGGCACGTCTGTTCGTGGGCCAGGACTCGGGCCCTGCCCACCTCGCGGCTCTCGCCGGCACGCCCGAAATAGTCTATTACGTCGAGCGATCGGACATGGCGATGCACCTCGCCAAGTGGAAGCCGTGGCAGGAGCAGTGCGCAACGTGCGTGGTTCCGGAAGCACCCGCGGAAGATCTTGTGCTTGGTGCGTTCGCCCGCGCGGTCGAGACCCTTCGACTCGGAACAGCCGAACCGCAGTCGAACCCGCCGTGACCCGTTCAAGGGGCCGGGAAGCGCCGGTCGCTCATGCGATCCTCTCGACGATGTGACGCCCCTCGCGCAGCAGGCCGTGGATCCACGCGTACTCGAACCGCCCCCCGCGGCCCGAAAGTTCCAGGTTGCGAAACTGTTCGAGTCTCGCCCGCACGCGTTGCGCCCGGCTCTCGCCGTCGAGGTCGAGCACTGGATACGCGTCGGGCACTCGCAGCGCCATCGAGTCGATCACGTCCTCGGGGCGGAAACCCAGGAGGGACGCCAGGGCGCTCGTCGTCGCCCCAACGAGCGCCTCGTCCGATTCCATCCACGCCGGGTCGGTCTCCGCGCACGGGATCTCCGCGACCAGTGAGGTCTGTCCGGGTGGCGACATGACGACGCTGCGATTGCGCGGCTCGAAGACCCGGGTGAACGGCGTCGCACGATCCGGGAAGTACACGGTGGCGCTTCCGGTGACAGACGGCCGGTCGATGCACAGCGCGACGACGCGGAGGCTTCGGAAACGCAACCGGGAGGCGTCCCCGGCCACATCGTCCGGGAGGGGAGGGTCGAGCAATCGGACGAGGCGCGGGAGAGGAATCGTGCTGACCAGGCGGTCGACCTCCAGGCATTCGTGACCGTTGACTTGCACACTCGTGATCGCCCCGCCGTCGTGGTGCACGCGGGTGACCCGTGCCCCGGTCCTGATGTTCGCGCGGCCGCACGATCCGGCGAGGGCGTCTGTGATGTCGCCGATCCCATGTGCCGGGTAGTAGAAGGCCCCATCGACGTGATTGGCATGAGCGGCTCGGCCACAGATGGCCCCGGTCAGGGCGGAGCGAACGGTCAGTCCCTTCAGCCGTCCGCCGCCCACCCGTGGCGACAGCTGCGCACAGGACACGCCCCACAGCTTGGATGAGTAGTTCAACAGAAAGAGGTCCGCCAGTGTGCGCCCGTAGGCCCGGACCATCGCGTCTTCGAAACTCGGGTGCTCGGCTGGCCGGCGCAACCGGGCAGCCGCCATCTCGAGCACGGATCGGGCGACCGTCAAGGGGCCGAGGGTCGCGATCAGGTTCAATCCGGACGGGGGAAAATCCACGAGCCGCCCACGATGCCAGATGTGGCTCCCCAACGAGACCCGGTGCATCCCGCCGCCTGTCAACGACAGCACGTCACGCGTCACGTCGGGATCCCTATCGTGGAACCGATGGGCGCCGAGGTCGAAGGCGAAGTCGCCCCGGCGCACGGTCCGGCACAGTCCGCCCGGCCGATCGGACGATTCAATGACCGTAAACGGCAGACCGCGACATCGGGCGTAGTGACCGACAGCCAATCCGGCGATCCCGCCGCCCAGAACCGTGACGTGCGGAGCCCGGGCCACCTCAGTCGAGACGCTCATAGAGGCCTGCGAAGAGAGTCTTCCGGTACCGGCGGCTTAGCCCGCACGTTTCGAGTTGGCCTTCGGCGTCAGACACAAACCTGGGCCGTTTGACGTCGATGAGGGCACACGCGTCGTAACCGGCGAACCTGGCGCCGGCGACCCGACGATACCACCCGACCACGCGTCGCTGGTCGGTTGGCAGGTCTCCGAAGTAGTGCAGGTCGGGACGAAACAGGTTGAACTGAAGGGCCGGGTCGTGCATCGGATCGTGCGGCCCCGAATGGGTCAGCACGTAGTCGATGGCCGCCTGCTGGGGCCAATTGGTGGATTTGATCGACAGGACACGGCCGACCACCGGCGCGAGCGCCAGAAGGAAGACCGCCGCGAACCGCTGACGTGACGCCAGCGCCAGGCGCTCGAACACCCCGTGGAGCGCCCACGCCGCCACGACGGCCAGCAGCGGCAACGACTGCAGCAGGTAGTGGAGCCGTAGCGCACGCGTCACGATCAAACAACCGAGGATGGCACATGCGATCACCGCGACCGTGGTCAAGGCGTCTTCGGCCCACTGTCGCCACAGCAGGACACCCGCTCCCCCACACGCCAGGCACCAGAACGGCGCGTTCACGACCAGGCCGGACCCAGTCGTCGGGAATCTGGGCAACTCGGCTGTGACCATGACATTGAAGAGCCAGTTCGTCCAGAAGTAATCGCGCATCGCCCCGATTGCCGCCAGATACCCTCCCGCTGCGACCATCGTCACGCCAAGGCCGGCTCCGAACCAAGCGACGGTCGCGCCAGGCACCCATCGCCCCGAACGCACCCGGCGAACGGCCGCGAGCGCGGCGAACGCGATCAGGAGGAAGACCGCCTTCTGCAGGAATGCGATGGCGACTCCTGCCGCCACCCCCGAAACGACCGCATCCACCCGGCGCCGGCCTTCGATCGCACGCACGAAGAACAGCACCGACAACGCGACGAACAGCATCATCGGTACGTCGGGCCTGACCATGATACTGGCCTCCAGGAACGACGTCGTTGAAACCAGGAGCAGAGCCGACAGCCAGGCGACGCTCCGCGATCGGGTGACACGAAGGGCCAGACCCCACGTCACGCCGAGCGTGGCGAGCGCCAGCAGGTAGAAGATCAGCCGGAAGATCAGGACGGTCGCGCCGGACTCCCCAACCAGCCGGAGCAGACCCGCCAGCATGTACCAGAGCAGGGGGTGATGGTGCTCGAAGAAGTCGAGGTAAGGAACGCGTCCGTTCGCGACGCGCCAGGCCGCATGGACGTGCTCAATCTCGTCGGGTCTGAACGGCTTGATGAGGGCGATGCCCAGGAGACAGACGGCAAGACCGGCGAGAGCCGCGACCTCCCACCGGTGGCCGTCCTCGGGAAGGGGACGGGTGGTCCTGCTCACCGACGCGGTCGACCCCGTCGAGACGTCAACATGGGTGCTCACGGCAACAACGGCTTGAGCACAGGCCACACCATGGCGGGGGTGATGGCGTCCATGCATCGCCCCGCGCGGCGCCGGCACCGGCGACGGCAGCAGGGCTCGCAGTCAACCGGACTGCGGACCGCCAGGTGCTCGCACCGATAGGGCACCACGCGTTCGACATCGGTCGGTCCGAACAACGTGACGTACGGCGTACCGAGCGCGGCCGAAAGATGTCCGGGCCCTGAATCGGGGCCGACCGCCGCCTGCGCCGCCGCGAGGGTCGCACCCAGCTCGGTCACCGATGTCTGGCCGACCAGGTTCACGATTCTCGGGTTCACCATCGCGGGAACGATACGTTCAGCGAGACCCCGTTGTGAGCGGTCACCCAGCAGCACGACGTGGCGCGGTGTCTCGCGATCGATCAGCGAGACCAGGCCCTTGTAGCCGTCCGCCGTCCAGTCCTTCGACCGCCACGACGACCCCATGACGATGGCGACGTACCCCGCCCCGATCGCGCGTACGGCCTCGGGCAACAACCGCGCATCCGCCAGCCGGTGCAGGCCGAAATCGAGAGATTCCGGCACCGGCAGCCCAAGCTGCTCCGCGAACGCCAGGTAATGGCGCCACTTGGGGAAACGCGGCGGTCGCTGGGCGATGTGCTCGGTGTTGAACAGGTGGTTGAACTCCCTGGTGTTCGCGGGGTGGAAGCCAACCCGGCGCGGGGCGCCGGACGCGCGGGAGCAGATGCCGCTCTTCAGGTGCCGCTGCAGGTCCAGCGTGATATCGGCTCGCTCGGCGCGCAGCTCCCGGACGAAACCCGACATCGCGGCTGGCGTCCGCTCGCGAGGAAACGTGATGAGCCGATCAACACCGGGATGGGCCGCGACCAGTTCCCGCCAGCGCCAGTCCACCAGCCACGAGATCCGGGCGCCGGGCCGTTGGTGCTTCACGAGAGACACCAGCGGCAGAGCACGCGCGATGTCCCCGAGCGATCCCATCAGGACGATGAGAACGGCGGGCGTCTCTGCAAGCGTCCGAGGGGACGGCTCACTCGTCACAGTCGGGCATCGCGGCAACCTCCGGGGGAGCCGGCACGGCTCCGGGTCGCAGACGCCTGGCGCCGGAGCACAAACCCCGACGCGAATGCCCGATGAACTCGAGCAACTCGATGATTTCAGGCAGGCAGGCCAGTTCGGCGTGAATCCGCTCGACGGCCTGGCTCGTGTTGAGACCACTTCTGTACAGGATCCGAAAGGCCTGCTTCAGTTCACGGCGGGCGTCGACGCTGAGCGATGCGCGGGCGAGGCCGACGCGATTCAGCCCGTACACCAGGGCCGGCGCCGGACCATTCGTCAGCATGAACGGCGGGGCGTCCTGCCTGAGGCCCGAGTCGCCGCCAATCATGGCCAGGCGGCCGACTCGCACGAACTGGTGCAGAACCGAGATGCCTCCGACCGTGGCGCCGTCGTGAATCTCACAGTGTCCCGCCACGTGCACGGCGTTCGCGATGGTCACGCGGTCGCCGAGACAACAGTCATGGCCGACGTGGGCTCCCATCATCAGCATGCCGTCACTGCCGATGCGGGTGGCCGAACCAGCTTTCGTTGCCCGCGACACTGTTGTGAATTCACGAAAGACCGTGCGCGCCGCGACATGGAGGAACGTCCGGTCGCCCCGGTACGAACGGTTCTGAGGATCGCCGCCGAGCACGGCCCCCTGGTGCACCACGCAGCCCTCGTCCAGCCTGACACCGTCGAGGATACTTGCGTGGCTCATGATCACGACACCATCTCCCAGCACGACATCGTCGGCCACGCAGGCGAACGGTCCAATCTCGACGTCCGAGCCGAGGACGGCTCTACTTCCCACAACCGCAAGAGGATGGACCGCCATACAGAAACTCCGCGCGTTCAGGGAAACCGAGAAAGGCACCCGGCCAGAGGCCGCGACGGGTGCACGCGGGACCGCCTGGCAGCAGTATACACGATGCGCGGCGGGACCCGGGCCTGACGACGCCGGGCTCCGCGCTGCACGCCGCGAGCCTCTCGCTGTCGCCCCGATCTCCTAGCGGACATACACCGGGTTCGACAGGATCCAGGGCCAGAGTCGGCCGTTGCCGTCGTCGATGGACACCTCGGCGCGGCAGGCCCCGGGCCGGGTCGGACGGTACTCAACGCGCCGCCCGTGCTGCGCCGGGATGTCCGTCAACTCCACCGCTGTGCCATTGCAGATCACGACGGGCCGGGCCCCGCGTGGCAGCGAGGCGTAGGCGAGGTCCAGGTGAAGGACCGGGTGGCGATCGACGCGCACGTCGCCGCCCATGGTCACCTCGTCCGCGTCAGCGATGGCGCCAAACCGGAAGCCGCCCGCGCCGCCAAGGGTATCGATGCCGCAGAACGATCGGCCCCTCGCGAGCGCGTCGACGAGGGCGGCCCCATCGGCGAGGGCGTCTCCGGTTCGCGGGTGTCCGACGCCTACGTACATCTGCAGGCTGTCCATCATGACGTCGTAGGACGGTCGACCATGCGCGTCCACCGCGCAGAACCCGGCGACCCGCCGCGAGACGAGCAATTCGTCCCACCGCGACAACGTGCGGGTCGGTCGCTGCAGCAGTCGCATCAGTGCGTACTTCGCGTTGACCGCGTAGGCGAGCGCCGCCGGCAGAAGCCTGAACGGGGACGCGAGCGCGTCGCGGAACTCCTGGTCCGCTGACAGAATCTCGAGTCCTGCCAGGCCGGGATCGTCGAGACGGGTGTAGGGCCGCTTGCGGCCGAGCGGATGGGCCGCCACCGGCGCACCCCCCAGAGCGCGGATGGTCACGAGCGCGTCCTTCGCCTTTCGCTCCCGGGGTGTCAGCGCCCGGCTCGCGCCAAGGGCCGTCACGTGGCCATCCGGCGCCGAGACCTCGGGAGAGAACACGAGCAACACACCGTCCACGATCCGGGCTCTCGCCGCTTCCGTCCGGTTGTGGTCGGCCACCAGCACCCACGTCGCCCCGCTCGTCCGGGCCGCACGCACGACGTCGCCGATGGTTCCCAGACCGTCTGACGCCAGCGTGTGGACGTGGTAGACGCCACGCCACGTTCCCGGATCGGCAACGAACGACAACTGCTGTCGCGGGTAGACGACGGTCGCCGCGTGAGCCAGGAAAAGGATGAGCGTGATCGCCACCGCCGCCGCGAGCCCCCACGCGACGCGGCACACTGTCTTCCAGGCGTTGCTGGCTGTGGACATCGACGCCGTCTCCAGGCGCCGCCCGGCGCCGGACATCCCATCCCGCGTGTACGGTAACATGAGCGGCCGCCGACAGCCGGAGAGACCGGTGAATCACAGCAACTGGACCCTGACCGTCGCACCCGCGTGGAAGACCTCGCTCGGCGATCCCGCCCGTGTGCTCGCTCTGCTGCAATCTCCCGATACCCTGGTCCAGGAGAACGAACGGGGCTCGGTCTCCATTGTCCGGCACGGCGAAGCCGTCCTCGTTGTCAAGCGGTCGAAGACCCAGGAGCGGCGGCGCTGGACCCAGTTGCTCAGCACCTACCGCGGCGGCGAAGGCTCGCGGGCGTTTCGCAATATGCGCCGACTGCACGAGGCGGGGCTGCTTGTTCCTGAACCCGTCCTGGCCCTGGAGCGGACGCGATGGGGCTTCGTCGTGGTCTCCTGGCATGCCTACCGGTATCTGGACGGGCAGGCATGTACCTGCGCCGACGCGGCACTCATTGCCCGGACCCTCGCGCATCTGCACGAGCACGGCTGGGTGCATCGCGACCCGCACGTCAGGAATTTCCTGAAGAACGGCGACGGGGCCAGCATCATCGACTGCGCGAAGGCCAGGCCGTGGCAATCCAGCTATGCGAGGCGGTACGACGTCGTCCTGCTGAACAAGTGCTGTCCCGGTTCGCGCGAGTTCTATCCCGGGTTCTCGGCGTCCGATCCGCTGTACGTCCTGGCCCAGTGGCAGAACAACTGGATCGTCCTGTGGCGCCGGGTGAAGCGGGCGGTGCGCGGCTGGTTCCGGGTACGTCGCGACGAGTCAGCCGCGGCGCCCTTCGACGGCACGGGAGAGCGCAGGTGATTCGGCCTGTCGTCCAGATCAACACGAATGCCGACTGGTACGGTGGCGAATATCAGGTCCTCAAGCTGGTCGAGGGCCTGAGCGCGTTGGGATACCAGACGATCCTGCTCGCCAACGCGGCCGGAGCGCTGTTCCGCCGGGCACGAGATGCGGGTCTGCCCGTCCTGCCACTCCCTCCTCTGGTGTGCCGGAAGTGGTGTCCGGCTGGCCGCACGGTTGTCCGCCGCCTCCTGGCTGGGTGCACCCCGGCGCTGTTCCATGCCCACGACTCGCGAGCGTTGACGCTGACGCCCGGCACGATGGGAGGCGCGCCGGTGCCGGTCGTGCTGGCGCGCCGTGTGTCGTCGCCCTTACGCACCAATCCGGTGTCCCGGCGACGGTACAGCCCGGATCGAGTCGCCGCGGTGGTGGCGGTGTCCGCAGCGGTGAAAGACGTGCTGGTCTCCGGCGGAGTGCCGGAGCGCCTGATATCCGTGGTGCCGTCGGGCATCGACATCCGGCAACTCGACGCCGCTCTGCCCGATCGATCGATTGCCGGGCTCGCGGGCGGCCGACGGTGTATCGGCGGCGCCGGCGAACTCACGAGGAAGAAGAACTGGGCCATGCTGGTTCGAGTCGCCGCCGAGACGAAACGCCGCGGCCTCGACCTCGCGTGGTTCGTGGCTGGAGACGGCCCGGAGCGGTCGCGCCTCGAGGACCTGGCCCGGCGCATGGGTGTCGGTGACGACGTCCGGCTGATAGGATTCAGAGACGACGTGGAGTCTTACACGAAAGGGCTCGACATCCTGCTTCACACATCGCGGGCCGAAGGCACGCCGGGGGCGGTCAGGATGGCGATGCTGGCTGGTGTGCCCGTCGTCGCGGTCAATACCCGCGGGACGCTCGACGCGCTCGGAGGCTGCGGGCTCACCGTCGACCTGGACGACGATCGTGCCGCCGCCGCCGCGATCGAACGCGTGATTCGCGACGACGCGCTCAGGGCACGTCTGGCCGCGCAGGCGTCTGCGTCTGCCCGCGTGCGTTTCGACATCGGCGCGACGGTGACGGGTACCATCAAGGTGTACGAGGCCGTGCTGGGAGGCGCGATCGAGTGCCGTCAGATCCGATCATGAACGATCCGCTACCGGTGTCCGCGGTGATCATCACCCTGAACGAGGAAGCCAATCTTCCTCGATGCCTGGCCAGCCTGCGCGGCCTGGTCTCGGAGGTGGTCGTCCTGGATTCCGGCAGCACCGACCGTACGCGTGAGATTGCCGCCGAATACGGCGCCCGGTTCGAGTCTCAGCCCTGGCAGGGCTACGTCGGCCAGAAGAACGCCGCGCTCGGTCGCGCCGCGCAGACATGGGCGCTGTGCCTGGACGCCGACGAAGCGGTCTCGCCCGAACTGGCTGTCTCGATTCGAGAGCTGTTCGCACGTGGTGAACCCGAACACGACGGGTACCGGGTCAACCGGTTCAACTTCTACCTGGGCGACTGGATCCGTCACGCCTGGTACCCGGAGTGGCGGTTGCGCCTCGTGCGCGTCAACGGCGCTTTGTGGCGGGGCGCCGACCCTCCCGATCACCTCGAGGTGGCAGGGACGACCGCGCGCCTCGACGGGCACCTGTTCCACTACTCGTACGCCGATCTGCAGGATCATTTCCAGCGCATCCTCAAGTACGCGCCTCTCGCGGCGGCGGCCCGCGCTCGCGGCGGACGGCCCGTGCGGTGGTACCACCTCGCGTGCTCGCCGTGGCTGGCCTTCTTCAAGTCGCTGGTCCTGAAGCAGGGCTGGCGCGACGGCTGGCGCGGCTGGGTCATCGCCTTCGCCACCCTGACGAAGGTCTTTGCAAAATACGCCTTCCTCTGCGAGAAACAATGGTCGAATCGGACGTGAGCCGGCATGCGTATCCGTCGGGGGACGACCGTCGCGCCGGGTCTGGCAGACGATAGAGGGCTTGCCGGCGAACGGATGGCAACCGGTATGGACATCCTGGTGCGTATGCCTAACTGGCTGGGCGATGCCGTCATGGCCGTGGGCTTTCTCAACAGGCTGAAGGAGGTGCACCCCGACGCCTGCGTGCATGCCATTGTCCGCGAGGGACTGGGGGACCTTGTCCGCATGCTGCCGCAGATACACGTGGTTCATCGCATTCGTCCCGACCAGGGGGCTTCGCTGTCCGGGGCGCACCGGCTTGGCAGGCAGATCGCCGCCAGCGGAGGGTTCGATCTGTTCTTCTGCCTTCCGCCTTCGTTTTCATCGGCATTCATGGGTTTCTTCACGCGCAGCCGGCAGCGGGTTGGATACCGTGGTCAATGGCGGTCATGGGCGTTGACGCGCGCGTACACGAAACCCGCCGGTATGCACCGGGTGGCTGCATATGCGCATCTGTTGCACGAGTACCTTCCGAGCGCCGTGCGCGGGCTTGAGGTTTCCATCACCCCTGGCGCGGCACACGGATGTCCGGGATTCACTGGCGGCGAAGGGAGGTTCATCGGCCTGAACATCAACTCCGAGGCCGCATCGCGGCGGTTGTCACCAGGGCGTGGAGCGGTCATTGCCGATGCGCTGGTCGAAGCATTCGACTGCACAGTGGTGCTGATAGGAACCGAGTTCCAGGCTACGCGCACAGCGGCACTGGCGGCAGCGATGCGCCGTCGTGAACGATGCATCGACATGGCGGGAAAGACAACCCTGCCGCAACTCGCGTGGCTGCTGGCGGAACTGCATGCTTTCGTGACGGTGGATTCGGGTCCCGCCCACCTTGCCAACGCCGTCGGCACGACCACCGTGGCCCTGTTTGGAGCGGGTGATGACACCAGGACCGCACCGTGGGACGCGGCACGACTGCGGGTGCTGCGGGCGCACGATTCGCCGTGCCAGATGTGCGGCGAGAATGACTGCCGCCAGGGCACGCCATTCTGCCTGGACGACATCGCTGTCGAGTCTGTCGTGGCGGCCATTCGAGCACTCACCGCGTTTGACGCGTGTCCGAGGAACGTCGGACCGAGCGTGGTCCGCGAAGAATGCCAGGACGCTTCAACCCGACTCACACCGGCGGAGACTCGCCTCGACTGAGCACCAGATTCCTCGCATAGACGACAAGGCCGGCAGCCTGTCCGAGGATGAAGACCGGATCTCGGCGGTGGATGGCGTAGACCAGAAGGAGCGCGCTGCCCGCCAGAGACAGGTACCAGAACGACCTGGGAATCACCACCCGGCGACGGCGCTCGGACACGATCCACTGGACGAGGAAGCGCCCCGCGAAGAGCGCCTGGGCCCCTAATCCCAGGAGGAGCCACAGATCGACGGTCATGGAATCTCCTGTTCACCCTGTCGGCTCTTCGCGGCACGATCGCGTCGCCCGCCTGGGGCACGCGCATGGTATCACCGCCCTCTGTCGACGCGGGCCCCGGCCCGGCGTCGTCGCGTTCCGTTGACCGTGCGAAACCCCGTGGCTATGATGGGGCACGATGCCGACCGGTTCGAGCCGCATCGCGACACATGGCCTGTTTCGTCCTGCGCGGGCGGGACGTGGAGAGGTCGCGCCGCCACGGCCGATCGCCGGTTGGTTCGGCCTGCTCGCCTTGCGCGGTGTCGCGCTCCTGCCGTTCCCGATCATCTACCGGGTCGCCGGTGTTCTCGGGCGCATCGCGGCGCGGCTGCCCCTTCGGCCGGTCCGCTTCGCAACGATCACGATCCGCACGAGCTTTCCCGGGCTCAGCACTCGTGAGCGGGCAGCGCTCCTGCGCCGCAGCACGGCCGAAAGCGCAAGGACGGTCTGCGAGCTCGGCGCTTTGTGGACCTGGAGTCGCAATCATGTGCTCGGCCTCGTGCGGGAGGTGCGCGGTGAACACCACCTCCAGGCCGCGCTGGCCCACGGCCGCGGCGTCATCCTGGCGGGTCCGCACCTCGGGGCATGGGAGCTGATAGGGCTCTACTGTTCGTCCCGGAGTTCGATCACGGCCCTGTACAAACGCCCGGCCGTCACGACTCTCGAGCGCTTCTATCGTCGCGGGCGCACCCGATTCGGAGCCCGGCTGGCACCGGGGACGCCGGGCGGGATTCGGACCCTGGTCCGTGCGCTGTCGGACGGTCACATCGTGGGCATTATGCCGGACCAGGATCCGCGACGCGGCGCCGGCGTGTTCGTCCCGTTCTTCGGCGTTCTCGCGAATACGACCACGCTGGTTTCACGGCTCGCGCAACGGTCCGGGGCGCCCGTCGTCCTCGCCTTCGCCGAGCGGTTGCCGGCAGGCGCCGGGTTCCGCCTCCACTTCAGCCCCGCCTCGCCGGCCGTGTACGATGCGGATCTACTTGCGTCCGCGTCGGCGCTGAATCTCGACATCGAACGCCTGGTTCGCGACTGCCCGGAGCAGTACCTCTGGAGCTACAAACGATTCCGCGTCCGCCCGCCCGGCGAGGCGAATCCGTACCGGCCGATCGCGCATGCCGAGCCAACTCCCCGCTAGCCGACTCGATCGCCTCGGGCGGCAGGTCAGGTACCGCACCGAAGCGGCGATCGTCGACGGGTTGTCGGTCCTGGCCGGGGTGGCATCACCCCGGGTCCGCCAAGGCATCGGCACCGCGCTCGGCACCGTGATGTGGGCTGTCGACGCGCGCCATCGCCGCGTGGCACGCGACAATGTCCGGTTGGCGTACGGTGACACGTTGCCGCCCCGGGAGGCTCACCGGCTGGTGCTCGGCTCGATGCGGCACTTCGCGAGGCTGGCCGTCGAGACGCTTGCCTTTGAGCGGTACCTGGCCGAGAAGGTGGATGCCCGTGTGCGCGTCGAAGGGGTCGAGCATCTGCGCGACGCGTACGCGAGGGGGCACGGCGTCATCGGGTTCACGGGCCACCTGGGCCATTGGGAGTTGCTGTCGTTCATGTTCGGACGCCTGGGGATCCCTGCCACAGGCATCGCGCGTCCGCTCGACAACCCGTACCTCGAAGCGCGGCTGGTCCGGCTCCGGACGCTGTCCGGCAACCGGGTGATCAACAAGCGCGGCGCCTTTCGCGAGGCACTGGCCGTGCTGCAGCGGGGCGGGTTTCTCGGCATCTGGATCGACCAGCGGCCCAAGCGTGGAGGAATCCTGGTTCCCTTCTTCGGAACCGATGCCTACACGACGGACGGGCTCGCGCGGCTGGCGCTCGATTCGGAGGCCGCGATCGTGCCGTGTTTCGCGGTGCACGAGGCCGACGGGTCATGGCGCATGGTCATCGAACCGGAGGTGCCTCTCGCGCGGACCGGCGACCTGGAGGCGGACCGCTACCGGATCACGGCAGATTGCACGGCCGTCATCGAGCGGTGGGTGCGGCGGTATCCCGAGCAGTGGTTATGGACGCACCGCCGGTGGGCCATTCCCGCCCAGAGCGCCCATGCCACCCCGACGACGCAGCGCGGCCATGCCTCGTAGGCCTCTCCGAAGCGGGTTCGGCGGCGCCGTGCAACGGCTCCGGTGGCTGGCGGAAGCCGCCCTCTTCGACGTGGCCGCAGCGACAGTCGGTCGCGCGACTCCCCGCGCCCGCCTCGCGATTGGCTCGGCGCTCGGCACGGCGTTCTGGGCCGTAGACTCGCGCCACCGCCGTGCCGCCGCACGCAACCTCGCGCTGGCGTACGGCGACCAATTGTCGTCGCGCGAGGTGCGCCGACTCACGCTCGCATCGATGCGGCATTTCACCCGGATGATGGTCGAGACGGCCGCCTTTCCGCGCCTGCCGTTCGAGGAAGCCAAGAAACATGTCAGGGTAGAGGGAATCGAGCACCTGCGCGCCGCGTATGGTCGGGGACGAGGCATGCTCGGCTTCACGGGCCACCTGGGCAACTGGGAGCTGATGTCGTTCATGTTCGGACGCCTGGGGATGCCTGCAACCGGCATCGCACGCCCGCTCGACAACCCCTACCTCCAAGAGCGGCTGGTCCGGCTCCGGACGTTGTCCGGCAACCGGATTATCAACGCGCGCGGCGCTTTTCGCGAGGCCCTGGCCCTGCTGAAGGACGGCGGCTTTGTCGGCATCTGGATCGACCAGCGGCCCAAGCGCGGGGGAGTGCTGGTGCCCTTCTTCGGAACCGACGCCTATACGGCCAGCGGGCTGGCGCGGCTGGCGCTCGACTCGGAAGCCGCGGTCGTGCCCTGCTTTGCGGTACAGGAGACGGACGGGTCGTGGCGCATGGTCATCGAACCGGAAGTGCCGCTCGTGCGAACCGGCGACTTCGAGGCGGACTGCTACCAGATCACGGCGGACTGCACGGCCATCCTCGAACGGTGGATCCGTCGCTACCCTGAGCAGTGGCTGTGGAGCCACGCGAAGCTGAAGGCATGAACAGACGTCGGACGATCATCGTGCTGATCGCGGCCGGGGTGGTGGCGGCCCTCGGATACTCACAGTACTGGGTGTTCACAGGGCGCGTGGCCTCGGTCGAGGCGGGCCGACTGTACCGCAGCGCCGGCCTGCCAGCCGGCAGGTTGCTCGAGGTCTGCCGGCTCCACCGCATCACGACGGTTGTCGACCTTCGCAAGGAATCGGAGGAGACGCGCGCCGAAGCCCAGGTCCTCGCGCGTGCCGGCATACAGCATGTCAGCCTGGCGACAGGCCAGGTCCCGTCCCCAGACACAGTGGCGCAGTTCCTTCGCCTGATGGACGGGAAGCGGCACGAACCGGTCCTCATCCACTGTACCCATGGCGTGGGCAGAACCGGGGTGTTCACCGCCATCTATCGGATGGAGTACCAGGGATGGCCGCGTTGGCGGGCCATCGCCGAAGCCATGCTGTTCGCGGGGTTCGGCAGTTTCGGTCCCGGCAATGCGAAAGCGGCGTACCTGTCGACCTACACGCCGCGCCAGCCGGGGCGGATCCCGTGACTGTGTCTGACGCCATCGCGCGGCGCGCGGCCCGGCCCATCGAAACATCGTGCGGCGAGATCGAACACGAACGGCTGTCACGACGTGCCAACGCCGCCGAGGCCATCGTCGTCTACTCGTTGATCCAGACCGCGCTCTGGCTCGGCGCCGGCCTTCCCCCGGTGCCTGGCGACACGTCGTGGCTGCGAGTC
>Ga0315286_10002444_pt1 | contig 17334 bp, 13 predicted proteins | sample YL17G10_0_MG_FD_205038 | JGI IMG/M metagenome (GOLD analysis project Ga0315286, IMG submission 205038) | Sediment microbial communities from Yellowstone Lake, YNP, Wyoming, USA - YL17G10_0 | ecosystem: Environmental > Aquatic > Freshwater > Lake > Sediment | place: USA: Wyoming | collected...
CAGCCGGTACGTCATCAGCCGGTCGGCCATGGTCAGCGCATCGGCGTACCGCAGATCGATCTCGTGCTGGCTCGGCGCGACCTCGTGATGGCTGTACTCGACGGGGATGCCCATAGCCTCGAGAACCTCGACCGTCTTGGACCTGAGGTCGTGGGCCACATCGATGGCCGTCAGGTCGAAGTACCCGGCCGTGTCGAGCGTCTCGGTGCCCTGAGAGTTCTTAAAGTAGAAGTACTCGGCCTCGGGCCCGACGTTCATCATGAAGCCCATCTCGGCGGCACGGGCCGCCGCACGCTTCAAGGCATATCGCGGGTCGCCGGCGTACGGCGCCCCGCCCGGCTCCAAAACGTCGCAGAACATCCGTGCCACGAGGGGCGTGCCCGGCTCGCGCGGCAGGAGGCAGAACGTCGACGGGTCGGCCTTGGCGATCATGTCGCTCTCGTCTATCCGGGCAAAGCCGTGGATCGACGACCCGTCGAAGCCCATCCCCTCCTCCATGGCCCCTTCGAGTTCGTGGGGGGTGATGGCGAAACTCTTGAGGTTCCCCAGGAGGTCCGTGAACCAGAGGCGGATGAACCGGACCTGCTCGTCGCGTGAGCGCCTCAGGACCTCCGCTTTCAGCGCCTCGACCTGCGGCGCGCAGGCGCTGGGGGCCGGCGTCCGGGGTGTCTTCGGCGTCTTGGCCATGAGGGTCTCCCTTTCGTCGACTCTGCTGCGATTCCGTATCGTACCCGCTTGCGTGAAATTCCCATTCTCACCCACCGCAGGCACGGAATCAACCTTTATCGTCGCGCTGCGTCGTCGCGGCGCGCGCTTGAAGTGCGAAGCGGGGCCGCTACACTACTGGCCATGGAGATTCCGCGGGAACGAGTGCTGACGAACCTCAGCGAGGTGCGCGACCGCATCGCCGCGGCAGCAACCCGCAGCCAACGCCCCACGGCAGCGGTCCGCCTCGTGACCGTCACGAAGACGGTCTCGCCCGAGATGATCCGCTGGCTCGCCGAGGCAGGCCAGAAGGACATCGGCGAGAGCCGCCCACAGCAACTCCGGGACCGCGCGGCCGCACTGGCGGATTGCGGGATCGCATGGCACATGATCGGGCACCTTCAGCGGAACAAGTTGAAGTACGTCGTGCCGACGGCCGCGATGATCCACAGCGTTGACTCGCCGGCCCTGGCCGAGGAGATCAGCAAGCGGGCCCAGGCGGCCGGCGCGCGGGCCGTGTGCCTGCTGGAGGTGAACGTGAGCGGCGAAGAGTCGAAGAGCGGCGTCGCGCCCGGCGACGCCCCGGCCCTGGCCTCGGCCGTGGCCGCCATGCCCGGCATCGACCTGGCGGGCCTGATGACCATGGCCCCCCTCGCCGACGACCCCGAGGCCGTGCGCCCCGTGTTCGCGACGCTCAGGCAGCTCCGCGACCGGATCAACCGCGAGGCGCACCTTCCGCGGCCACTCGCGGAACTCTCGATGGGCATGACGCAGGACTACGAGGTGGCCATCGAGGAAGGCGCGACGATAGTCCGCGTGGGGACGGCCCTGTTTCGGTAGCGATTCGGCAGGCGACTTCCGCCATGGACTGGTGCGGCATTGCGTGTGTGCCCGTTCATCCGCCGAAGTAGCGCCTAACGACATCGCGGTCTTCGGGACGGACTTCGGGAGGAACCGCCGCAGGCGCCGCGGGGGGTGGTCCGACGCCCGGCAACACGGTCGTCGAGATCGCGCCGACTTGCCCCGGTGCGGGTTCCGTGCCGGTGCCGCCGGCCAGCGGCCCGACGCCCGGCTGGGTCAACTCGGGTGGAGGCGATTCCGCCAGGCCCATCGCGCGGCGGGCCTCGCCGACGCCCTGCACTACAGCGGCTACGCCGCCCGGCTTCTCGCCGAACCTGCGGACCAACTCTTCGGCCAGGCGACTGAGCCGCGAGCCCGCGCCCGGCTCGCCCTTGCGAATGGCCTCGGCCGCGGCCGCCAGTTCCTTTGCCAGGTCGCCCAGGTCCTTCGGGTCGGCGGTCGCGGCGGCGCCGGTGAGGCCGTCGGCCAGCCGCTCGCGGTCCGCCAGCGGCATGCCGCCCGCGGCCGGCGGCGGGGCGAGTTTGTCGGAGAGGTCCTTCGCGGCGGCCCGAGCCCCCTCGGCGTCGCCCTTGAAGGCCCGGCCGACGATCTTCTGGAACTCGCGGCTGTCGACCTGCTGAAGGGCCTTCAGGGCCTCCTTCCGCGCCGTGTCGATGCGGCCGGCTAACTGGTACAGTTCCTGCGTGGCCTTGTCGGCCGTCCCCTGCCGCGCCCCGCTCTGGCGAACCCGCGCGACGACCTCCTCGATCTTCTCGCGAAGCGCCGGCGCCACCGCGTCTTCCTTGGCGACGCGCTCGAGGGTCTCGGCGGCCCGCGCGGCCGCCTGCGGCGCCAGGGGCGGCCCACCGACCGGCGGCACGAACGCCGCGGCGACGAGGACGAACACGGCGACCAGGGCCGCCTTCGCCAGCCGGCCCAGCGACCGGCCGAAGGCCAGGCGCGAGGGTTCCAGCGGCGCCGCCGCCGTGCGCGCCTGCTCCAGAAGCCGTTCGTCCAGAAGTCCCGGCCGGTGCTCGCCGCCGGGCGGCGCCGCCGACGCCATGACCTCCAGGGCGGTCGCGAGCCGCTCCTTGAGTCCGGCCGCGCGGTCGGCCGCAATCGCCGCCTCGCGGAGCGACACCCCCATCGCCACGCGCACCACCAATCCAATCGCGAAACCGCACCCCGCCAGGGCCAGGGGCAGCGCCGGATGCGCCGATGCCACCGGCACGTGTTCCGGCAGGAAGATGCGAATTGCGGTGAGCACGGCCGCGAAGATCGAGGCGCCGATGAAGCCCGCCAGGGCCGTCTCAAGCGCGCGCACCGCCAGCACGCGGCGACGAACGCGGCGAATGGATGTCATCAGAGGATCCACGATCGTATGCCTCGCCGGCAGCGCGCCAGATTATACGATTGAGGCCGGTCGGGAATCACCCGCCGCTTCCTCGGCGGGCTCGTTCCCTCCTCCCCGCATTGAGCCGGCGAGCCAGGAACATGGCCACACAACAGCGCGCGGCCATGCCGCCCGGCACAGCCTGCTCGCACTACGCAATCCGCAATCAGTATTGCCTTCGGCGTCGGGACGAGGGGATGCCGAGTTCCTCGCGGTACTTGGCGACCGTACGGCGGGCAAGTTTCTCGATCCCCGCCGCCTGGAGCATCTTCATGATCTGGTCGTCGGAGAGCGGCCTGGCCTTGTCCTCGGCGTCGATGATGGTTTTGAGGCGCGACCGGACCTGGTCGTAACTGACCTCGCCGCCCCCGGCGGTCTGCGTGCCGCCGAGGAAGAAGTCGCGCAGGGCCCAGATTCCCCAGGGCGTCTCGGCATACTTGTCGGCGACCGCCCGCGAGATGGTGCCGACGTGCAGGCTGACGTCGTCGGCCACCTCCTGCATCTTCAAGGGCCGAATATGCTCGGGCCCCTCGTCGAAGAACGGGCGCTGGAACTTGAGGATCGACTCGACTACCCGCCGCAGCGTGTCGCGCCGCTGCTCGATGGCGTCGATGAGCCAGCGGGCCGACCGGATGTTGTTGGTCACGAACCGCCGCGTCTTCTCGTCGAGGTCGCGGCGTTTAACCAGCCGCCGGTACGACCGGCTGATGTATAGTTCCGGCGTGTCGCCGCCCGCGATCGTCACTCGATACTGGCCCGCCTCGTCGTCCCACTCGATCCGCACGTCGGGGATGATGGGCGGGGTGCGCTTGGGACTGACGACGGTGCCGGGCTTGGGGTTCAGGCGGCGGATGCGATCGACCGCCTCCTTGATCTCGTCGATGGACGTGCCGAGGGCCTTGGCCATCTGCGGGTAGCGGTTGGCCTCGATGTCGCGCAGGTGGCCGCGGATGAGGCGGACCTCAAGGGCGTCTTCGGGCAGAATGCCGGGCCCGCCGCCGTAGGCCGGGTCGGCCTCCAACTGAAGGAGCAGGCACTCTTCGAGCGACCTTGCGCCTACCCCGGAGGGCCCGACGCGCTGCACCCGACGGAGGGCGTCGGCCGTCTCCTCGGGCGCGGCGGGGGGGTCGGCCTGGGCGGCGAGTTCCTCGAGCGTGGCCCGAAGGTATCCATTATCGTCGATATTACGCATGATGAGGTCGCCGATCGCCGCCGTCCGCGCCGGCACGTCCTCCAGCCGCCACTGGCCCAGCAGGACTTCCTGGAGGGTATCGCCGGTGTCGGGCGTGTTCTGCATCGCTTCGGCCTTGGGGTCGGTGTCGTCGCCGGCGGGCGCCCGCCGCCGGGCGGGGGCCTCCTCGAAGTAATTCTCCCAGCGATCCACCATGTCGGAGAGGCGCTCGAAGTCCTCGGGGCTCCCGTCCTGGCGGACCACGAGGTCCTTCTCGCCTTCGCCGGGGGGAGGCGGCGCGGCCTCGTCGGTTTCCGCCTCGGGGGCAGGCTCGGCGTCGCCGGGCTCGCGCAGTTCCAGGACCGGGTTGGCGATGAGTTCCTGGTCGATCCGCTCCTGGAGGGCCATCAGCGGCAACTGTAGAATCTCCATGGCCTGGATCATCCTGGGAGCCAGGATCATCCGCTGCTCAAGCCGCTGCTGGAGACTGGCATCGAACCGCATGTTACGACCCCACGTCCTGCCGGCCGCGCAGTGCGTCGGCCAGCATTCCCGGATTGGCGTAATCGAGCGTCGCCCCGGTCGGCACGCCCCGCGCGAGGCGCGTGACCCGCAGGCCCGTGCCCTTCAACCGGTCGGCCACGCAGAGGGCCGTGCCGTCGCCCTCGACCGTGGGGCTGAGGGCCAGAATGACTTCCTTGACCTCGCCGCCGGCCACCCGCTGGGCGAGCCGCTCGAGGTCGAGTTGCTCGGGCCCGACGCCTTCCGTCGGCGCCAGAAGCCGCCCCAGGACGTGATACAGCCCGTCGTACCCGCCGGTGGCCTCGATGCGGATGACGTCCTTGGGCCGCTCGACCACGCAGAGGTGCGTGCGGTCGCGGCGCGGGTTGGCGCAGATGGCGCAGCGCTGGCCCTCGGCCATTGCGCCGCACTCGGCGCAGCGGCCCACCTTGGTCTTGATGTCGTGCAGGGCCTGGGCCAGGCCGGCCACCTCCTCGGCGTCGGCGTCGAGAAGGTAGAACGCCAGCCGCTCGGCGGTCCGCCGGCCGATGCCGGGCAACTTGCCGAGGTCCTCGATGAGCCGCTCCATGGATTCCGTGTAAGCGTCCATTTGAACACCTGGTAACCGAGTGACTGAGTCGCTTAGTAACAGCCCGGACCCGCTAACCGTTCTGCCCCGTCACTGGCTGAACATTTCCAGAAGCCCCGGCGGAATCGGCAGGTCGCCGATAAGTTTCGACATCGCCTCGCGCTGAAGGTCGCGGGCCTTGACCATCGCCTGAGCCACGGCCCCCTTGATCATCTCTTCCAGCAGTGCGACGTCTTCGTGATCTACGATCTCGGGGTCGATCTTGAGGCCGATGAGTTCCTGGCGTCCGTTGACGGTGGCGGTGACCATGCCGCCGCCGGCCGAACCTTCGACCGTCTGTCGCCCCAGGTCCGCCTGGACCTCGGCGGCGCGCTGCCGCATGGCGCCGAAATCACGCATCATGCCCACAAGGTCGCCGAGTCCGGCCATGGTCGCGATTGCCTTTCGTTACGCCGACGCGCCTCATCCACGCGCCCCGACGAGTCGAAGACCCGCCGCCGCGGGCGGCTGAGCAGCAACCTCAATCTTTCACGTCCAAGATCTGCCCGTCGAAAATCTTGAGCGCCTTCTGGACGAGGGGATCCTGCTTCGCCTCATCGATCTTGCGCCGCTTGTCGGCCGCCGATGGCGAGGTCCGGGCAGGCGCCTCACTCGCGGGGGCGGCCGCGGCGGTCATCGGTCCGGCCGGCTTTTTTTTTTCGTCCACGGTCGGCGCCGGCCGTGCCGCGGCCGCCGCCGCAGGGGCCGCCCCGCCGGCCAGCGATTGTTCGAGCGCCGCCAGGCGCGCGACTATCTCGGGCAGCGGCTCCATCTCCGAGAGCGACGCCATGCGCACAATCGCCAGTTCGCTGATGGGCCGGCCGTCCACCGCCCACCGGGCGCGGTTGCGGGCCTCCGCCAGGTACCCCAGGCACGCCACCAGGGCCGGGACCGAGAGTTTCGCGGCCTCGGCGGCCAGGGCCTTGCGGTCGGGGCCGAAGACGTCCAGGAGTTCCGCCTCCGGGCCGCACGTCTTCACGACCAGGATATCGCGGACCTGCCGCATGAGTTGGTCCAGGAGCGACCCGAGGTCCGCGCCGGCGGCCAGGAGTTCCGCGAAAAGGCCGATCGCGCGGCCGGTGTCGCCGTCGGCGCACGCGCTCAGTATCGCCAGGACCTTATCGCCCGACACGGCGCCGACGGTTTCGCGCAGGCCGTCGAGCGTCACGTGGCCGTCGCCAACGGCGATCGCCTGGTCCAGGAGCGTCAGGGCGTCGCGGACGCTGCCGCGGCCCTCGCGGGCGATGGCCAGGACGGCCGCCGGGTCCGCCTTGACCTTTTCCTTCTTGCAGATGCCGGCCAGGTGCTCGGCGATGCGTTCGGTGGGCACCGCGCGGAAATCGAACCGCTGGCACCGCGAGAGGATGGTCGCGGGCAGCCGCTCCGGCTCGGTCGTCGAGAAGATGAACTTGACGTGTTCGGGCGGCTCCTCGAGGGTCTTCAGGAGCGCGTTGAAGGCGTTCTTCGAGAGCATGTGCACTTCGTCGATGTAGTAGATCTTGAAGCGGGCGCGGGCCGGGCGAAAGTGGGCGTTGTCGCGCAGGATGCGAACGTCTTCGACGAGGTTGTTCGACGCGCCGTCGATCTCCAGGACGTCGATGTCGTCGCCGCGGTGGACGGACTGGCAGATGTCGCACTTGCCGCAGGGTTCCGGCGTCGGCCCCTCCTGGCAGTTGAGGGCCCGGGCCAGGATCCGCGCCATCGTGGTCTTGCCGACGCCGCGCGTCCCGCAGAAGAGGTACGCGTGGGCGACACGGTTCTGCTCGATGGCGTGCTTCAGGGTGCGTGCAATGGGTTCCTGGCCCACGACCTCATCGAAGGTCATCGAGCGGTAACGACGCGCCAGAACGGTATAGGCCATGACGAGCCGCCTCCATGATGCGGCGTTTCCGGTTGACCATAATCAAAAATCTAAAACAATAAATGGCCGTGCACCTCCCGTCGACAGGCAACGTCCGCCGAGTGGCGATCTCCGTGGCTCCGGCCAGACTACCCCACGGCGCATGGGCGTCCGACTTAGGGCTGCTGCCTTCCGGCCCTGACCCGGTTCGCCGGCAACCCATCGCATGGGATCCGGCCCTCAACGCCCGGTGGATCGCTCCCGCACGAGCATCACAAGCCTCGGGGAGGAATTGTGCCCTGCTGGAGCGGGTTGCAGGTACAGGGGACCGCTAACCCCCCGCCTAGCACGGCCACTGTTCTCCATCCGGAGGCGCCGCGACACGCAAATCGCGTACCAAAGCGCCTTCTATGAGTATACCAGACGCTAGGGGCAAAGCAAGCGCGGGTGAACCTTGAAAAGTCGCCGCCCTTCGGTTATCGAAGGGCGGAGCAGGTGGCGGATGGCATGACCACGCCTCCCCCGCTGGCGATGGGCAGGCACATGTGCGCGGTGGGTCTCCTGACCCGCCGCGCAAAAACGAAACCATCTCAGGAACGTCAGGACGCAAGCGGGAGGGAGAGGACGAAACACGCGCCGCCGGTGGGCTGCGGCTCCAGGCGCAGGTCGCCACCCATCTCGCGGGCCAGGCGCCGGCTGAGGGCGAGGCCGAGGCCGACGCCGGGGGCCGAGTTGGCGGCCTCCCGGGAAGACTTCGAGAACGGGCGGAACAGACGCCGCGCGTCGGCCGGCGAGATGCCCGGCCCGTGGTCGCACACCTTGAGCACGGCCCGGCCGTCGGTCCGGCCGATCACCAGGTGGATGCGGCGATCCGTCGCCCCGGCGGCGTACTTGCAGGCGTTGTCGACGAGGTTAAAGAGGATCTGCTCGACGGCCGAGGCGTCGGCCTTCAGGGCCAGCGATTCGCCGGCCTCCGGCACGTCGAGCACGAGTTCCATGCGGCCCCGCGCGGCGCGCTCGGCCAGGCGGCCCTGCACGCGGGCCACGAGGTCGGCCACCGGCACTGTCTCGACCCTGCGCTGCGAGCGGCCGCGCTCGAGCCGCGCGTAGGCAAGGACGTTCTCCACGAGGTGACTCAGGCGCTGGGCCTCGGCGCAGAGGGTGGCGAGGTAGCGGCGGCGTTTCTGGTCATCGGTGACCATGCCCTCGGCGAGCATCTCGGAGTACATGCGGAAGGTCGTCAGGGGCGTCCGGAGTTCGTGGGTGACGGCCGAGACGAAGTCGCCGCGGCGTTCGCTCAGGGCGACCGTGCCCCAGAGAAGCGCCCCGACCGCCGCTGCCGCCACCAGCGCGCAGAGCCACGCAATCGCGAGCGACAGGGCGACGGGCGAGAGGCCCTCCGGCGCCGGCACCGCACCCGGCGCCAAGCGGACCGGCAGGGCAGCGAGCATCCGCGCCTGGTCATCGCCGGGGCCGTCCTTGACCGGAACGAGGTCGGCCCCCGGCACGAGGTCCTTGACGCCGTCGAGGAGCCACCGGCGCAGGGCGGGCCAGTCGAGCCAGGCGCCCTGGACGTACGTGAATCCGCCCACGCCGACCTGGCGCGCCAGGATCATGGCGTCGCCCAGCCAGACGGGTTTCATCGCGCCCTCGGCCACCTGGGCGGCCAGCAAGCGATTGCTGACCTTCTGCTGGTTCTGAACGTCGAGGTTGAAACTCTGCATGGTCTGGCTACGGGCCTGCCATTCCTTGATATTGCGGGCCTCCTGCTGGGCCTGCGGTTGGGGCTGCTGCTGAAACTGCGCGTCGTTATTCATCGCCACTTCGATCTGCGGAGGCGGCTGGCGCCGGGCCTCCTCCTTGCCCAGCGCGGCGGCAAGCGTCTTGGGGTTGACCAGCGACTTGAGTTCCTCCAGGCGTGCGGCGGCCTCGTCGATGGTCCGGCGACTGACCTTGGCCCGCCTCTCGGCAAGGGCGAGAATGTCGCCTGTGGGCGCCTGCGGAGACGAGAGTTCGCCGGCCGGGCCAATCTGGAAGTGCAGCAGGATGTAGGGCGACGTCCGCACGAGGAGCGGCGACGGAAGTCCGGCGTACGCCCGCTGCTCCTGGAGGGGATCCTTGGTCATCTGGCCGTACGGCCGCTCGGGCGAGTAGAACGACGTGTACTCGAAGTACGGGCGGGCGCTTTCCTGGATCACAAGGGGTGCCAGCGACGATTCCATGCGCCACAGCGCCAGCCGCACGTTTTCTTCCTGGAGGGCGTGGCGGTCGAGGCGCAAGACCTCGAGGCTGATCCATGCCATGGCCGAGAGGACCACCGCCAGGCACGCGAGGAACGCCAGGCCGATTTGCCAGGGGCGATTCATGTCATGACCTCATCCCTGCTGCGCGGCGGGTCTCCTGACCCGCCGCGCGCACGCGTTTTCTGCCCCGTGCTCGCTGCTGCCCGCGCGGTGGGTCAGGAGACCCACCGCGCAAGGACTCAAGTCGCGTTGCAGTGCCAGATGACTTTCGCCATCGCTCAGGCGTCGTCGGGCGCGGCGAACATGTAGCCTTTGCCGCGCACGGTCAGGATGATGGCCGGCTGGTCGGCCTGGTCGCGGAGTTTCTCTCGCAGGCGCGCCACGTGCATGTCGATGGTGCGCGTCTCGATGCCGCGCGGGTCGAGGCGCCAGACGCGGGTCAGGATCTCCTCGCGCGAGATGGCGCGGCCGGGGTTGGCGGCCAGGTACCTGAGGAGGGTGACCTCGCGCTCCGACAGTTCCTCGCGCGCCCCGTCGCGGAACCGGATCTCTCGCCGCGCGAAATCCGCCACGCCGCCGGGCACCTTGACCTTTGCGACCTCCTCGGGCCGCTCGGGGCTGCGGCGGAGGACCGCCTGGATCCGCGCCAGGAGTTCCTTGACGCTGAACGGCTTGACGACGTAGTCGTCGGCGCCCAGGCGCAGGCCCTTGACGCGGTCGCCCTCCTCGCCGCGCGCCGTCAGGATAATGACGGGCAGCGTGGGCCGCTCAGCCCGGACCGCCTTGAGGATCGCGAGGCCGTCTGGCCCCGGCAAGACGAGGTCCAGCAGAATGAGGTCGCACTCGGCGGTCGTAGCCAGGGCGAGGCCCTTGGTGCCGTCGGCCGCCGCCAGGGGCGTGTACCCCGCATACTGGAGGGCGTCGAGGATGCCCTCGCGGATGGAGGCGTCGTCTTCGATGACAAGGACTGTCGGCTTATTCATAGTTCACCACACGACACTACGCGCCCCGCGAGCCGAAGACCCGCCGTGGCGCGGCGGCGGCTGAATGCTCGACGTCATTGTACCTGTTCGGGGACCGGGCACAAGCACCCCGGCTCGCCAGTCACTTCGACGGCACGTACCGTTCATACTTGTAGGTCAAGGTCTTCGTCTCGCCCGGTTCGAGTTTGAGGTGCCACCGGACGTAGCCGATGCGCTCCATGAGTTGCATGCGTGTAGCGTCGATGGAGACGGCGCCGTCGTCGGAGGCGCCGAGAGGCTTCCCCTGGACGGCCGCCGAGATCACGACGTTCACCAGGCGCTTCTCGAAATTGCGGACCTTCAGTTGCCCCTCGACGGTCACCAGGTCCACGAAGAAGCCGGGCGCCGGTTCGTGGGCCTTGAGTTTGCGGTCGGTTTCTTTCTCGCTCTGGTCGTTGGCGATGTTGACCGCCGCCGTGACGGGAATCTCGCCATTGCCGCCCTTGGGCGTATACTTCAGGAGGTCCTCGCTGAGGGGCCTCGCGCCGCTGATGGCCAGGCAGGGGCCGGTGGTCCATGGCGAGTCGGTGTCGTTGCGCAAGACGAGGAAGTGCTGGATCTCCTGCGGCGGCGACCAGCGGTACAGGTGCGTGTACTGGATCTTCCTCGTGAAGAGGGTGACGATCGCCTTTTCGCCGCGCCGCACCGTCAGGTCCTTCTTCGTGTAGACGGTGTAATCGTTCGCGGCCGCGCCTTCCATCTGCGGCAGGTTGCCGAGAGCGGCCTTGACGTCGGCCGGCCCCCCGACCGGCCGATCCACGACGCCGGGCATGCGGTCGAACTGGTCGGCGGTCTGTAGGTTCGACGCGATGGCCGCGCGGTTGGCGATCTGCGTCCGGACCTCGGGCGGGGCCACGGCGGCCCCGATCGTCCGGATGATCTGGCCGACCGAGACCGGCGCCAGGTACTCGGTGTGCACGAAGTGCGGAACACCGACGACGAAGTTGACCTCGCAGTGCACGAGGTCCTCGGCCTCGTTCACGAGCGTGCCGCGCAGCGTGAGTTCCGCCGTATCGTCGTCGATCACCTTGAGGGTGTACTCGGGAACCCAGGTGAGGCCCTTGCGCAGGTAGGCCATGCCGAGGGTGGTCTTTTCGGGCGGGCGGTCGCCCGGCCCCACGACGTGGGCCCGGACGGGGAGTTCGAGGACCTGCATCCGCTTGATGCCTTCGACGGGCACCGCGAAGGTGTTCGAGTCGTTGTCGAGGACGGCATACTGCGGGCCGACCTCGACCAGGCGCCCGAGCGCCGTGCGATCGGCGCCCTTCTGCGTGTACGAGAGTTGCACCCGCAGGTGCACGGCCGACGCGAGGCGCGCCCGCTTCGCGGCCTCGTCTTTCGGCGCGTCGGTTCCGTCGAAGTCGGCGATCTCGCCCGGCCCGGAGCCGACGATGTCGACAACCTCGGTCGGGGCATGCGAGTAGATGGCGAGCGTGCCGAAAGTGGCCGGCGGCACCTCGCGCGCGACGCACCAGCCGTCGCGCAGCGTCACCTCTCCCTGGCGCAGGAAGAAGCCGAGGCCGTTCTTGAAGACCGCGACGCTGGTGACGCGCGGCTTCCAGAGGTGTGGGTTCTCATCGTCGTCTGCCTTCGTCGACGGGGCCGCCGGCGGGCCTGCCGCAGGTCCTTTGGCCGATACGGCCGCCCCGGCGTTTCCGGCGAGAAGCAACGCCAGCATCAACGCCAGCCCCAGGGATGTCGCCACAGCGCGTTCTTTGTGTCGCCTCATGGTCCGCCTCCTTCCACAGGTTCCGAGTGTCCTCTACCTGTAAGTAATATCGCACGGCAAGGCACCCTTGTGGGTAACGGGCCTGTAACATGCCCGCGGGCGGCGGCGGTTGCCCTCACTCCAGGAGGCGTCGCGGAACGTCCTGCGGGCCATGCGGAACCTCACCCAGGTCAGGGCGCGGGAATTCCCCGATACCAAGACGCGGGGTGTCGCTGATTGAGCGATGCCGGCCGACGGGTTCTAATCATGGTTGTGCGGCCGCGGCCTTGCCGGCCTCCGGGGGTGAAACCCCAGTGGAGTTTCCTGGCCGGCGCCCCGCGCTTGGAGGCGCAATAGGCTGGTGTGGGCTGCACGTTGTCGGTGCGACGGCGGGCCGGAGCCCAAGGCCCGCCCGCCCGCACCTTGAAAGAGGGTGCCTCGTGGCGACGCTGCTTCACGTCCAGGCTTCACCGAGGAAAGAGCATTCGTATTCGCTGCGCGCCGCCGAGGCGTTCCTCGAGAGTTACCGCCAGTCGCATCCGGGCGACACGGTCAAGACCGTCGACGTCTTTGACTGGTCGATGGCGGAGTTCGGCGCCCTCCAGGTGGCCGCCAAGTACCGGATCCTCCACGGCGAGAAGGCCACCGACGAAGAGAAGCGGGCCTGGCAGGAGGTCGAAGGCGCCATCGCCACGTTCAAGGGGGCCGACAAGTATGTCATCTCGTCGGCCATGTGGAACTTCGGCATCCCGTACGCCCTGAAGAAGTATATCGATATCCTGGTCCAGCCGACTTACACGTTCTCGTACTCCCCCGCCGAGGGGTATAAGGGCCTTGTCACCGGCAAGCCGGCCCTGCTCATCCTGGCGCGCGGCGGCCAGTACGTGCCGGGCACAGACGGGGAGGCCTACGACCACCAGAAGCCGTACCTGGAACTGATCCTGGGATTCATGGGCTTCACGGACACGAGCAGCATCGTCATCGAACCGACGCTCCAGGGCCGCGACGTGGCCGCGCAGAAACTCGCGGCCGCCATCGCCCTGGCACGCGAAAAAGCCAGGACCTTCTGAGGAAGGCACGTATCTTACGTCGGGGCGCCGCCCCCCAGGCCCAGGTCGCGCAGGCGCCGCATCAGCGCCAGGTTGATCCGCTCCTTCGCGGCCAAGTGCTCGTCGTACGCCGCCGCCTTGGTGTAGTAGACCACGAGGATGCTCAGGCCGGCCGCGCTGAAGTCGGTGAACCGCACGACGATGCCGCCGGCGTCGACGCCGGGGTCGGCGGCCACGGCCTGGCGGATGGCGGCCAGGGCTTGCTCGACGTCCTCCGGCCCCGCCTTCGCGGGCAGGCCGACGGTCTGCATCACCCGCCTGCGCGGCATCTTCGAGAGGTTCTCGATCGTGGCCGACGCCACCGTCTTGTTCGGGATCGAGATAAGCGACGCGGGATAAGTCCGAATCCGCGTGGACCGGAACCCGACCTCCTCGACCGTCCCCTCGGCATCGCCGATCTTGACATGGTCGCCCACCTGGAACGGCCGATCGACGAAGATGAAGACCGACCCGAAGAAGTTCGCCAGCGTGTCCTGAAGCGCCAGCGCCACGGCCAGCCCGCCGATGCCCAGGCCCGCCAGCAGGCTCGTGACGCTGTAGCCCAGCAACTGCACGACCCACAGGACGCAGACGATACCGATGAGCACCTTGAGGGATTTTCGGATCAGCGGCGCCATCTGGCCGCCGAGTTTCGATTCCGCGCCGCCGGCCAGGCGCGTCAGTCCCGCCACCACCACGTCGACCGCGCGGAACAGAAACCACATGACGTCGGCCACGAGCAGGACCTTCAGGGCCGAGAACACGAGGGACTTGAGGTCCGCGGGCTCCGTCGGCAGCGGCAGCACCCAGAGCGCCCCGGCCACGCCACCGAGCAGGATCAGGTATCCCAGGGGCTTGCCGGCCGACCTGGCGAGGAAGTAGTCGAACCGGCGTCCGGCGTTCGCCTGGAAGCGCGCCTGGGCCCGGCGGCACAGGAGATCCGAGACCCTCTTCAGCAGATAGCCGACCCCCAGGAACCCGGCGGCCATGAGGATCTGCCAGACGGCCACATTGCCCACCTGGCGGCGCGCCCACGAGGGAACGCGCTCCTCAATCTCCGACGGCCACTGTCCGACAGCTTCCTCCAGGGGCGCGGCGGCGCCGGACAACGAGGATTCCAGGCCCGGCTTGGGAGGCGCTGCGGGCTCCTTAGCCGGGGCGGAGGCCGGCTCCTGCGCCTCCAGCCGAATCGCCGCGGCGGCCGCCAAAATCAGCGCCAGCCCCAGGAGACCGGCGGCGATGGCGGCCCGGCCGGCGAACGTTCTTGCTGTGATCCGATCCATGCCTCGCCCCCGAGGTTACCCCTTCTTAAGCACCACGCAGCCGGCGCCGAGTTCCTGCCGCGGCTTGGACCTGCACCGGAGTTTGATGACAGTGACACCGGCGACACGGTCGGGGCTCGCCTTCGGGAGGCCCTTGAAGACCAGCCGCCCGCCGGTCTGCTCGAACCGGATGGGCTTGCCGCCGACGACGTACGACGCCCGCGCCACTCTCATCTTCAGGCCGCCGAGGGCCAGTTCGTTGCCCGGCCAGCGGCTGACCCAGTAATAAAGGTCCTTGCCCTTGGCCGTGAACTGGCCGCAGGGCATCCACTCCATCACGCCGTCGACGCGGTCGGTGCGTCCGTAGACGGCCTCGCCGTTGGCGGCCAGCCACCGGCCGACGGGGATGAGCCGCTCGACGGCCTCGGGCGGCACCGAACCGTCGGGCGCGGGGCCGACGTTCAGGAGGAGGTTGCCGAACCCGCCCGCGCACTGCCGCAGCATGCCGATGACCTCGCGGGTGCTTCGCCAATCGATGCCGCTCGGCATGTAGCCCCAGGAACCGTTGAAGGTCATGCAGGCTTCCCACGCCCGGCCCTTCTCGGCCTCGCGGATGTGCTCCTCGGGCGTGCCGAAATCTTCGTCGAGCCAGGACCGATTGTTGATGAGGATGTGCGGCTGGAGGCGCCGGACCATGGCGTTGCGGCGAGGGCTGTCCCACGCCTTGGCCGAATTCAGCGGCCACGCCACGTCGTACCAGAGGATGTCGATTTTACCATAGTTGGTCATGAGTTCGCGGACGCAGCCGGTGGTGAACTCCGAGAAGCGGCGGCGGGCCTTCTCATCGCGGGCGCAGCGGGCACCGTCGGGATGGTGCCAGTCCATCAGCGAGTAATAGAACCCGATCTTGAGGCCGAACTCGCGGCAGGCCTCGACGTACTCCCGCACGAGGTCGCGGCCGGGGCCGCGGCGGGCGGCGTTATAGTCCGTCTGCTCTGTGTCCCACAGGCAGAAGCCCTCGTGGTGCTTGGTCGTCATGACCATGTACTTCATGCCGGCCTTCCTGGCGAGGGCGGCCCACTCGCGGGCCGGCCGCGGCTTGGGCTTCCACGTGTCGGCCAGTTGCTCGTACTGCTTCAGGGGAATGCGCTCGCGGTTCATCACCCACTCGTGCCGCCCGAGTTGCGAGTAGAGGCCCCAGTGGATGAACATGCCGAACCGGGCTTCCTGCCACCACTTCACTCGCTGCGCCTGCGGCCAGACCTTTGTCGTCGCCACGTCGTGTCCTCCCTTTCGCCAGAAGTCACTGCACGGATGGATCAGGTCGTCCACCATGCTCGCCGGTCTCCGACTGACGGCAGAGAGGCAACTTACCCCCGGCCGGCCGGCCTTTCCAAAGAAAAGCGGGACGGGCTTGGCCGCGTGGAACCCGGCCCGCATGCCCACGCCGCATTTGCGCGGGCACGTCGCAGACTCGACGGGGCAAGCATGCCCGCCGAACGGATGCCGTGGGCATGCCGCCCGGCCTGGGCCGCGGCGGGGCGGACGGCCCGCCGCGCGAAGCGTGATTGCGGGGCTAGGCCCGCCAGTCGAGGCCCGATAGGCGCGCCAGGTGCGCCATCAGGGCGGAGTTGTCGTCGTCGGCGCCGCCCGCGGCGCAGAGGCCCTTGAACATCTCGGCCGCCGCCGCCGTGACCGGCATGGCCACGCCGTACTCCTTCCCCGCCGCCAGCGCGATGCCCAGGTCCTTGAGTTGCAGCCGCGCCCTGAAACCCGGCCGGAACCGGCGCTCGAGCGCGCGGCGCGCGTGGACCTCCAGGATGCGGCTCTGGGCGAAACCGCCCAGGAGGGCCTCGCGGACGCGGCCCGGGTCTACGCCCGCCTTCTCGGCCAGAACGAGCGCCTCGCCGACGGCCTCGATGGTGGCGGCCACGATGATCTGGTTGCAGGCCTTGGCGACCTGCCCGGCGCCGCAATCGCCGATGTGCGTGATCGTCTTGCCGAGGACCCGGAAGACCGGCCTCGCCCGCTCCAGGGCCTCGGCGGTCCCGCCGACCATGATGGTGAGGGTGCCGCCGCGAGCGCCGATGTCGCCGCCGGAGACCGGGGCGTCGACCATCTCCAGGCCCCGCCCGTGCGCTTCCCCGGCCAGGCGGCGCGCGACGGCTGGGGATATAGTACTCATGTCGATGACCAGTGTGCCTGGCCGCGCGCCCTCGAACACGCCATCGGGGCCGCGCATCACGGCCTCCACGTCGGGCGAGTCGGGCAGCATCGTGATGACGGCTTCCGAGCGGTGGGCCACGTCGCGCGGCGACGTGCCGCGCCCGGCCCCCGCCGCCACCACTTCGTCAACGGCCGCGCGGCTGCGATTGTGAACCACCAGCCGATAGCCCGCCTTGAGAAGGTTGAGGCTCATGGGTTTGCCCATGGCCCCCAGGCCAATGAATCCGATGGTGTCCACGCGAGTCCCTTTCCGAACGTGCCACGGGCGCCAGACGCACAAACAAGTGTCTGCCTGCCACTATACGGCAAGCGGTCGGCGGGAGCACGAAAAAGCGGAAGGCGCGGCCGGCGAGTCGGCAAAAGCCGCGGGCGCCGTGCACTCCCTGGGGGCACGGCGCCAAATATAGGGCGGGCAGTCTTCCGTTGGCTTACACGAGTGTCAGTCCGAGTGGCGTGAGTGCGAGGAGGTCCACGCCGCCGTCGGGCTGGAGCGTCGGGTCGGCGGTGGTCGGAGCGGCCTCTGCGGCCGCGCCGGAGGCCAGCGGAACCTGGGTCGTCGCCGGCGGCTCGACCGTCAGGACCGTCTCGAAGGCCGGCGAGGCCGGCGTGACCGGTGCGGCCTCGGGGGCCGCGTCGTCGGCCGCCGCCGCGGCCGCCAGCGGCTGGTCGGGCGTCGCGGCCGCCGCGATCTTGGGGACCATGGCCAG
>Ga0315286_10002445_pt1 | contig 17331 bp, 10 predicted proteins | sample YL17G10_0_MG_FD_205038 | JGI IMG/M metagenome (GOLD analysis project Ga0315286, IMG submission 205038) | Sediment microbial communities from Yellowstone Lake, YNP, Wyoming, USA - YL17G10_0 | ecosystem: Environmental > Aquatic > Freshwater > Lake > Sediment | place: USA: Wyoming | collected...
CCAACGTAACGAGAACCGCCGGACCCGCCATATCCTCCAAGTTTATCTCGAAACTACACCCGCTCCCTCCCCATGGGGACATTTTTGCCCGGCAGATAAGGGGACATCTTGACTCGGCTTAGACACCGCGACCCGTTTGATTTGAGTTCCATTCCTATGCTATATCAGGACCCGAAACGAGGGGTTTAATGAGCAAGCCCATTCCCAAGGAAGGCATCGTCCGCCTGACCCCGGAGGAGAAGCTCCGGGAGTTCGCCCGCGTCTATCGGGGCGCCTTCGACCCGGCCGCCGCCGAGCGCTTCGCCGAACGCTGCGTCGCTCACGGCCTTCATTTCGCCGGGGACGAGTTCGCCGTGCTCGCCGCGCTGGACACGCCGGCCAAGGTCCAGGATTTTCTCGACACCCAACTTTATTACAACGACGACCACGCTTCGGTCGAGCAGGAGGAAACGGCCATGCCGACGCGCGGCGTCCTCCAGACGGGCATGGCCCACTGCTTCGAGGGGGCGATGTTCGCCTACGCCGTGAACTTCCTCCACGGCCACGAGCCGCGCCTGGTCATGCTCGAGGCCAGCCAGGATGCCGACCACAACATCATCGTATGCCGCGACCCTCGCACGGGACTTTACGGCTCCAACGCCCAGTCGCGTTACCCCGGCCTCGTCGGGCGCCCGGCGGAATACCCGACCGTCAGCGCCGTGGCCGATTCCTATGTGCCGTTCTATTACAGCGACCGCACGCTCGACCCGGCCGACCTGACGCTCGTCGGCTACTCGGACGAGATCGACCTCGTCGCGAAATACGGGGCTGCGTGGATGGCCTCGGAGGAGCTGCTCTGGGACATCTATTACACCTACATCGACGAATCCCGGCTCTTCCATTATTTCTCCGGCGACCCCGGCCGGCCCCATCTCTACCCCGCCGTCCGCGCCCTCCGCGAGAATTGGGTCCGGGTCGACGCCCAAGGAAAACCGTTTGTCAGCCTGGACGATCTGCCATCGGCGGCGCGAGTCGCATGGAGAGCTTTCTGGAAGGCCTACGGGCCCGCAGACGGACCCAGGCCGCGGGGAAAGGCGCACGAGCTCGAGCGGGAATTTTTCCGGCTGACGGGCACGACACCCATCGACCTCGACGACAACGCCTTCGATCTCGAGTTCTATCTCGCCGCGGGCTACCGCATCGACCAGCTCCTGACCCGCGGCACGACACCTTAGAGGAGGCGACCATGAAGAAGGATCGGTTGCGGAGAATCGCCGTAGGACTTTCCCTCATGGCCTTGGCGTGCCTCGCGCAGGCGTGCGCCCGGCGTTTCGACAACCTCGGGGAGCTCGGGAACTACGACGTCGTCTGGGACCGGGCCGGCAACGGCTCCAAGGGTTCGATGCCGGCCGGCAACGGCGACATCGGCGTCAACGTCTGGGCCGAGGAAGAGACCGGTTCCGTGTGTTTCTACATCAGTAAGACCGATTCCTGGGACGAGACCGGGCGCCTGCTCAAGCTCGGGAAAGTCAGGGTCAAGGTCGAGCCGAACCCGTTCGGCGCGGGCCGGCCTTTCCGGCAGAAATTGAACCTGGGCGAGGCAGCCGTAGAAGTCACCGCAGGGGAGGGAAGCGGCGCGGTCCGTATCCGCGTTTGGGCCGACGCGAACCTTCCGGTCGTCCGCATCGAAGCGCGCGTCCCCGGGGCGAGCGTTGTGACGGCGGCCATCGAACCTTGGCGCCTGAAGCCCGAGGAGATGAACGACGAGCTCGTCAGCGGGCTCAACTACTGGCGCGACATCTTCGGCCCGACCGTTGTCCAGCCCGACGACATCGTCGAAGATAACTCGGACCGGGTCGTCTGGTATCACCGCAACCCGGAAACCCCGTCATTCGCCAAGGCCCTGTCCATGCAGGGGCTGGAGAACGCGGGCGTCGAAGACCCGCTCAAGGACCGGATATCCGGCGCGATGATGGAAGGGGAGGGGTTCGTCAAGCGGGATAAAACTTCTCTTACGAGCGGATCGAGAGGGGCCAGGCGGCTGAACATCCATGTTCTCGTTTGCCAGCCGACGACTCCGGAAAAATGGCTCGCCGCCGCCGAAGAGGAGATCCGGCGGACGAACGCGGCCGACCCGGACGAAACCTGGGCGGCGCACATGGCCCACTGGCGGGAATTCTGGGACCGGAGCTGGATCTACGTCAGGGCCGCGCCCGGCGCTACGGTGAAGACCCCGTTGGGCGTTGAAGACGAAGGCCTCGTCGTGACCCGCGGCTACGTCCTCCAGCGGTTCATCAGCGCCTGCGCCGGCCGGGGGGCGTTCCCCATCAAGTTCAACGGGTCGATCTTCACGGTCGACGAAGATGGAGCCGAAGGGTTCGCCGACTACCGCCGCTGGGGTCCCGGCTACTGGTGGCAGAACACGCGCCTGCCCTATATGTCCATGCCGGCTTCCGGCGACTTCGATCTCATGCGGCCCTTCTTCGGGATGTATTCGGACCTGCTGCCGCTCTCTCGATACCGGACCAAGCTCTATTTCGGGCACGGCGGGGCCTACTTCCCGGAGTGCATTAATTTCTGGGGCATCGTTTTCCCCGAAACGTGGGGCGACAAGACGCTCGCCGATATGCCCGAGCGCATCCAGGCCAGCGGCTATCACAAGTACGAGTGGGTCGGCGGCCTCGAAATGGCGGCCATGATGTTCGACACCTTCTCCTACACGCGGGACGAAACGTTTCTGCGAGAGAAACTTCTGCCGTTCACGGAAGCCATGCTGACCTTCTTCGACGAGCACTACGGCGTCGGCCCCGACGGCAAGCTCGACATGACCCCTTCCCAGGCCCTCGAGACCTGGTGGGACTGCACGAACGCTATGCCCGAAGTCGCCGGCCTGCACTACTTGGTGAAAATGGCGAAAACGCTGCCCGCGGCGGCGCTCCCGGATGACTTCAAGAGCCTTGCGGCCCGCCTCGAAGCCAAACTTCCGCCCATCCCGACGCGCGAGATCGACGGGGCGCGGATGCTCGCCCCGGCCGGGCGGTTCGCCAAGAAACAGAACGTCGAGAATCCCGAGCTCTATGCCGTCTACCCTTTCCGCCTCTACGGGATCGGCAAACCCGATATCGAATTGGCCGTCAGGGCGCTCGACCGACGCGAGGACAAAGGGCATTTCGGCTGGCGGCAGGACGACATCTTCATGGCCCTGCTCGGCCTGACCGAACAGGCGCGGAAAGGGCTTGTCGAGCGGGCGAGCCAATGGGACAAGAAGCAACTCTTCCCGGCGTTCTGGGGCCCCAACTACGACTGGACGCCCGACCAGGACCACGGCGGCGTCCTGATGAAGACGCTCCAGCTGATGCTTCTTCAATGCGAGGATAAAGCGGTCCGGCTCCTCCCCGCTTGGCCGGCCGGCTGGGATGCGGATTTCAAGCTTCGCGCCCCCTACGACACGATCATCGAGGGCCGGGTCCGCGGCGGGAAGCTCGTCAAGCTCGACGTCAGTCCGCCCTCCCGCCGGGCCGATCTATTTCCGGTGACACACGAGTAAATACATCTAATCCCGGCCAACGCGCGGCGATCGTCCGATCACTTTTTCTTCTGATAGTCCGGGTACGCGGGCTTTTTGTGCTTCGGCGGCGGGTTCTTGGCCAGCAGATCGAGGGCGACCTCCACGGCCTTCTCGAGCTGCGGGTCGCGTCCCGCCTTGACTGCCGCCGGGTCCATATCGACCTGATGGTCCGGGTCGACGCCGTGGTTCTCGACGTCCCACGTCCCGTTGGGGTTCCAGAAGCCGCTCTGCGGCGCGCCGGTGAACCCGCCGTCCATCAGGGGCGCCGCCCCGGCCATCCCGACCAGGCCGCCCCACGTCCTCATGCCGACGAGCGGTCCGATCCCGGCCGCGCGGAAGAGCCACGGCATCATGTCGCCGCCCGAGCCGGCGTATTCGTTGATGATCATGACCTTGGGCCCGTAGATCGAGCCCACGGGCGTGATGTAGTCGGCGCCCTCGCGCGCGGCGAAGTAGCCCATCAGGGGCCGGCGCATGTAATCGATGATATAGTCGGCGATGAGCCCGCCCTGGTTGAAGCGTTCGTCGATGACCGCGCCTTCCTTGCCGATCTGGGCGAAATAGTAACGGTTGAAGTTCGTGTAGCCCCCGTCTCCCGTATCGGGGATCCAGGCATAAGCCAGCTTCCCGCCGCTCATTTTATCCACCTTCCGGCGGTTATCCTCGACCCAGGCCAGGTTCCGTAAGCTGTATTCGTTGCCGACGGGGACGACGGTGACGTCGCGGGCGCCCTTTCCGTCCGGGTTCGGCCCGACCTTGATCACGGTCTGCTTGCCGGCCGTGGCCTCGAACGGCTTGAAGACGTCCTCGGAAGCCGTGACTTCCCGGCCGCTAACGGCTAGTAAATATTCGCCGGCGGCGACGTTGACGCCCGGCTGGGTCAACGGGGCTCTGAGGCGCGGATTCCAGTTCTCGCCGTTGTAGACGCGGGCGAACCGGTAGCGTCCGTTCTCGATCTTGTAGTCGGCTCCGAGCAGGCCCACGCCGACCGGCTTCACTTCGGGCTGGTCGCCCCCACCGACGAAAACGTGGCCGCAGGTCAACTCGCCGAGCATCTCTTCGAAGAGATAGTTCAGGTCCTGCCGGCTGGCGATGCCCTCGAGGTACGCGGCGTACTTCTTTTCCGCGGCCTTGAGATCGAGGCCGTGGAGGCCGGCGTCGTAGAAAAAGTCGCGCTCGATCCGCCAGACTTCGTGGTACATCTGCTTCCACTCGACGAGCGGTTCGACGTAGACTTCCATCTCGCCGGCATTCAGAACTCCCTTCCCGGGCTCGACCGGGCCTGTCGTCGAGGCGATCGTCCACTGCGGACCCTGGTTGAGCAGGATCTTCTCGCCCGTCGCCGAAAGGATGAATCCGTTGAGGCCGTCCAGGAACTTGTCGATCTTGCGCGTGGCCAGGTCGAATTTGTGGAGAGTCATCGCCGGCGCGCCGCCGGTCATGGCCGTGAAGGCCTGGGGGGCCTCCTGAAGAAAGACGATTCCTTCTTTGCCGGCGCCGAGACCCACGTAGTTCTTGGCCGGTATGGGCAGGGCCAAGATGCGCTGGCCGATGCCGTCGAGGTCGATGACGACCTTCTCGGGTTCTTTGGCCGGCTCTTTGTCTTTGTCCTTGTCCTTGGTTTCGGCCGCGCCGGCCGGCTTCTTGGCGTCTGCCTTGGGCGCGTCGGTTTTTTCCGGTTCCTTGGCCTTCTCCTCGTCGCTTTCAGGGGCGAGAGGCGAAGGCAGGTCCTTCTTAAGCACGGTGATGTAGACGCTCCGGGTGATGGGCCGGTCCATGCTCGACATGTTCAACCAGCCGGGGGTCAGCCCGACGTCCGTGCTGGCCGTGAAGAAGAGATATTTTCCGCTCCGGTCGAAGGCGGGGTACTTGGCGTCGCTCAGGCCGTCGGTGACCTGAGATGTTTTTCCTGTTTCGAGAGAATAAACGAATACGACGTCCATGTGACTTGGGAGCTGTTTGGAATAGGTCAGCCACCGGCTGTCGGGCGACCAGCCGAAATCGAAGGTGAACGTGGGGTTGTAGTAATAGGTCGTGTCGACCTTCACGGGCGCGCCCTTTTCGATATCGACGTACCAGATCGTCAGGCGCTTGTCGTTATAGGCGATCTTCTTGCCGTCGGGCGACCAGACGGGCCTGTAGAAGAAGGACGGCGGGTCGCCGAGCGCGATTCTCTTCACCGGCCTCTGGCCGGCCTGGTCGCGGATGTGCAGGGCGTACTCGCCCGACTCGTCCGAGAAGTAGGCGATCGACTTTCCGTCCGGCGACCAGGCGGGGTCGCGCTCCATGACGCCTGTCGTTTTCGTGAGATTGCGGATGTCGCCCTTTTCGGCCGGCACGGTCAGGATCTCGCCGCGGGCTTCGAACACAGCCCTGGAGCCGTTCGGCGAAATGTTGGCCGCGGCGATGCGCTGACCGGCCTTGACGTAGCGCGGCCGGACTTCGGGCAGGTCGCCGTCGAGCGTTACCGGAACGGGGCGAGCCTTTCCCGTCGCCGGATCGAACACGTGGAGAGCGCCGAACTGTTCGACGACGATGCCGCCGGGGCCGGCCGAGGCGGACTTGAAGTCGAGCCCGTCGTTCGGCAGGACCTGGCCGACTTTTTTTGTGGCGAGATCGTAGATGAAAAGAGCCACCGGGCCGTTGCGGTCCGAAAGAAAATAGATCTTGTCCCCGACCCACATCGGATTCGAATCGTTGGAGTTCTCGCGGGGGACCTTCTCGACCTTGAGGTCGGAAAGATCGATGATCCAGATGGGCGACGTTTGGCCGCCTTGATAACGCTTCCAGGCCGCCTGCCAGTGCATGGTCGGCACGTAGGCCAGGCGGGAGCCGTCCGCGGAGAAGGAGGCCGCGACGCCGGTCGGGAGAGGAAGTTCTTCGGGGAAGCCGCCGTCGAGGCCCACGGTGAAGAGCGTGGGGACGGGGGAGAAGCTGTTCCTCGTCGAACGGAAGATGACGCGCTTGCCGTCTGGCTTCCAGCCTACGACCTCGTCGGCGTCCGGATGGTGTGTCAGCCGGCGGGGGATGCCGCCCGCGGCCGGGACGACGAAGACGTCGGTGTTCCCGTCATATTGGCCGGAGAACGCAACGAGGGTGCCGTCGGGCGAGAAGAACGGATCGCTCTCGATCCCGACGCCGGTCGTGAGGCGCGAGGCGGGCCCGCCGTCGCGGCCCGCGAGCCACAAGTCGCCGGCGAACGCGAACACGATCTGGGTCCGGCTGAGCGAAGGATGTTGGAAGAGAAGCGGCTTCCCGGCCGCGGCGAGCGCCGGTCCGGCCAGAAGCGCCAACAGAAGACTGAGTGCGATGATCTTGATACGGGTCGTCATATTCCCTCTCCTATTTCACGCCCGAGGCGTCCTTGATGAACTCGGCCAGGTCGGCCTTGAGCTTGGCGTGGGACGGCTTGTGGATGTACATCATGTGGCCGGCCTCGTAGTAGCCAAACTTGACCCGGTCTTTGAGGTCGCCGCCGAGGTCGGTCTGGAAGAACGTGTATTCCGTGGCGAAGAACGGCGTGGCGCCGTCGTAGTAGCCGTTGGCCACAAAGACCTTGAGGAACTGGTTGGAGGCCATGGCCCCGCGCAGGGTTTCGGCCGTATTGAGGTACTGGTTCTGGACGTTGTTGTAGCTCCAGGGCCGGACGTTGCCCGAGATGGCATAGGGCGTGTCGTTCTTGTACTTGAGCTCGGACCGGAGGTAGCTGTTGAGGGCGGCCGGGAAGGGGCCGCTGATGGCCGCGTTGCTGGGGTCGAATTCATTCGATTCCCCGGCCGCGTCGAGGTCGAAGCCCTTGAACCGGCCGTCGAGCCGGCCGATCGTATGGCGCTCGCTGCGGAGGAGCTCCTTGGTGAACCGGCCGAGCGAGATGCGCAGGTTGGCGTTGCCGATGAACTCCGGCGAGAGGCCGGTGAAGCGGGCGATCTTCTTGACGACCGCCTCTTTGGTGGCCGGGTCGAGAGTGTTCCCCTTGAGCAGGGCCAGGGCGTATTCCTGGAGGGCGAAGGCCCGCGATTCCTCGAGGACCGAGGCCAGGTCCTTGGCCAGAAGGTCGGCCGGGAGCTTCTTGTGGTACCACGCGTCGGCCGTGTAGGTGGGCAGGAACAGGATGTTGGGCAGGTCGTTCATCGGGGCGGAACGGGCCGTCCCGAAGTTGAGGATGGCCGAGATGAGGACGATGCCGTTGAGGTACATGCCGACGGAGCCGCCCTGGAGATAGCCGGAAAGCCCCGCCGCCCGCGGCGTCCCGTAGCTTTCGCCGATGATGAACTTGGGCGAGGCCCAGCGCTCGTATCTCGTCACGAACAGGCGGATGAAGTCGCCGACCGCCTCGATGTCCTCGGTATAGCCGTGGAACTGCGAGGCGCTCTCGCCCGCGACCGGCCGGCTGTAGCCGGTCGACACCGGGTCGATGAAGCACATGTCGGTCGCGTCGAGGAGCGTGAACTCATTGTCGACGATACGGCCGGGAGGGCCGGGCAGGGCGTTGCCGTCCTCGGCCAGGAGCACCTTGCGCGGGCCGAAGGCGCCCATGTGCAGCCAGACCGAAGCGGAGCCGGGGCCGCCGTTGAAGATGAAGGCCATGGGCCGCTGGGCCTTGTCCTTGACGTCGTCGCGGAAATAGGCCGTGAAGTAGACGTTGGCCCTGGGGCGTCCATCGTCGGCCTTGAGCAGGAGCGTGCCCGCGACGGCGGTGTAGGGCAGGGGCTTGCCGCCGACGGTGATGACGTGGTTCGTCACCGAGACGTTCTCCTCGGGGAGCTTGGCGTATTCTTTGGCCGCCGGCTGCCCCGCCGTTGCCGGGGTTTGTCCGCCCTGGACGAGCGCGGCGTCGCGCCGCCCTTCGCGCTGTGGGGGCGCTTGAGCGAGGGCCGCGGCCGTCAGGCCGACGAGCAGAAAGACGGCCAGTAAGAAATAAAGAGAGGAGCGTTTAAGCACCGATGAATTCATGAAATCCCTCCTGAAATGAACTAGGACGGCATGATATATCAGTTCCCGCGGCGGCTCAAGGTCCTTCCGGATTGACATCTCACTTTTGCCGGAGATATCATTGGAAGCAGAGGTCGGCATGGAAAGCGGTATGAAGAGCAGGGGGCCATTCCCCGCGCGCACGGCGATTGTCCTGTGCGCCTTTGTAGCGGCCGGCGCGTTCGGCCTTGGGGGTCAGTCGCCCCAGGTCAAAACCAAGGCGGCCGAATTGCAGCTTCAGCACCAAGTGACCGTGACCTTGAAGCTCCTCCAGGTCTTCGTCACTTACGATAAGGGTAAGCCGGCTTTGGACCTCGAAAGGTCCGACTTCGTCCTTTACGACAACGGCGTGGCCCAGGCGATCACGGATTTTGAAAAACATGTCCTGGCTGTCCCGGAGGCAGAACGCGCGGGGGCCGCGCCCGCGCCTTCCCCGGCCCCGAAGGCCGCGGCTCCGCTCCTGAAACGCAAATTCATCTTCCTTATCGACTTCGTCAGGAACGAGCTCGAGGGCGTCATGAAAGCCAAAACGGCCGCGCTCGAGTTCATAGACACCAAAGTCCGGCCGGGCGACGAGGTCGCCTTGTTCTCCTTTTCCGTAATGAGCGGCCTGACGCTCCACGAGTACCTTACGTCGGACCACGACAAGGTCAGGGCGGCGATCAAGAAGCTGCGCGATGTCCCGGGCATAACGCCCGTGGTGGATGAAAGCGGACCGCCCGATCACGAGCCCATGGGCATGGAGATCCTCAGCGCCAATATCTTCGCCCGTCACGGCGGGCACGGCGGTGGGGGCGGGCGCGACCCGTTCGTGGAGGTCGCGGAATGGGCCAAGGCCCTGCGGGCCATCCCCGGCCAGAAGAACATCATCCTGTTTTCACGGGGATTTGGCGCCGCGGTCGTCCGGCCGGGCGACGCGGGAAACGCCCTCTTCCAAATAATGGCCCGGGAGCTGGCCTCCGCCAACGCGCCGGTTTTCACGGTCAACACGACCACAGGGGTCTGGGCCAAAGTCGCCGCCGGCGTCTTTCCCGAAGCGTCGCTCGACTCTCTTGCCCGGACGACCGGCGGGAAATATTTCCCCGACGTCAACTATTATTCCCGCATCGCCGCGGAAATCCAGGACGCCACCAGCAACTACTACGTCCTCGGGTTTACCATCGCCGCCGCCTGGGATGGGAAGTTCCACGACATCAAGGTCGAAGTCCGCAAGCCCGGATATAAAGTTTACGCCCAGAAAGGCTACTTCAACCCTCTTCCCTTCAACAAGCTCTCGCTCGTTGAAAAACACCTCCATCTGCTCGACCTCGCCCTGGCGGAGAAGGCCTCCTCCAAACGCAGTCTGGACATCCCCCTAACCGCCGTCGCCTTCTCCGACGAGAAGGCCGCAAACACCCTTCTCCTTTCCGAGGTTTCCGTCCAGTCGATCCGTGAGGCAGTCGGCGACCGCACCGAATTCATCAGCCTGATCTTGGACCGGAACAAAAGCCTCGTCGACGGCAAAAGGTTCGAGATCGACTGGAAGAGCATGCGCGGGGAAAAAGTCTTTCAATACGCGGCCGTCGCCCTGGCGCCGGGCCAATACGACTGCCGGGTCATCATCAGGAATCTCGAAGATGGGAGGGCGGCGGTCGGCTCCTGCTCCGTGGAGGTAGCCGGGCCTCGAGCCGAAGGGCCGACGCTCTTTCCGCCGCTTTTTCTCGTCCGCGGCCCGGAGGCTCAGTACCTCAACGCGACGACGCCAGCCAAGGGGGATCCCGCGGCGGGCGTCTCCATCTCGGCTATCTTCCCCTTCCCGCCCAAGGAATACGTCCCCCTGGTCGGCTCGCTGGAGCGGGGCCAGGACCTGCTTGGCGCCGCGGTGAGATGCGTTTGGAAGGGAAACCGGAGCGGCGAGATGGAGCTTTCCGCCTGGCTCTCACCCGAGGGAAGCGACGAGAGAACCCAGGTCGAGATGACCGTCATTAACAGCGCCAGCCGGGACGAGACCGATTTTTATCTCATGGAATTCGAAATCCCCGGACTCCTGCCCGGCCGCTACCGGCTGGAAATTATAGCCGAGGACGCGGCGACAGGGTTGAACTTGCGGACGGGGGGCTGGTTTTCCGTCCGGCCGCCCGGGCGGCGTCCTCAGGGCAGAGGAGTTTGTTACCCTTTTCGGACCACCCGGATCGTCTTGATCTCGTAGGGCCCGAGGGGCACGGAGATGGCCGTCCCGGAGCCGAGCGGCTTTTTCGACGGCCGCTCGATGAGGTCCGTTTCTTCCGCGCTGACCGGCCAGGGGAATTCGAGCTTGGCTTCGGTCTTCTGGCCGTGGATCTCGTAGAGCCTGAGGACGAGGCCGCGCTCGGCGTAGCCCATCTCTTTTTTCAGCGCCGAGAGGATGACGTTGCCCGGCCCGACCCGGACGAAGGAATGGACTTTGGGCAGTGTGCCGCCGTGGACGAGAGGGACCCTGGCGATAAGCGGGCTGTTGATTTCCATGCCGCGGCGCGTCGTTTCGGCCGCCTTCCAGTCGCCCCGGTGGGGGAGGAGCGAGTAGAGGAGCTCGTGCTTGCCCCGGTCGGCCTCGGGGTCGGGAGCGGTCGCGCCGTGGATGACGGACAAGCGCATGACGTTGCCTTTGACGTCGAAGCCGTATTTCGAATCGTTGAGCAGGCTGACGCCGTACTCCCCTGACTCCTCCGAAACGTCGACCCAGCGCAGGGCCGGCACTTCCGTCCCGTCGGTCGGTCGGGCGATCGAGCCATAGGGGATCTCGAACCGGGCGGCCGGGGTCTTGAGGTCGAGCGGGAAGGCCGCTTTGATCATGATGTTCCGCTCCCGCCAATCGAGCCGCATCCGGCAGTCGAGCCGCGGGACACCGCGGTAGAGGGTCAGGTCCTGTTCGAAGGACGAGTCGCGGAAACGGCTCTTGACGCGGAGGACGACGCGCACGGGTCCGCGCTCGACGAGTTCGAACGCCGCTCCATTCTCTCCGGCCCGGCCGACCGTGTCCTTGAGGCCGAGCTCCCAGGCTGACATCGACTCGGGCTCGTCTGTGATCGCTTCGAGGACATTCCCCGCGCCGGCCAGGACCTCGCGCTGTGCCGTCTTGTCATAGAGGCTCTCGACCCAACCGGTTTTCGGATCGAGCCGGACCCTGAGGAACTCGTTCTCGATCTCCCGGGCTCTAGCGCGGACGACCTCAGGCCCGGCCCAGACCTTCTCCGAGGGAATGATCCGGTAAAGCTTGTAACCGAGCGAGGGCACGTTCTCGGCGATGAAGACGATGCGGAAGACGGTGCCGCCGCCCTCGAAAAGCGCGCCGTCCTCGGCGCGCTTTTCGAGGACCTGGACGGCGACGTCCTTGCCCTCGCCGTCGGTCATCTGCACCGCACCGGCCCAGACTCGCGCCGTTTTCGCGTCGGGCGGGACGGTGACCTCGGCGAAGGCCGGCTCCGTCCGCGCCCAGAAGAGCGGATTGTAGACGACGACAGGGAAGCCCTCGCCGCGCGTGTCAATCGTGTTGGAGATCGTCTCGAGTGAAAAGTCGAGCGCCCGCTCGCCCCGCTTCCGCGCCTGGCCGTAAAATTCGGCGACCTCGTCGTAGACCGGGCCGATGCTCGAACCGTCGAGGATGTCGTGGAACTGGTTGCGAAGGACGATCTTCCAGGTCTCGTCGAGGTCCCGTTCGGGATAATAGTCCCGGTAGCCGGAGGTCACGGCCACGGCCGAAAAATTCTCGGCGGCGAGAAGAAGGTTCTCCAGCTGGCGATTGTTTTTCTTGGTTTCCGCCTGAGTCGTATAGCAGGCCGGGAAGGTGAAGTTGAGCTCGCGCTTGACGACGGGGAAGTCCGCCGCCTTCTCGATGATCCTCTTGAAATAGGCCTCGGGGACGTCGAATTCGAGCCGCGGCTCGTTCGGGTCGTTCCGGTATTTCTTGATGGCGACGATATCCGCGTTGCGCGGTCCGCCGCCGTGGTCGCCGGCGCCGTAGAGCAGCATGAAATCCCTGATGTCGGTGTTCTTGCGGGCGTCCTGCAGGATCTTCCGGACGCCGTCCCGGAGGTCGACGTTATACCACCCGGGCGGCACATAGCCCAGAACGCGCGAGCCGTCCATCCCCTCCCACCAGAAGAGGTGCGTCGGGTCCGGCGCGGGTGCACAGCGCCCGAAGACGTAGGAATCTATGCCGGCCCGCTTCAGGATCTGCGGTAGCTGCCCGTTGTGCCCGAAGGAGTCGGGGTTCCAGCCGACCTTGACGTCGACGCCGAACTTGTCGAGGAAGTAGCGCTTGCCATAGAGGAGCTGGCGGGCCAGGGACTCGCCGTCGGGCATGTTGAGGTCGGGCTCGACCCACATCCCGCCGACGGGGACCCACGTCCCTTCCTTGACCTTCCGGGCGATGCGTTGGAAGAGGTCAGGATAGTCCTTTTCCATCGCTTCGTAGATGGCCGCCTGGCTCTGGGCGAAGGTCAGGCCGGGGAGCTTGTCCATCTGGGCCAGGGTCCCCTTGAAGGTGAACGTGGCGATGTCGGCCACGGTCTCTTCCCAGCGCCACAGCCAGCTCAGGTCGATATGGGCGTGGCCGACGAGATGGGCGGCGAGGGAGCGAGGGGGGGCCGGCGCGGCAGCCGGCTTGCGCTCGGGCGCGGCCTGGCCGGCGGCGATAAGCGCTGAGGCGACATACAGCACGACAACTGCGGAGAGAATGACGAGTGTACGAAGGGCGCGGGATTTCATGGGTTGCCTCCTCCGGACGGACGCCAACAGCGCCGTCCGATGCCATGATTATAGAATTTCGATGGCGCGCAACTCAAGACATTCCCGTTCCTTCGGCTCGAGTTGTGGGGCGCCGTATTCCCGCCGGTGCCAAACGGGGGGCGGAGGGTGGTTAGCCGTCGATCCTTTCGCCGATGGCGTCGATGCCCATACCCGTGTTGATGATCCGGCACTTGCTGAATTTTCCCTTATCGTCCTTGATGAACTCGAAGTCCCAGCGACCTTCGTCGGGGTCGTCGATAAAGAACTTCGTCGGCTCGTTTTCGACGGGGCTCAACTGGTCCGGGGAATCCGACGAGTCGGACAAGGCGTAGAGGGCGTCGTTCTCGACATAAACCTTGGCCGTGATGACCGGGCCGCCGTAGGACGTCAGGTCGAAGCGGTAATCTCCGCAGTAGGCGTCGTATTTGCCGGCGGGCTTTTTTTCCTGGACCCCCGACGCGAACGATAAGGCGGCGATCAAGGCCGCGGCAGTTAGAAAAACAAGAGCACGTTTCATGATGGAGGAACCTCCTAGGATGACGGTTGTATAGTGTCATGTTGTCATACGAAACGGCGGGCGATTTTGTTCACTCGGCCCGGGCGGTCAGTCGCGGACAACGTACGAGACGGTGAAGAACTTGAAGCCCTTGTAGACGACCTCGGTCCTCGACCGGATAAAGGCCTTTCCCGATTCCTTGAGGTAAGCTTCCTCGACGGACAGGCGGCTGGGGAAGCGTATGCCGTTCTTCTCGGCGCTGAATTCGGAGCGGATGACGAGGCGCGGCTTGCGCTTGTAGAGCTGACCCCGCTTCTCGAAGACATCGAAGCGGCCGACGCGGCTCTCGCTCCACTCGATCCTGAGGATGTTCCCCGTGGCGGGGTCGATCCAGGCCTTGCCGTAGAGGTTCCGGGTGGGCGGGGCCCCGGGCTTGGGCTTGGCGTCGACGACGAGGACCTTCGTCTTGCCGATCTTGTCTTCGCCGGTCAGGGCGAAATCGTAGTCGGGCTGGAAGCGCTTGCCGAAAAGGCCGATTGGGCCGAGGAGCGCCGTGCCGAAGACGACGATGGACGTTTTGAGTTCGGCGTTGGGCACGACCTTCTTTTTGCCGTTCTCTTCGAGCTGGGTCCGCATCTCGCGGATGGTCCGTCCGGCCCGGATGCACTGGTAGTCGTAGACGAACCTGTGCTTGATCTTCCTCACCGTGCTGATCGTGATCCCCGGCCCAAGGTATTCTGTCCATTCGGAGGTTGACGGAGGGATATATTTAGCCACGTCGAGGGCCGGGTCGATGGTCTCGGCGATCTCCTCGCGGCAGACGAAATCGAAGGCGGAGTTCTCGAGCTTCCGGCAGTACTCGGCCGCTTTGGCCAGGAGGGCCGGGAGTTGGGATTGAAAGGCCGGCGCGACGGCATTTTGGGAGATGTGGAGGCAAGGGTGGGTAACGGCGTGAGCCGGCGGCGGAGAAAGAAACAGGAGGGCGACGGCCGCCATAGCGGAGGCGGCGAGCGATGGCGCGTTCCGGCTTGTCGACATCCGCACCTCGGCCAACGATTGGATTCTGACCCTAGTACTAGGATAGGCTTGCCGTCGCGCGAAAGCAAGTTCAGTTGGATTTCTTGACGCCCGGCGAATGGTCGGGCTATAGTTGCGATAATAGAGCGGAGGAACTGATGAAAGCACGATGCGGATGCGGCGAGAACGAACTGGCCCATTACACCTGCCACCGGACGGGCAAAAAGATCGAGATCGATGGAAACTTGAACAAGCCAGCGTGGCGAAAGGCGCCGAGATCGCACCGTTTCGTCGACCTCGTGAGCGGTGTCCCCGGGTTCCTGGACACGCGGATGGCCTCGCTCTGGGACGACGAGAACCTCTATGTCGCCTTCTGGGTCGACGAGCCGAACGTCCAGGCGCGACTCAAGAAGCGCGACTCGCTTATCTGGACGGAGAACGACGTCGAGATCTTCATCGGCGGCGAGGACTGCTATTACGAATTCCAGATCAACGCCCGGGGCACGATCTACGAGGTCTTCTACATCGGGCGGGACGTCCTGAAGAAGGGGAGCCGCTTCGACCTGCCCGAGTTCGACCTGTACACGCGTCGGGTCGATATCATCGGGGGGTTCCAGGACGCGACGCGCTTTGGCAAGGACCCGCGGGGCCCGCGCTGGGCCTTCATGGACTGGGATTTCCCCGGCCTCGAAGCGGCGGTGCGGGTCGACGGCAGCCTCAACGACCCCTCGGACATCGACAAGGGCTGGACCGCCGAGATCGCCTTCCCCTGGCGCGGCATGAAGCAGCTGGCCGGGAGCCGCCCCGTTCCACCGCGCGACGGCGACGTCTGGCGGATGGATTTCTCGCGCTTCGAGCTCCTCGAGTTCTGCGGGACGAAAGCCGAGCCGCACCCAGGCTGGGCCCTCAACCGCCATGGCGTCTACAACTCCCACATCCCCGAGTGCTTCTCCTTCGTCCATTTCTCGGAACGGCAGGCGGGGGAAGGGCCGGTTTTGGCCGGGAAAAAACGCGGTTTAAGCCGAAAAAACCGCCCTTAAAATTGGCTAATACTAATATTATGTGTGCGTTGCCACAGCCAAGCAACTAAGCGCCGAGGCGGTCGAGAAAAACACGCCGGACGCGCTCGATGAGATCTCCGGCGTTCTCTTTCGTGTAACCTGCCGTCGACACCGCTGGCTCGATCGTGATGACGACCCGCCCCGGCCGGACGAGAAGACTGCCCTTGCGGGCGATGGGGTAGGCGCCCGCCTGGACGAGAGGCAGGATGTCGAGGCCCGTCTCGATGGCCAGCAGGAACCCGCCGCGCTTGAACGGGCCGAGCTTCCCGTCGCGGGTGCGCGTTCCCTCCGGAAGTACGGCGAAGGAAAAATTCGGGCGATTGTGGACCCAGACCGCGGCCCGGCGCAGGCTCTCGACCGCGCGCTGGGTGCTCGTGCGGCTGATGGGGAACATGCCGATGCGGCGGATCGTTCCACCGTAAACCGGCCAGCGGAAGTGGCTCTCCTCCTCGACGCCTCGGGCCGAGCCCGGGAAAGCGGCTTGAAAGACGAGCGGGTCAAAGAAGTTGACGTGGTTCATCATGACCACGTACTGACGCCCAGGGACGAGGTTTTCGCCGCCGCTCGTCCGAACGCGGATGCCGCAGACCCAGAGGACCGTCCGGCATCCGGCCTTGATCAGGTTCTCGAGGCCTCTTCCTTTAAGGAAGAAGGAGCCGAGCCAGACGAGGACGCAGCCATAGAGGAAGACGGGCAGGGCGATGAGCCAGATGAGGAAGGAGCGCAGGCGGTCGCCGAACTTTTTCATACCAGGATGACGAGCTCGGCCGGCAGGACCCTGACCCGGAGGGGTGTCGTCCCGAGGAGCTCGCCGTCGGCCATCAGGCGGAGCGGCGGGTCGGCTATGATCGAGATCGACGCGGCCTGGAGCGCCGTGACCTTGGGGTGGGCCATGTGCTTGCCGGAAAAGACACCGGCGAAGATGGAGATGATCTCGCGGCGGTTGACGCCGTTGAAGAGGATGATGTCGGCGCGGCCGTCGGACGGGTCGGCGGGCGGCGCGATCTTCATCTTCCCGCCCGTGAATTTCGAGTTGGAGACGGCCAGGGCGCTGTCGACGACGTCGAGCTTGCGGCCGTCGGCCTCGATCGTGATGCGGTTGTTCATGCCGCGGATGAGGCGGATGAGGACGGCTAGGCTGTAGCCGGCGGCGCCCAGGAATTTCAGGCGCTCGTTGGTCAGCTGGAGGATATCGGCGATGAGGCCGACGCCAAGGATGTTGAGGGAAAAGCGGCGGACGGTTTCACCGCCTTCCTGATAATGGAATTCGACGAGGTCGACCTTGCGGCGGCGGCCGGCGAGGATGCCGTCGAGGGCCTGTTCGGGCGTCAGGATGTCGAAGTCGCGGAGAAAAGAGTTCCCGGTCCCGGCCGGGATCTGGCCGATCTCGGGGAGGCGGGAGGGGCGGCCCTCGGAATAGAGGCCGTTGATGACCTCGTAGGGCGTGCCGTCGCCGCCGAGGCAGATGATGCGATCATATCCGGCGGACGTGG
>Ga0315286_10002446_pt1 | contig 17326 bp, 21 predicted proteins | sample YL17G10_0_MG_FD_205038 | JGI IMG/M metagenome (GOLD analysis project Ga0315286, IMG submission 205038) | Sediment microbial communities from Yellowstone Lake, YNP, Wyoming, USA - YL17G10_0 | ecosystem: Environmental > Aquatic > Freshwater > Lake > Sediment | place: USA: Wyoming | collected...
TATTCTAGTAAGGGAGTATAATTTTTTAGGAAGGAACTAGTTAAACAACTCAGATAGATTAATATGAGAGCCAGAACAATACTAGTAATAATTATATTTTTAGTAAGCATCTTCTTTATTACTAGCTGTGGCAAGAAACCTGAGTGCATCACTAATAGTGACTGCGCCACAGGCAACCCTTGCATAACTGCAAAGTGCACAGAAGGCGCATGCGCCAAGAGAGTGCTTGATGCTTGCTGCGGCAACAGCAAATGCGAGACTGATGAGAATAGTTGCACCTGTGACAAGGATTGTGGAAAATGCGAAGGCAAATACAAATATAATGTAACTTACTTTGGCAAACAAAAAGCAATTGAAACAGCTTTAATCACTCAATACTGTGAAAATGACAAATGCGTAAGAGGAGTTTTGCCTGATAAAATTAACTCCATAAAGCTGGTAAATGATGTTTTACAAGCAGGGGCTTTTAAGGTAGAACTATTGACCACACTCAACAATCCTTTCATCATCGGTAAAGATACTGTTAGCATAAGATTGTTTCTCAAGGACAGGGATCCTCTCCTAGTTAATAACATAACATTTACAAGGGTACAAGTGCTTGAAGGCAGCGAAGTCCTTGGAGAAAAGATGATAAATAAGCAATTGGGAAAAGTTGGCGGGATGTGGACAGAGGAGATATTATTAGTAAGCTCACAAAGCGTTCCTGAAGAGTCTAAAGCAATGGATGTTAAGCTGGATTATAATTATGATATACTTGAGGTAAGTGGAAGAGACCCTAAAACATTGAAATATACTTACAATCGCACTAGTAGACTTTCTACTACCAAGGGCAGGCTGGCTGAGAAGATAATGTTTATAAAATTACCAGAATAGAATCATATTCACAGGTGAATGTTTTGAAAAAAGCAAGCATAGAAGTGGGAGTTAATTTTCTTGTTGTTACAATTATCTGCCTTGCTTTGCTGGGCATCGGCATCTTCCTTATGAGCAAATTCGTCATAATAGGCCAGCAGCAACTAGGAAAAGTTAATGAGGCTAATCAACAGCGGCTTATTAAGCTTCTGAGCGCTGGCGCCCAAGTCACGACTATCCCTTCAATAGCTTATATTAACCGCGGCGAGACAGCCAAGTTCTACCTTGGAATTAGTAATGAGCTCGGAGTTGATAGTAATTTCACAATTTTTGTTATGAAAAGAAGTGTTCCTCCTACTGCTGCGTATGAGCCAATAGTACAGTACTCTCAACAGCCGATTTTCATTAAGAACAATATGAATAGTTTCTGGCTCATAGGAATAAAGGTACCAAAAGAGGACCCTAAAGGAACTTATATATATAATATTTATGTGTGCAAATTATCTTCATGTTATCCTTATTTAATCACAGATCCTGATACTGACAAGTACGGAGAATTGCAGCAAGTACAGGTGAATGTCAGATAGAAAAAGATTTATGGCAATAAGCCCTTAAGAGCTTTCTCATGATCCTCTGCCAGGTCAACTCCGGACGCTATGAGAATTCCATCTGCTCCTAATTCCAAAGCTTTAATCACATCTTCTCTTGTCTTAATGCCTGCGCCAACCAATAACCTTATGCCGTGCTTCTCCTTGACTTCCTTGACACTCATAGTAATCACTTCTGGCTTAGCCTTGCTGACACTAACATCCCCGCCAATAAGCTCAGGAGGCTCTACTGCAATAAAATCAGGCCTCATCTCTGCAATCTTTCTTGCTCTTGCAGGAGTGTCTGCGCACACAACAGTTACCAGGCTCGCCCTTGAAGCCCTCTTAATGCTTTCCTCTAGCTGGTTCATAGGAATCTGGTGCTCAGAATGATTAAGCAAAGTGCCTGTTGCCCCTGCAGTCCTGACAACTTCTGGCAATACGCTGCCAGTGGCTCTCCCAGGGGGATAAGGGTCAATGTGCTCTGCATAAACAGGAATGCCCACAACCTTGCTAACAGGATAAATATCAGGAGCGCAAACAGCCACTCTTATGTCTGTGCCTGTCTCATAAGCTACTTTCTCGCAAATCTTAGCCACATGGACAGCTTCAGGCCCAGTGCTGCTAGGATAGGTCTTGAAATTCACAATGATGATAGGTTTCTTCATTTTAGTTTAGGTGCCTACAGCCCCTTATTTTTTTAGTTTTTCTAATTTTTAAACGATAACTTTAACTTAATTTTTAACAGCGCCTCACTCGACAAAAGCTGCAGCTTTTGAGTTGGAAGCAAGGCTTCCAACGGCGGCGAGCCTCTTTTATTTATCTTTATCTTCTCCCTTTTTATTCTTTTGTATTTTGAAAAGGAAGATAGTGCTTAGGATTATCATAGCAATGCAAAGGTACTGGCCCATACTCAAGCCAAAATACCTAGGATCATCACGCCAGAAAGTAATAATAAACCTTAGAACACCGTACATCAAGACAAACAACCAGAAGATTATTCCGTCCTTAAATTTCTTCTTAATATCTTTGCTAAAGTAAAGAATGCTCAGAGAAATAAAGATTACAAGATTCTTAGCTGCCTCGTACAATTGGCTCGGGTGCCTGCAGCCGTCATAATCCTTGAACACAACGCACCAGGGAACATTGGCCTTTGTGCCGACGAGCTCCCCATTAATGAAATTAGCAATCCTTCCGAAGATCAGGAATAAGGACAAAGGAAGCACTGTGAAGTCTGCAAGCTTGTAAAAACTGACTTTGTGCTTCTTGCAAAAGATAAGACTGGCAACCACTGCGCCTATTATCCCTCCGTGAAAGCTCATGCCGCCATTCCAGAGCCTGAAAATCTCCAAAGGGTCAGAGATAAATGTAGCAGGGGAATAAAAGAGGAACATTAACAACCTTGCGCCGACTATTGAACCAGCAATCAAGTAAAGAGCCAAGGAATCTGCTTTTTCAAGATTGAAATTCTTAATCTCGCCCTTCTTGGCAAGCCACCTGAAAAGAAAATAAACAACTAAGAAACCAATAGCATACACTAAGCCATAATACCTTATCTCAAAAGGGCCGACATTCAAAAGCACAGGATTAATATTATGATAAAACATTCTAAAGAATAAAGAATAGCCAGCAGTATAAAAAGATTACTCAAACAGCAGAGATTATTCTATCTCAGCCTAATAAATAGGAAAGAGCTTAGTTAGTATTATTTCAATACATCCTGCACTTTCTTCTTGAACTCTTCCTCGTACAATACTCCAAGAACTCTCTCAACTTCCTTTCCATCTTTCATGAAGATAATTGTTGGTATGCTCCTCACTCCGTAAAGGCTGGAAGTGTCTGCGCACTCATCAACATTTACCTTGAAGAAATTAATTCCTTTAAGCTCAGAGCCTACTTTCTCAAATATTGGCTTCATGGTCTGGCATGGCCCGCACCAGTCAGCATAGAAATCAACAACAGCCTTGCCTTTGCTAGTCATCTGCTTGAAATTATCCTCATTAAGTTCTACAGCCATAACACACCTCACTAAAGATTAAATTATTTTTTCTTAGAATGTACCAATTTAAAAATATTATGGTAATGAAAAATCATCATTGCTATTTTATTATTCTCAGCTCCACGGCGAGCTTTTTCCTGTTACAAACTTGTAAGCGCTTCCTGCTGCTATGGCTCCCTGACCAGCTGCCACTATGCCCTGCCTCATAGGAGTATTAGTAACATCTCCTGCAGCATAAACCCCTTTGATGCTGGTCTCGCAGTTAGCATTGACAACAATTTCGTTGTTCTGGTTAACTTCTGCCTCAAGCTCTTTTGCAAGCACAGAATTAGGGATTCCTCCTAGCTCGACAAATATTCCGTCAACATCAAGCTCAACACTGCCCTTGTAAGGAAGGTCCAGCATTATCTTCTCAACAAACTGTGAGCCTTTGACTTCCCTGACATTATAGCCGCACAATATCTCGATTTTATTATCTGCCTTGATCTTATCATGGGTTACTGGCTCGCACCTAAGAGCTGCTCCCCTGTAAACAACATAGACTTTTTTTGCAAACCTGGAAAGTAGCTCTGCAGCATGGGCTGCGCTATTGCTGCCGCCAATAACTGCAACTGTCTTGTTCCTGTAGAATGCTCCGTCACAGGTTGCGCAGTAATGGATTCCTTTGCTCTCGAATTCCAAGCCCCCTGGCGCTTCAAGCTTTCTTCTCTTATTGCCCATTGCCAGTATTAATGATTTTGCCTCGTACTTCTTGTCTTGCCTGGTTTCAATCTTGAAAACATCATTGTCCTTGGAAGCTTTCAGAACATCATCAGCAACTATTTCTGCTCCCAGTGATTTTGCCTGTTCCAGGAACTTGCTCATCAATTCAATCCCAGAAATCTTCTGGAAGCCAGGATAATTCCATACTTCAGAGGATTCTGTAATCATTCCTCCCAGCTCCTTGCCAATAACTAGTGTCTTGAGGTTATACCTCGCAGCGTAAATAGCAGCTGTGTAGCCTGCAAACCCTGCTCCAATGATTATTACGTCATACATGATGGTCACCTGTTAAGAAAGATTATTAGAATGTTTATATAGTTTATTATAAAATCTCTAAGACTAAACATCCACTCAAGAGATTTATATATCTGGTCATCACTACAGAATAGATATGGGGCTGGATGATTTAACCTTAAAGCATAGCTACTTTGTTTTAGCTAGAAAAAGTACTGAAGAAAACTATGTGTTTGCTATGTATGCTGATAATAACTTGCCTCTTTTTGCTCACCTGCCTAACCCCATGACCAAAGAAGAATCTGCGAGAGCTACAGATTTATTAAAAGAGCAAGGTTATGAAACCATGCTAGTACAGTATAATCCTCACATTCCTGGAGGAGTAATAGACTTAGGCGTTTTGACTCTTAACAAGGCTATACCAGAGCTTATAGCCTTAGGAGATAAGTATACCAAAGCATCTAAAAAGTAAATATCTCAAAAAGCAATCTTTATAAACCTGCTATTTGTATCTTTGTTCTATGGTTAAGCCCTATGATTTCAAGGAAGTGGAAGCCCAGGTCTTGAAGCTCTGGGAAGATAAAGCTATTTACCAGAAGGCTAAGGACAAGAACAAGAATGGCAAGCCTTTCTACTTCTTGCAGGGACCGCCTTATACCAGCGGAAAGATTCATATTGGCCAGGCCTGGAATAATTCTATCAAGGACGTTGCTATTCGTTACAGGAGGATGAAGGGGTTGGATGTTTGGGACAGGGCTGGCTATGACATGCACGGCCTTCCTGTTGAGAGAAAGGTTATGAGCCATCAGAAGATTAAGTTCAAGTCAGACATTGAGAAGTTCGGCGTTGAGAAATTCACCAATGAGTGCCTCAGGTTTTCTACTGAAACAGCCCAAGGAATGAGCCAGGACTTAGCTCGCCTTGGAGTATGGATGGATTTTGAAAATGCTTACATGTCTGTGAAGAATGAGTTCATAGAGGGAGAATGGTTCCTTGTCAAGAAAGCTCATGAGCAGAACAGGCTTTATGAAGGAGAGAAAACCTTGACCTGGTGCCCTAACTGCGCAACTGCAATGGCTAAGCATGAATGCGAATACAAAGAAGTTGAGGATAATAGCATTTTCATAAAGTTCAAAGTGAAGAATAAGCAGGACGAGTACCTGATAATCTGGACAACAACGCCCTGGACTATAATGTTCAACCTCGCCATAATGGTTAATCCTGAGCTTGACTATGTAAAAGCCCAGGTTGGCAGTGAGAAATGGATTGTTGCAAAAGCTCTTGCAGGAGCTTTTATTGGCGCAGTTGCTGAGAAAAGCTTCCAGATTGTTGAGGAGTTCAAGGGCGCTAAGCTTGAAGGATTGGAATATGAGCATCCCTGGCTTAATGAGCTTGACTTCTATAAGGACCTGAAAAAGAAATATCCGAAAGTTCACACAGTAGTGTTGTCATCAGAATACGTCGATACAAGTGCAGGAACAGGTCTTGTGCACTGCGCTCCTGGATGCGGGCCAGAGGATTATGAGGTTGGCTACAAAAACAATATTCCACCATTTAACTTTCTTGATGAGCAGGGAGTTTTCCCTAAAGAAGCTGGAAAATTCGCAGGCTTGGTTGCCAGGAAAGAAGATGACAAGTTCACAGAAGCACTGAAAAAAAGCGGAGCACTCATAGCTGTGACAAAAGTAACCCATGATTATCCTCATTGCGAAAGGTGCAGCACTCCTGCAATCTTCAGGAAAACAAGGCAATGGTTCTTCAAGGTAGAAGACTTGAAGGATGAGATGCTAAAGGCTAACCAGGAAGTTTACTGGGTGCCAAATGCTGGCAAGAATGCTTTCCATTCATGGCTTGATAATCTGCGAGACAACAGCATTACCAAGCAAAGGTATTGGGGCACTCCTGTGCCAATATGGCGCTGTGAAAAATGCGCTGCCTATGATGTGATTGGAAGCATAAAAGAGCTTGAGGAAAAAGCAGGCAAGGACAAGGTGCCATCAAACCTGCACAAGCCATGGATTGATGAAGTAACCTGGAAGTGCAAGTGCGGGGGGATAATGAAAAGGATTCCTGAAATCCTTGACGTATGGATTGATGCAGGAACAGTAAGCTGGAACTGCCTGTACTATCCCCAAAGAACTGACTTGTTTGAGAAATATTATCCTGCAGACTTTATTCTTGAAGGAAAAGACCAGATAAGAGGATGGTTCAACCTGTTGATGGTTGCCAGCATGATAGCTTTCAGAAAGCCAAGCTTCAAGGCAGTTTATATGCACGGGATGATTACTGACATTGAAGGCAAGAAGATGAGCAAGAGCCTTGGCAATGTCATATCACCTAATGAGATTGTTGAGAAATACGGAGCAGATACTCTAAGGTATTATATGTGCGAGACCAAGCCAGGACTTGACATTAATTTCTCCTGGGATGAAGCTAAGATAAAGTTCAAGAACCTGCAAGTGTTCTGGAATATTCACAACTATCTCCTAGATTTGAGCAAGACTTATAATCTCAAGCCAGGGAGCATTGATATTTCAAAGCTTGAAGACGAGGAAAAATACATACTCTCAAGAGTGCACACTGCAATCAAGGAAATTGGAAAGCTTCATGAAGAATATCTGCTGAGCGAGCTTACTCCATTGCTGGAAACCTTGTACCTTGAGCTTTCAAGAGATTACATCCAGTTTGTCAGGGATAAAGAAGACAAGCAGCTGGTGGTTAATGCTGTGTTTGAAGCATTGCTTAACATACTGAAAATAATGGCTCCAAGCCTGCCTTTTATTTCAGAATCAATTTACCAGGCATTGAAAGAAGAATACGGGCTTGAGACAGAGTCTGTTCACCTGTTTGACTGGCCAAGTTACGAGATGAAACTGATTAATCCTGGGCTAGAAGAAGAATTCAGGATTGCAAAAGAAGTGATTACCATAATCCTCGCCAAGAGAGAAGAAGTAGGCATAGGAGTAAGATGGCCTCTCGCAAGGGCAGAAGTAACTATTGAGAATCCTAATGTGCTCAAGAAAGTTGAAGAATTGGTGAAAAGGCAGACTAATATCAAGAAATTATTATTGCAGAAAGGCAACCTGAAAGTTGAGCTTGACACCACGCTAACTCCAAGCCTTGAGCAGGAAGGATTTGCGAGGGAGATAGGCAGGAGAATTCAGGCATTACGTAAGAAAGCTGGCTTGAAGAGAAATGACAAAGTAAAGATAATGGTTGAGACAGAATTTGTCCTTGACAAGCAGTATGTTTCTGAGCTGAAAGAGAAGGTTGGGGCTAGTGAGCTGATAATAACAACCAACAAGGTTGTAGGAACTGTCCCTAACGAGGCAGCTGCTGAGATAAAGGGAAAGAAGTTTAGGTTCATCCTTATTTAGAAGGATGTCCAAAACTGCGTTAAAGTTTTGGTTTATTCTTATTTAACGATATGCACTTTTTATCTTCTTGTTTCTGCTGTCAAGAAAAGCTTCAACTACAAAACGTGGCACAGGCATTCTGTAATAATCATCCTTTCCTCTCCTATGCAAGCTGACTAAGCCGCCGATATCAGCAATATGATCTTCATCTTCATGATGAAATACTTTGAAAGGGTCAATGTTGAATCCTTGGGACTTGACGTAATCAGTGAATTCTTTTTGCTTGCCAAAGAAGATAAGGGAATGAGTTGACTCGTGGCCTGTGGCAAAAATATTCTCAAGATAGCCGTGGTCTCTTATAAACTGAATAACTGCTTTTTCACAGCCTGTGAATTCTTTATTCCTGCTCTCAAGCCGCAATGATTTCCCTCCTCCTACAAAGGGATTATTTTCAGGAGTATGCTTTTCTATTTCAGGGCACATTAATTCCCTTGCTATCTTGCTGTAATGTTTCCTGATACTGTCTACAACCCCGTCATTCCTGAAGTATTGGCCAGGCTCCAGCCTCGTCTCAAGGCCTAGCCCCGGGAGAACTATCTTCCCTGTCTTAAAACCTAGCTTCTTTAAGTCCATTCATGGTAATGAGCATCACGGATTTATAAACTTTTCTAATGTGATTACTTAATAGTAGTTAAAATGCGAAAGATTTATAAATGCAAAAAATCACTTTATTTTTCAAATTAATTTTTCGGGGGCTTATCGTGAATATTAAAAAAATAGCTCAGAACACAAAATACAACGCAGTAACAAACACAGCCATGTGCGCAGAATCAACACCAGTCTATGCTGCTTTTGAGACGGGTGTAGCAGGAATGACAGACGCTGTTTCTTTGAATGCCAGGCTAATAGTGCTAGGAGCAGGATATTGCGGGGCAGCATGGGTTTATGGCCAAGGAAGAAGCATGTGGAGAAAAGCATTCAAGATAACTGACCAAACACGCGAAGCAAAGCAGCACCTTCATGATGCAATGTATGCAGTTTCTTTCAACGCCGTAACAGCCCCATTACTTTACTTGATATCAGGTGAAACAGATATAAAAAAGATAGCTCTTGCGACAGCATCAGCATCAGCCATATGCCTAATAAACGGAGGCCCGCTAGGCTATGCAATTGATGTCTTCAATGACTTGGCAGGGGTCAGGGAATGTGAGAGAAAATCCTATCCTCAGGTAATTAAGAAACAAAGCCCTAAAGTCAAGAAAGCAATAGCAGCAGGAATAGTAGCTGCATCCATTGGACTGACTGCACTCGTATATGAAGTTGTCCCTAATAGAAAAATCAAGATGGACACAGAAAAGCAAACTGAGACACAGAAAAAAGTAACTATGCACGACAGCACAATTTATAATCAGCCTTTGGAACAGAGAATAAATAAGCAATTCGCTATTTATAATGCAGAATAATAAGAGGAAAAAAATGGTTGCTACTCTAGAAGATATAAAAAGAGCTGAAATTGCAGAAGAGTTCTTTGAGAAGCAATCACAAAACAAAGTCAAATACGCAGGATTCACAATTCCAGTCAGGCGAGGTGAGCTTTATCTGGCAGTAAGAAAAACTCATCCATTCGCAGGATTATATAGCGCAATCGGAGGCAAAGTTGATGAAGAAGCCCTTGAAAGGCGCCCATTTCTTCTAGCGCCGTCAAAGTCGACCATAAGATTAATGTCAGAAGGATTTGAAAGCCCGACCACTGCAGCTGTCAGGGAATACTGTGAAGAGATGTATTCAAGCTGCACTTTTCCAGATGATTTTAACTTGGAAGATTTCAAGATATCAAGGATAGCAAAGATAAATGATTGCAATACAGGAGTGTCGTGCTATATGAGATTAGTTACAGTACCGCCAAACCTTGATTTTAATCCTTCACGAAGAGAGATAGGAGATATTACAAGGTTAGTAGACATACCTCCTGAAAGAATAAATCCATTGACAAGACTAACCCTGAATATAATAGCAGATTCACAGTACCATAAACAATTTCTAGACCAATTGCCAAAAAAAGGGTCATTAGGTGTGAACGTTATGGCCGGAGTATTATCAGACGAATTTTATCTGATGTATTGATTTATTCCTGCAGCAAAATCTTAAAGTTGTGGTCTGTCAGCCAATCATGAAATTCATAGGCTGTTTTCTTGCATTTATTCTTGCAGATTAGCTTTAATTTCTTGTATTCAGGAGAATCTGGCTTAGTTTTGTTAAGTTTTAATCGGATATCACACTTGATATCATTGCAGAATTCTCCGTGCCGGTATTCTCTCATAAGCAGAAGATTAACTTTCAACTATAAAAATTTTCTGCAAAATCAAAACTTTTATATACTCTTTCCCGCTTAAATCTTTTAGTCAATAATCATTTAGGATCGTTTTAATAATATTATTTCGGGGGGACTTAGTGAAGAAGACCATTAGCATAGACACGCCTCTTGCAGAGCTGACTCTCAGGAAGTATGAGAAGCCAAAAGACTTGTCCAAGAGAGAGCTGGTCAGGAAGATATGCCTCAGCCTCGGGATATTGCAGCCAGGAGACTCAAGGGATGTCATGGTCGATGTTCTCCAGGTGATGCTTGAGGCTGATGATGAGCTGAGCTCTACTCAAGTCGAGAAATTGACAATCAAGAACAGGGAGAAGCACAAATTAAAGATGCTCGGAATTGCCCCTTCTAATGTGAGGCGCCAGCTATTAAGGTTAAGGGACTTGTTCATTGTCGAGAAAGTCAGGAATAATTACAGGATAAAGGAAAAGAGCAGCCTGCTCAGCCTTTTCGAGGAGAACATTGAGAAATATTACCTGAACAGCATTATGACTAGGGTTAAGGAATACTTGAAAGAAGCTGACAAGAGTTTCTGAATAAAAATGGTATACGAGCCGCAAGAAGATTCTTATTTACTTCTGGAACAGGTGAAGAAATTAGCCCACGGCAGGGTGCTTGACATGGGGACTGGCTCAGGAATATTGGCGATTGCTGCTGCTGAGAAAGATGATGTGAGAGAAGTTATTGCTACTGACATTGACGAGCAGGTTATTAAGGAGTTAAGGCAGAAAAAGATTAAGAAGATAAAAATTGTGCAGTCTGACTTGTTCATGAGCATTGGCGGAAACTTTGATGTGATTATTTTCAATCCTCCCTATCTTCCCGATGAGGAAAAGGATTATGATGTTGCTCTTGCAGGAGGGAAAAAAGGCCATGAGCTTATTGCGAAGTTCTTGCACAGCGCAAAGGATCGCCTTAACAAGGACGGATTTATCCTCATGGTTTTCAGCAACATAACAGGCAAGAAAGAAGTTGACAGAATGATTAAAAGAGAAGGTTATTGCCCAGAGCTGCTTGACACCAAGAGCCTGGCTTTTTTCGAGGAATTATATGTTTATAAGATTACTCGCCAAAAGATTATATGAAATTTATTTAAGTATAGAAGTGAAGTATATGAGAACAAACATGACTATCAGGACAATTATGACAAAAGCAATGAAAAATCCTAAAGCACGCGGCTTTGAGTCTGAGCTATAATCCATAATTAACTAGCAATCATAAGGAATATAAATATTTTTCGCACAAAATGGCAATAAAAATGGAAATATATGCCAGAGGAAAGAGAGGATTAGTGTACAAGCAGGGCGAGGTTTGCATCAAGGGGAAGAATCCTCGCAGCGCAGTTGACACCCTGAAGAATGAGTCTGACTATCTGAAGCTGTTGAACACCAAGGGAATTGGCCCGAAGTTCATAAAATACTCTGATGGCAAGCTTTACAGGGAATTTGTTGAGGGAATAAGGATTTCTGAATTCTTTGAGCAGGAAACTGATAAGCAGAAGATTGTTTCTGTCATCAAGCAGGTTCTTGAGCAGTGCAGAGAAATGGACTTATTAGGAATGAATAAGAAAGAATTGACTAACCCTTACAAAGACATACTGATAACAACTGACAACAAAAGCAAGGTAAAGCCTGTGATGATTGACTTTGAAAGATGCCATGAGACCAAGAAGCCCAAGAACGTGACCCAGTTCTTACAGTATATTAATAGGAGCAAGCCAACCCTTGAGAAGAAAGGGATAATAGTTGACAAGCAAGAGATGATAAGGCTAGGAAAAGAGTACAAGGAAAAGAATGATAAGGAAAGCTTTAATAATATCATCAGTTTAATTAGATAGATAAGCCCTTCCGGCGAATAGTCAGTAAGGCCTTCCGCCGTTTGAGGAACTTAAAATTTAAAAGTTAAGATAAAACAAAAACGAAAAAATTTTCAGGCCGCAGGCGCCTACTTAACTAAAATGGTCGACATTAACATTTTCAAGGCGTATGATGTGCGAGGAGTTTATCCTTCTGAGATTAATGAGGAGGCTGCTGCTGACATTGCCAAGGCTTTTGCATTCTTTTTAAGGGCTGACAAGTTAGTCATTGGCAGGGATTGCAGGGCTTCTTCTCCCAAATTACATGATGCCATTGTTAATGCATTGGTAGAAGTAGGAGTGAATGTTGTTGACATCGGCATGTGCCCTACTCCTTTGCTTAACTACACCATCTCAAAGAAAGGCTTTCCTGGCGGAATAATGATCAGTGCTTCCCATAATCCTGCAGAATACAATGCTCTCAAGCTTATCAAGGCTCCTTGCCTGCAACTATCCAGCCCTGGAGACATGGACGAGGTCAAGAAGCTGGTCATGAACCCTGAGGTTGTGAGGGAGGCTCAGCAGGAAAAAGGCAATGTTCAGGAGCTTAATGTTCTTAACGAATACATTGATGAGGTTGCTGAAGAGTTTATAGATCTCAATGGCTTAACTGTGGTTGTTGATTACGGCAATGGCATGGGAAGCTTGACTGCAAGGCCAGTATTTGAGAAGCTGGGAATAAAAGTTATTCCATTATATGAGGCTGTTGACTGCACTTTTCCTAATCATCCTGCTAATCCTGCAGAGGAAAAGAATCTTGAAGAGCTTAGAAAGGCAGTACTGATGCAAAAAGCAGATTTAGGGATTGCTTTTGACGGAGATGCTGACAGGGCTTTTGTTATTGACGATACTGGCAGGATTATTTATCCTGACATTCTCGCAGCCTTCCTTATACCATCTGAGCTCAAGGGCAGGAGTGAGAAAAGAGTTTATTATGACCTAAGGTTCAGCAGGATAGTTGCTGATGTGATTAAAAAGAATAAAGGCAAAGGAGTTATGATGCGCGTAGGCAACCCTTTTTACAAGGAGAAATTGGTCAAGGAAGGAGGAGTGTTTGCTGTAGAGCTCTCAGGCCATTTCATGTTCCAGGACCATTATTGCATTGATGACGGCTTGTTTGCCAGCCTTAAAGTCATGGAAGCAATGGTTGAGGCAAAGAAGAAATTGTCAGAGCTGGTCAAGCCTTTGTTCAAGTATTATCAGAGTCCTGAGATTAACATGAAAGTTGCTAATCCTGATGATGTATTACAGAAAGTCAGTGATGCTTTCAAGGATGGCAAGAGTGTTGATATTGACGGAGTATATATCAGCTATCCCAGCTGGTGGTTCAGCCTGAGAAAAAGCAACACAGAACCTGTTGTAAGGCTCAGGCTTGAAGCTGACACAAAGGAAAAGCTTGATGAGATGACTGCCAAGATTGTCGGGATGATTAAGTGAGAATAAAGCTGGTTTTCTAATCTGAATAAGCCAAATAAACAATAACAATAAATATTATGCTGTATTACCTATCCTGAAAATGACTGACCAGTTCAAAGGAGAGGATAGTTGGAGCGTATACCAGGCAAAAATTGTAAACTTGCTAATCAGAGGCACACCTGAAGACACCTTTTACATCCTGAGTGTGTCGCCAGTCAGGGCTAGCAATCAGAGAAGAGACAGCATCATACTCAACGAGAATGATATAGGCGAGATAATAGAGCATTATATGTTCGAGCCTGGCCGCAAAGTCACTGGAATTGCCAATACTGAGCTTCTTGGCAGGCTTTTATTGGCTTATTATACAAATAATTCATTGGACCGGATAATGGTAGGTTCAAAAGATTATCGCTTAAAAAAAGCCCAGGAAAAACAATAAGCTTTTTAAATCCTTATTAGTTCTTGCGCTTTGGAGAGAGAAAAGAGCGCGTGAAAAGACCGTTTTTGAAGATTAAGTCGAGTGCTTTTTTTCTCCGACGGTCAACAAAATGGGTTTAGCAGAGAATGAACAACCCTGAATCAAGCAAACATAAGGTTAAGCCTAAGGTTACTCGTTTGAAACCTAGTGAACGTGATAAGGAGCGCTATGTGGCCTATGAGATTGCCAGCAAGATACCTCTTGGATATGGAGCTGACAAAGTCCTTATCAGCGAGATCAATGCCTTGCTTGGATTGTTCATGGCTCCAAAAGCCAACCTGGCCAGCATGAAATACAATCCTGAAAAGCAGAGAGGCATAATAAGGATTAACAGGAAATTTGTTGAATACCTGAGGAGTTGCTTTGCAGTAACCAAGCATGTAGGCAACCAGGAAGTTGTGATAAAAACATTAAAAACATCGGGAATGATAGATAAAGTAAAGAAATATGTTCAATAGGATTAACAAGTAATAACGCCCAAAAGGGCGGGGAGGTAAGTAAAATGCAACCAATACAACACCAAATGATGGGTTATGACAGGGCAATCACCATGTTCAGTCCTGACGGAAGGCTACTCCAGGTAGAGTATGCTAAGAAGACAGTCAGGCTTGGAAACACAGCCATTGGCATGGTGTGCAAGGACGGAGTATTACTAGTCACTGACAAGAGGATTGTGGATAAGCTGGTTATTCCAGAAGCTGTTGAAAAGATTTTCAAGATTGATGACCACTTAATGGCAACTGCTGCAGGCATACTGAGTGATGCAAGAGTTCTTGTAGAGCAAGGGCAGTTAAGGGCTCAGCAGCACACAATGACCTATGACACTCCTGTTGACGCAATCACAATTGTTAAGCATATCTGTGATATGAAGCAGATGTGCACTCAGTCAGGAGGATTAAGGCCTTTCGGAGTTTCTCTTTTGATTGCCGGGATTGATGAGAGCGGCAAGAAACTGTTTGAGACAGATCCAACAGGCATTTTCTACCAGTACAAGGCAACTGTTATTGGAGAAGGAGAGCCTGATATTGAGGAGATGCTTTACAAGGAATACAAGGACACAATGACAATTGAGGATGGCTTGAAGCTGTGCGTAAAGGCTCTTAAGAAAGTCCTGGATGTTAACTTTAATGCTGACAGGATTGACGCTGCTTATATTGATGAGAAAGACAAAGTGATTGTAAAACTCAGCAAGGACAAATTAAAGAAGTTCCTATAAAAAAAAAGGTGAATTAAGATGAAAGGCACCCAGACCTTTGACCAGGAAAAAATCAGTATCAATGTCGCAAGATTAAAGACCCACGGAGAGAATTTTGAAGTTGTGATTGATCCTGAGAAAGCAATAAAGTTCAGGCATGGCGAAGGCGATATAAGAGATGCTTTGAAAGCTGAAAAGATTTTCCACGAAGCAATAAGAGGAGATTTTGCCGGCGATGAAAAACTGAAAGAAGTTTTCAAGACAGATGATGCCTTGAAGATTGCAGAGCAAATACTCAAGGAAGGAAGCATCCAGATCAATGATGAGTACAGGGACAAGCTGAGGAACGAGGCAAAGAAACATTTCATTGAGATATTATTGAAGAATGGAGTGGATGTTGACACAGGCAATCCCTTGACAGCGACAAGGGTTAGCAATGCAATGACAGAGGCAAAAGTCCATCTTGATGTTTTCAATAAAGTAGAGCCTCAGGTTGATGAGATGGTTGCAAAGCTCAGGCCAGTTCTCAAGATAAGCTTTGAGAAGAAAATACTCAACATAAGGATTCCTGCGCTTAACGCAGGCAAGCTTTACGGAGTTGTTGCTCACAGAGGAAAGATTATTGACGAAGCATGGCTTAGTGACGGGAGCTGGAGCGCAAAAGTAGAGTGCGTTCCTGGCGCAGTTGCTGTGCTAATGGACGAGTTAAAGAGCAAGACCCACGGAGACGTGGAGATTTCAATTGAACAGACAAAGAGAAGATAAAATAAAAATAACATTTAAACATAAGGTGAAAAAGGAATATGACAAATGAAAAATTATTAGTGAAAGACAAAGATGTAGTTGTTCCAGGCGAAGTGCTTGCAGAAGGTATGAATTATCTTCCTGGCAATGGCACTTACAGGCTTAATGACAAGATATTGGCCAACCGCCTCGGATTGTTAGTGATAGAAGGCAAGGTGTTGAAGACTTTGCCGCTGGCAGGAAGGTACTTGCCCAGGAGCTATGACATAGTCATTGGAAAAGTGATTGATATCCTGATGAGCGGCTGGAGATTTGAGATTAACAGCCCTTACTCAGCAGTTCTTCCTTTGAAGGATGCAAGCTTTACTTACATTCCAAAAGGAGCAGACCTCTCAAGGTATTTTGAGCTTGATGATTATGCAGTTGTCAAGGTAACTAATGTGACAAGCCAGAACCTGATTGATGTTACTTGCAAAGGGCCAGGCTTGCACAAATTAAGAGGAGGAAGAATTATCCACGTGAACACTAACAAGGTTCCAAGGATTATTGGCAAGAAAGGCTCAATGGTTTCCATGATCAAGAGGGCTACTGACTGCATGATTATTGTAGGCCAGAACGGCATTGCATGGATTAGCGGGCAGCCTGAGATGGAAGTAATAACTGTTAATGCTATCCAGATGATAGAAGAGCATTCTCACACCAGCGGATTGACTGACAAAGTCAAGGATTACCTTGAAAAAGCAACTGGCAGGAAGCTTGAGATGACTGCAGAAGTTGCTGAGATAGGTGAAGATGTGGGTAATGTAGAAGAAATGAGAGAGTGATTATAATGGCAAGCAAATATACAAAACGAGATAATGGAAGAGGATTTAATGAGACCAGGCCAATAGAAGCCAAGGCGGGAGTTATTAAGAAAGCTGACGGAAGCGCCTGGTTCAGGATTGGAAAGACAACTGCTTTTGCAGCTGTTTATGGACCAAGGGAAATGCATCCAAAGCATGCGCAAGACCCAAAGACAGGAGTTCTTAGGTGCAATTATAACATGATGCCTTTTAGCACAGAGGACAGGGTAAGGCCAGGCCCTAGCAGGAGAAGCAAGGAGATAAGCATGGTAAGCACAAAGGCAATATTGCCAGTTGTTAACCTGGTTGATTTCCCAAATGCTGCTGTTGATGTTTTTATTGAATTGACAGAGACAGATGCTGGCTCAAGGTGCGCAGGAATATGCGCAGCATCAATTGCCCTTGCAGATGCAGGCATCACCATGAGAGACATGGTTGCTGCTGTTAGCTGCGGAGTAGTAGACCACCAGGCAGTTGTTGACCTTGACGGGCCAGAAGAGCACTTGCACGAACTAGACGTGGCTGATATTCCTATTGCCATGGTTCCTTCGACAGAAGAGATTACCCTTTTGCAGATGGATGGCAAGGTATCAAAGGAAGAATTATTGAAAGCAATTGAAAATGTTAAGCCTGTG
>Ga0315286_10002449_pt1 | contig 17323 bp, 31 predicted proteins | sample YL17G10_0_MG_FD_205038 | JGI IMG/M metagenome (GOLD analysis project Ga0315286, IMG submission 205038) | Sediment microbial communities from Yellowstone Lake, YNP, Wyoming, USA - YL17G10_0 | ecosystem: Environmental > Aquatic > Freshwater > Lake > Sediment | place: USA: Wyoming | collected...
CTCAGACAGCGCCACACCCTTCGCGGCAGCGGCGGCCTTGAAACTCTCCATCTCGGTTTCCTCGACCTCTGCGCTGATCTTCGGCTTCTTCGCCATGATGTTTCTCCACCAACTCACTGTTGGCCTTGTTTGGAATCCGCCAGCTCGATGAAAACCCGAGACCCGGCTACCGCTGCGATGCGACCGAACAACGTGCGCAGCGACGTGATGGTCACGCCTTGCTTTCCGATGACCTTGCCCCGGTCTTGGGCAGCGGTGTGAACCATGAACATGGAAGCACCGCCGTCTGCTTGAGCCACCTCGACGCGAACTGCGCTGGGCTCGTCCACCAGAGCCTTCACCAGCTCGCGAAGCAGAACCTCAGGGGCGAGCGGAGCATTCATGGGAGCAATCACGAAGTCGTCGGGGAGGGTTGTCAGGTCGGAGTTCACGGATCGTTTCTCAACCACTCGCGCAGGAGTGTGCAGTTGTCGAAGGCAGGGCACTCGGAACAAACCCTGAAACGCTTTATCTCCCGGCACTTATCAACCTTCCGCTCACGCAGGAGTTGGTTCCACTGCGTCGTACCTCGCGCGTAGCCCTCCAGCTCCAAAATCGACTCCAGCTCCGCGATGACGCCGGGTCTACTCATCGACCGCGAGCTTGCTTCTTCAGCTCGTCGAGTACGGCGGTGGGAGAGTCGATACTCCGGTTGAAGCAGCTCCGGTGCAGAATGCCCCACTCCTTCTTCTCGTCGAACTCGCCCTCTCTCATCTTCCCGGCAGCAATGCGCTGTGTGTCCTCACCGTCCACGATGGGCTTACCGCAGCCACTGCAACGAGTTGGTGCTTCAATCATGCGGTCTCCTGAGCGGCTCATGGCCGCAAGCTAGCGGGGTGGTCCCGAGTTTGCAACCATCTGTCACAAGGGGCGGCGATGGTCAACCTTTGGTCCTGTGGTCTGGCGGCCGGTCCATCTCTCGAAGCTTGTTCATCGCGGCTTGGAGATCCACGAAGCAGGAAGCTCGATGCTTCTCGCCTTCCTTGCCGAACATTCCATTCGGATGAAACGTCGGACGCACCGGAGTGCCCTGCCAGTCCCACCACTTCCCGCGCATCTCAAAGAGGTGTTTCCTCTTCCGCAGGAGAGTCTCGGTGGCTGTGAGACCGAGCGCGATGATGACACGCGGCTGCACGATTCTGAGCTGACCGTGCAGAATCGGCTGGCAGGCATCTATCTCGTCGGCGCTCGGCGCTTGTCCAAGATCCACAGGGCGACAGCAGACGACGTTGCAGAAATACGCACGCTCCGGCTTCAGACCCATCTTCTCCATCATCCGCTTCAGGAGGTCTCCGCCGTTGCCTCCGAAGGGGACGTTCTCCACCTCTTCGGCGGCGCGAGGGGCTTCGCCTACGAAGCAGATGTCCGGTCGGTTTGAATTCCCTGTGCCGAACACAACGCGCTTCCGGGACTCGTGCAGCTTGCAGTTCCGGCAAGCGTAGGCGCGTTCGCGCCACACGCTCAGCGGGGCCTCGCCGCTGGGCTGAATCGCATCCGCAGTGAACAGCGCCTCTTGCTTCATCCGTCCCTCGATTGTCAGCTAACACCCTTTGAAAAAGTTCCTCGGTGTGAAGAGGTGTTTGGAGCGGGTCTACGTCGAGGGGTTTTCCGGAACCGGAGAAGGTGGCCGCATCGGCACCTTCGGGTAGGCCGCTTGGATTTGCTCCCGTGATGGCCCAGCCTCCACGTCCGCGATGAACTGGTCTCTCCACTTCACGTAGCCCGCCGACTTGGGCGCGCCCGCGCTGCGTTCCGTCTTCAGTTCCTCCATGAGAAGAAACGCCTTCAGATCCGCCCCGTACCCGGTGACCTGACACGGAACATTGAAGAGCTTGTGATGCTCGCGCGCCTCCCAGTTGCAGAAGAGGACCTTCGCCAGCGGAAGCCCGAAGCAGATGGGCTTGATGTTCGGGAAGTCGGCCTCCACGTACGGAGGCATCCGAGTCTTGATGTGCTCAGAGGTTGCTGCCGGGTCGATGATTCTGAAGATCTGCTTCTCCGCGTCGTACTCGTGGATCTTGTACGACCGACGAATCTTCCCGTCCGTCTCGTCCTTCCACCACACGATGGAGTAGCTCACGGTGCCTCCTCAAACATGGGTCTCTCCGAAGAGCAGGCACTCCGACTTGTGCCCACCGTCGCGCTCGTCGCCCGCGCAGAGGTCACAGTTCCACGCGGTCGAATGGCCCGGCCAACTGTCCACGCCGACGTGGTGGACCACAAACGTCGCGAGCTTCTTCAGCGAGTCCGTCCGAATGATGCGGAGCCCGTCCTCTTCGAGCCGGGGGAGGAACTGGTCTCGAACCCAATGGCGAGACGAGCCGCCGCTCGACTCGAACGCGAGGTCGGCCGCGCGAACCGTCAGCGTGACGGCAGCCACCACTTCGGAAGGCATCTCAAGCATGAGTAGCCTCTTCGGGTTTCGGCTTCGGGTAGTCGTCCCAGACCGAGTGCCGCTCTTCCTTCGGGCAGCAGTACGCGCACGCCTGCCCGCCGCCAAGCTTCGCCTTGCGCCAGACCGCGTGCCAGCTACAGAGCGCTGCGCCGCACTTCTCGCAGAGGAAGCCCGCCCAGCCGTGGCAGCGAACACCTCGTTGCGTGGTTCCAACGCACTGCGCTTTCGGAATCACTGGAGAAGCACCTTCGGAGCCAGTTCGGGGACCGTGCGGTCCTCGGGAGGCGCGCCGTCACGCACGCGCAGCTTGTCGCCCCAGAAGCACGGGCAGTATTCCTCGACGGGCGGGTCCTCGATTTGGTGGCAGCCGCTGTTTCCGCAGCACGCGCAGTCCGCCTCGACCGTGCGGTCGCCAGTCACCTTGCAGGCGCTCTCGCCGTGAAGGACGACGAACGGAGTCGGGTCACGCGGAGGCGTGAGGGCTTCCTTGAAGATGAGCTTCTCGAAGGTGCGCTGGACGACCGGACTCTTCAGGCGCGCCTTGATGTTGGAGAAGATCTCTTCAGCCGTCACTTCGCCTGTGAGCTTCAGCGCCTGCACCGCGTGCGTCGGGACGTGCTTCGCGTCGCGCGCCACGCAGAGCAGGTACATCGTCAGCTCGGGAACCCAGCCCTCTTTGAGCGGCTGGATGCAGCACTCGCTGTAGAGCTTCCCGGACTTGCAGGGGCAGAGGTCCGTCACCAACAGCCGCTTCACGTCATCGACCATGTCACTTCTCCTTCAGGGCCTTCGCGACCATCTTCTCGAACGAGAAGGTCTTCTTGGGCTCAGGTTTCCGGTTCGGGTTTCGGTGCTTCCGGTACAGCTCCAACATCTTCTTCACGTCCTCGGGGTCCTTGAAGCGCTGACGACCGCGCTCCAAGTCGCTCAGCTCGGAGGGCTTCAGACCGAGCAGCTCTCCGCCCGTTCCGAAAGTGAGGTCGGTGGTCTTCCGCGCCTGCCGCAGCGCTTCGCCCGCCGCCACATCCTGCTCCGAGAAGACCGGCAGGTTCACGAACTTCCACTCGTGCGGCTTGTCGCCCTTGTTCAGGTGACAGAAGGACTCGCGCTCGCCCACCGGCTCGTTGGGCACGAGTTTTCCGACGGGCGGAGGCTTCGAGGACGCGGGCTTCTTTTTGGTCATGGCTCAGTGTTTCAGAGGTGGTGGGTGCGCGGGGAAGCCGGAAGCCCTCTCAAGCTCGGCAGTTTCCTCGGCCTCGTGAAGGCCGCGCATCATCATGAGACGCATGTTGTGAAGGAACCTCTCCAGCGGCGCAGGCGCGGTGCAAGTTGGATCTTGGCAGCCTTCTCGATGCCCTCGGGTCGCCTGCTCCAGACCCAAGTGGTGAGAGGTTTGCAACGAATGAAAGACCGTCGAGGGGCGGACGCCGTAGGTAATGGTGGCCGTGCCGCTGTAGAAGCCCGCGCGCCCGCCGAAGCCGTCCGCGAGGAAGCGCAGCAGGTCCAGCGTCATCTCCTGCACCTTCTCGTCGTCCTCGGGAGCGGCGGTGTTCGCCCGCTCGACCATCGCGTCGATGAGGTCGTCTGACTTTTCGAGGATGGAGACCAGCTCCTCGAAGGGCGCGCCGTAGTGGGCCTTCAGCTTCGCGACCAGCCTCTGCGCGTACTCCGCCCGCTCCGCCTGTACCTCGTCGTAGGTCATCGCTGCTCCTGTGGGGAAATGTAGGATAACCCTGCCAGACCTTCCCAGTTTCCAGCTCGGAGGGTGATCGCCGGGTGGTCAGCACCAGCCGGTTTCCGAGGCTGAAGGCGAACGACGGCGAGAGTTTGCGAGGCGGGGGGCCTGATCACTTGGGAGCCTCTCGTTTCAGTTCCGACCACGGCTCTTCCGATTCGTCTTCACCATGAGAGCACCTTGAGAGGGGCGCTGTGCTTTCCCTCGTGTTCGGGTTCGAGCGTGCAGCGCACGCGCTCACCGTGCCCAGATCCACCCCACTCAGCACCACAGAGCTTCGGATGTTCCGCCCGATACTCACGAGTGCTGAGCGCGGTGGCGACCAGCGCCGACAGCGCGCGCGCCTCGTCCGAGCCCGCCGTGTACAGCGACATCACCTTGAGCGCGTCCCTTCCGAAGTCCTTCAACTGCTTCAGAAGCAATCGCGCTTCCTCGCGCGCCGCATCGCGCTCCAGCATGAAGCGCTCGTCGTTCTCCGCCTTCGCCTTCTTGTACGCGTCGCGCTCTTTCTTCAGAAGCTCGACGGAGGACCACACGTCCGAGAACCCCGCTTCGCGCGGGCCGACCATCTCCGCCAAGTCTTGGAACCCCGTCTCCGCCGCCTTGAGTTGGTGTTCGACCTGCTCCGCGTAGACGGTCATCTTCGCGAGCATTGCTTTCGCGGTTTCAAGATCCAACGGCGCACCTGCGAGCTGTGCCGCCGTGGGCTGCTGAATCTCGCGCGCCGACTGCGGAAGTCCTACCAGCCGGTCGATGATTTTCTGCTTGGTGGTCGGTTCCTTCGGAGGGGCACCGCCGTGACCCGCCGGACGCAGATCCGCCGCCGCAGCGTGGCGCAGCGCGTCCGCACCAGTCATGGTGCCCGGCTGTCGCTCAGTCTCTTTGCCGCAGGTCTCGCACCGGAAAATCCACTCCCGCTTGCCGGGCACCTCTGCACCGGTCGCATCGGTCTCGACCGTCACATTGATGCTCGGCATCCACGGTTTGGGGTGAGCGCAGCGGGTCTCGGACATGGGGCTCTCTTAAACGCAAGGGATAGCGATAGTCAATCGCTTACGGCTTTGTGGCGAGCAGCGCAGACAGCATCCGGGGCTCCAGCTTCAGAAGTTCTTCGCGCGAATCCGGGGAAACGCTGGGAGACCGGCTGAGCACGGCGACGAAGGGAGCCAGCGCCATCAGCACTTCACGCACTTCCAGCAGCGCGTCCAGCTTCGCCCGCAGCTTGTCGTAGTCGGCGAGCCGCTGGTGGGTCGCGACCGAAGGCAGGGACGCGAGCCACGCGTACTCCAGCTCGTCGATGAGCTTGTGCTCGATGAACAGCTCCGAGCGGCAGACGCGCAGCAGGTCCAGCATCCGTTGGTTCTCGATTGGTTTGTTCGCCATGTCAGCGCCTCGCGTACATCGCACGCTCCACTGCTTTGTTTGAAAACCGAAAATTCCGAGGGCTCCGGGTGGATCAATCGCGCTCGTCGCACTCGGGGTAGTGCTGACAGGGGTCCTTGCAGCAGTTGTCGCAGACCGGCAGCTTGACGTGCCCTGCGTTGCTCGTGAGGTACTTGCACCACGGCTTGTGGGGGTCCTTCAGGTTGTAGAGGTTGCACGATGGACAGAGGGATTTGTCGTCGTGGTTGAAGTTCTCAGGACGCGTGGGCTTCGAGATCCGCTGGACCTCGGCTGCCTTCTCCACGAAACCGGGAAACGCGTTCGTGATTTGAAGCGGGACGAAGGGTGCCCAGATGTGCCCGGCCTTGAGCGCCTCCCGAAGTTCCTCTTCCGTGGGCGGTCGTCCCGCCCACGGAATGGCGAACGGGCTCCCGGCGAGGGGGTTCTCGACGAAGTTCCGCTCGAAGAGCCGGTTCAGCTCATTCTGAAGGCGCTCGCGCGTGTCCGAAGGGCCGTCCGGGGCGGCCTCGTGCGCCGACGGGGTGAAGCGGGCCGCGAACTCAGCGACGTTCCGCTCCGCGTCCAAGAGGAGGTCGAGCTGGGGGATGCTGACGCCCGTGTTGAGCGCGAGCTTCTGGAGCCGCCTCAGGGCGAAGCCTGTGCTCAGGACGCCCGAGAGCAGGGCCATGACCGATTCAGGCGCTGGCGGGGCTTCTGGGGGCCTTGGAGGGGCAGGTTCGGGCTGGGCTGGGACACGTTTCGCCGACGCGATGGCCAACCGGGTGGCACGTTCGACCTCGAAGGCACCGTCCACCTCGGCATCATCGGGGGCTCGCGAGTCCGCAACGAAGGCGTGGGCTAGCTCCAGCGCTTGAAGGGCCAACATGAACCCGGTCTTCGACTCCCCAACGTTCCCCTGCTGGATTGGAGCGACAACAGCCGACGTGACGCGCACGTCCGACCGCACGTCCGACCGTCCGACCGGCTGCTCTTTCGGCTCGTTCGCAGGGGGCAGGGTCAGGGTGGTCAGCTTGCAGGTCCGGCAGAACAAGGATCGGCTCCACGGGTCGAAGTCGTCGGGCTTGAACGCCAGCTCGCAGACAGGGCAGGTCCACTTCCGCATCGGGAGGGCGTCGCGAGTCGCGTCCTTGGCGTGCCGCTCCGCGAAGAACTGGCGGGTGCTCAGGCAGATGTCCTTGGGGCAGGTCTCCATCAGCCCCTCGTGGTCCGCGTGGTAGGCGCGGTGACAGGTCTGCATCAGCCAGCGAAGCATCTCGTACGAGTCGGTCGTCATTTGGTGCCTTGTACCGGCAGCTCTGTGATTGGCAACTCCCCAGTCCAGCGTCCCTCCCTGCTCCCCGCTCAGCGCAACCTCGACGACCTCAGCACCGCTCCCGACGTGCTCCCAAGATCCATGTGGGGAGTTTGCCTACATCCATTCCAAAAACACCAGCGGTGTGAAAAGGGGGTAGGTGGGGGGTCGTCTACTAGGGATAACTCTCGAAGCGGAGAAGACTCACGAGTTTTCGAGGTTGAAGATCCACGCGTTGCTCAGTGCGCGTCGTGATTCGAACGCTGCGTGCGCTGCTTCGATGCGTGCAGCACCTTACGCAGAGCGACGGCGGCGCGTTCATGATTCGGTGGCAGGTGACGCACGAGTTGGCGAAGTGCGTTCTCGGCACCCGTCCAGTGGTGCAGCAGACGAGCGGTGAGCGCACGCTCGGTGCGGTACAGCTCAGCCTGCTCGGTCATCGTCGTCAGCAGGTGCTCGTATGCGGTGAGCACTTCTGCGGCGTGCGCCATCGCGCGCAGAGCTTCTTCCCGCCACGCCAGCTCAGCCTTGCTTGCCATGACGGCCTCCGGCGCACCGTTCAACATGGTGCCCACGCGAGGCTTACGCCTGTGGCCACTGCTCTACAACCGCTCAGCTCTTCAGCGCCGCGCGCGCTTCCAGAATCAGAGCATCGATGGCGGGCCGCTCCAGCGTCACCGCGCCCTCTTGCACGCCAGCGGCAGCCTCAGCCTGCTCGTCGGCCACGGTCGTCAGCTTCGCCAGCCTCGTCAGTAGTTCAATCATCGCGGTGAGCCTGTCACCGTCCAGCGTCTTCGCACCCATACCGCCATCCTCTGTTTGCAGGTCGAGCATCGAGCCTGTTACCTGAAGAGTAGCTAATGGGGTGCGGATAGTCAACCAGCGGTGTGACCTCGCTTGTCACACCTGCAAGGTACTGTGACAGCAGGGGTCCTACCGGGGTGGGTCAGAGCAGAACCGGGAGGACGAGACGACGGGGGTGAGCCCGCCGCTCGTCTTCGTCGGGTGCGCGCTCAGCAGCGAGCCCGTCCCGTCCGCCCAGCGACCTTGAGGGAATCGAACCCTCGCTTCCCTGTCCCCCGCTGCAAGGGGTGAAGCTCGATGCGGCTCCGGGCGAGTGCAGGCTCGCACGGTCTTCGAGCAGGGCTGCGTCCACCGCTCAGTCTCGTCTGTGTGCCGTCGGGGGCACTGGGGGATGGGCTGAACGGCCGCCTAGAACGGCTTTGTCCCGGCCTTCGTCCCCATTGACGGGTGCCGGGAGCGACCCAGCCGACGACCATCCGGTAGTCCAGCCCCCAGCGACTCCGAGGGCTCTGACAGTTCAGCCCCCGTCCCGGTACAGGGGCGGAGGCTCGGGTCAGCTCAGGCTGTGGCAGGCGGCTACGCGAAGAGCCGGGCCGCGCGCACCTTCAACCAGCGCCCGAAGACGAAGAGCGTCGGGACCGCCGCCGCCAGCACCGCCATTTCGTCCGCGCAGAAGTGCATCGTCGATCCCTCGCAGGATTGGTATCGGCTGCGGGCCGGATTGTCAATCGCAGCCGCGCTCAGCGCGGTCGGCGCAGGCGTCGCAGACGTAGCCGCGAGCGCGGTCTTCGTGGGTGAGCACGTTCTCGGTGCCGCAGCGGCGGCAGGGCAGGTCGCGCGGGTTCGACTCGGTCGCGGCGCGCAGAGCGCTCCCGCTGCCGGGGTCAGCGAAGTCCGAGTCGCCGTCATCGCAGTCGCCGTCGGCGCAGCCGGGGCAGCCGTCGAAGTCGTCATCATCCTCGTCGGGACCGGGGTCGAAGCCGGGCTCGTCGCACTCGCGCTCGTAGGGGTCAGACATCGAAGGCTCCGTTCAGCGACAGCGGGTGGACAGCGAAGGCGAGGTGGATCTTCCCACCCCGCCGGGGGCTCATCAGGCGACCGACAGCTTGGCCTCAGCGAGAGCGAGCGCCTTCTTCAGCGAGGCGACCTCCGCGACCAGCACGGCCTTGGCAGCGGCCTTCTCCGAGGCGGCTTCCTCAGCAGCGAGGGCGGCCTCTTCGGCAGCCAGAGCCGCCTTCTTGGCCGCGAGGGCGGCCTTCTTCGACTCCACCGAGGCGACCGGCGCGGCGACCTTCGCAGCGACGGCGACCACCGGGGCGGGGGCGGCGACCGGCGCGACCGGGGCAGCCTTCGGGACCGCGACCACCACCGAGGCCGGGGTCATCGCGCCCAGCTTGGTAGCCATCAGCTTGAGCTGACCGCTCAGCGCGTTGATGTGCTTGCAGGTCCGCTCCTTCGGGGGCAGCTTCTGGAACTTCCACGCGGGGCACGAGCAGTAGACGTTGTTGTCCGCGCCGAGGTTGATGCTGTAGGGGGCGGCACCGGGCTTCGAGGCGGGGACAGTGGCGAGGAGGGTAGTCATTTGGGGCTCCGGGGACCGCGAGGAAGGGGCATCACCGCCGCCCCACACCCATATGATAGTGGTAAGGATGGGATTGTCAATGAACCGAGAGGTCGATTTATTCACCTGCGATTACAAGGGGTTAGATGCCCTACGGTGTAGGTCAGCCTGCCACCGGCTCGAAGATCCACTGGACGGTGAGCCGCCCCCGGCCCGCCTCGTCCGCGCCGATGGTCGCGACCCCGGCCATCGCCGAGTAGAGCGCGGTGTGCGGACTCGGCGACGCGAAGCGCACGACGCAGCTCCCGTCGGAAAACTCGCAGCCCTCCGCGACGCGGGTCGCCGAGGTGAGCTTCGCTGGCGGCTTCGGAATTCGGTGCAGCTCGAAGAGGCGCATGGTCAGTCGAGCCTAACGGGCTCCGAGCGATTCCGTTACGGTGAGCGCATGAGCACGCTCCGACTCCAGCTCGTCTCCGCCCTCAACCACTCGGTCATCGCCCTGCACTGGCTCGCGCGCACCACGCCCGAGAGCATGGCTGTTCAGATCCGCCGCATCGCCGATTCCCTGAGCGAGCGCGCTCGGAAGATCCACGAGGCCGACGAGCGCGACGAGGACACCGATGACCCGCTCGACCCCGGCCCGAGCCCAGCGAGTTTGCCGCCCCACCGGTCCGCGCAGACCCGAGGGCCGACGCGGATCTCCGAGAAGGATGAGCCCTAACCGACCTTGCCGTGGGCGATGCCGCAGACCTTCGCCGCCGCAACCAGCTCGGTCTCCTTCGCGACGTAGAGCGCCATCACTGCCGTCGCCGCAGCCAGCTCGGTCTCATTGGGCGTCGCCTTGAACTTGGCCAGCACCGCTGAGAGCACCCAGTCCATTTCGTACTTCGCGCGCAGCAGCGACTGGTACGTCTCGTACTGCGCCTCGGTGGGGGTCGTGGTCATGGGGTCCTCAGACGTTCGCAGGCGTGTGGTACTCCTCGACGTGGTTGCCGCCGCAGACCTCGCAGCGGATCTTCGCCTCCCACGCAGCGACCGCTTCCTCGCGCGTCGCGCCGGACTCGAAGCAGTAGTGGTTGATGAAGACCGCACGGGCCTGAAGCTCCTCAGCCTCCAGCTTGGTCTCTTCGAGGACCTTCGCTTCGCGCTGCACAGTCACCTTGGTCGGCCGGTCCACCATGAAGGTGAGCGTGGTGCCCGCGTCGGACATCACGTCCTGCACGGTGATGTCCACCCGGTAGACCCGGTTCAGGCGCTCGTTGATGGGGCGGTACGGGTTCAGCTTCGTAGCGTGGTGCGGCAGCTTGGGGTGGCGCAGCAGCTCGACCTTCAGCACCTCGCGCATTCCGTTGGTGGTCTCAAGGCGGTCCCCCGCCTTCACGTTGCGAGGCGGGATGAGGCGGGTCTGAAGAGGCATGGGCGGCTCCGGGAAGGGGTCTGGAAGGGGTTGAGCGGCGTTCGGGACAGGCGGGGGAGGCTGAGCCCCTCCCCCGGTGACTTCGTGCTTCAGACGGCCGCGAGGGCGGTCGGGCCGTAGTGCTTGACGATGAGGCCGACCAGCACGTTCTCGTTGACCGCAGCGACCTCCCAGACCTTCTCCGCCGAGTTCCAGCGGCGGTCGGTCCACGAGAGGGTGGCCTTCAGCGCGCCGATGAAGGCGGGGTTGTAGGGGCTGTGGACCTTCAGCATCGTGCCCGCGTGCTCGATGGAGCACTTGGCCTTCGGGGCAGCGACCGGGGCCGCGACCGCGACCGGGGCGGAGGCCCGAGCGACCGGGGCGACCACCACCGAGGCAGCAGCCAGCTCGACCGCCTCAGCCAGCCCCTTGTTGTTGGGGTAGTGGGTGATGACCGCGAGCCGGAAGGCGGCGTGGCAGGCGACCGGGAAGGACCAAGCGGCCTTCTCGACCGTCGCGACCGACCCCTTCGGGTGGAACCGGTACCCGTTCAGGGTCTTGAAGGCAGCCCGAGCAGCGCTGTTCTTCGGCCCCGTGATGACGAGGCGCATCCCGAAGCCCTCGACGTTGGCGCAGGTGACCACCGCGACCCCAGTGGCAGCCTCACCGTTCCAGAGGCTCGCGAGCCCGACGTACCCGAGCGCGGCGACCACCGAGGTGAGCATGGTGCGGATCTCGTTGTTCGCAGGGAAGGAGAGCGCCCACTCGACGCGCTTCACTTCGAGCCGCCAGTCCTCGCGGGCGGCGGCGTCCGGGGCGCGAACAGCCTCAATCACCTTCGCGAGGGTCTCCGAGGTCTCGGGGGCGACGGTGCTCACCCAGAGCAGCTCACCGAGCAGCTCGACGGCGCGGCCCACGTTCGAGGGGATGAGGCGCGCGAGCAGCGCGTTGTCCAGCTTGCGGCAGATGGGGCCGATGCCTGCTTCCATGCTCGCGGCGTCGGTCAGCTCTTTGTGGCAGCGGGTGCAGGCGCGAGAGGTCGTGGTCATGAGGGGCATAGGGGCTCCGGGGGACTGCGAGGAAGGGTCTCTCAACCGACCCACATGCACATCATAGGAGCAAGGATGGGATTGTCAATGTAGTCATCGGCCGATTGTTTTAGCCTATGAAATCATAGGCTTAGCGAGGGCCGGCGCAGCCCGGACAGGGGCGCGGGTGGGCAATCGCCAGCGATTGACGGCGGCGTCAATCGAGGTTGACGCCAGCGTCGGCCGCAGTTCTGCGGCGGCCTGCCGCCGATTCGCGGCTCCGGCGGAGCAGCTCCGGCGGCCGAGCGGCAAACTCCCTCCCAAGGAGTGCGCGCGTACGCCAAGGAGGAGCGCAAGGAGGGAACCATACGGTCCTTGGAAAACTCGGTCTTGGACTCGGAAGCAGAGCGCCGTCCCTCTGGCGCTGCTGCTTCCAACTCCCCCGGTCCTACGCTGAAGCGGGAGGGAGCTGGCCGAACGGTTGTCCCACGAGCAGACCATTCGCGGCGCGGTGCTTCAGTTCAGAGCTGATGGCTTCGGCAGCCTGACCGAGGACGGTCAGGGGCGGGAGCCCGAGGTTGAGGAGACGTGAGGCTGAGACGGTGACGAGCGCCCGGAAGACGCGGCGGTTCGCATCGATGTCGTTGGGGTCCAGCTCGAAGTCCTTGAAGCACTTGTTGAGCGCGGCGGTCACGTCAGCGGCGAGCGCCTGTTGGAGCTGGTACCGCGAGATCTTCTTTTCGGTGGTCATGGCTCATCCTGTCGTGGCGGCGACGGTTGTCCACTCAGTCGTCGCTGTCGCTGTCGTCGGCCGCGTCGTCACCCTCGGCGAGGTCGGCAGGCTCCAGCTCGGCAGGCGCGACCGGGACGATGGTGGTGCCGCGCGAGACGCCAGCGGACGCGTACTTGTAGCGCGAGCGGCTCGACATGCCGGAAGCCTCGGCCGCCTGAGCACCGACCGCGACAAACGCCTCGAAGAGAATCTTCTGCGCCCGCTTGTTGCCGGGGTCCAGCTCGAAGCCGACCAGCGTCTTGTTAAGGATCGCCACGAGGTCGTCGGTCATCTTCGCCTTGACGGTCTCGACGGAGGGGAGGTCCTTCTTCGGCTGCATCAGGTCGGCGGCGGTCTTCGCGTCCATGTTCGTGGCTCCGGGGTCAGGCGTGGTTGGCACTTGTGTCGCGACGGCTGCGCTTGTCAACGGGGGCACACCATCCCAGACGGCGCGGGCCTCCTTCGCGTTGGGGAACTCGTTGTGGCCGGGCGGGATGGTGACGCCCTGCTCGTGGTCGTTGTCGCAGCGGGCGGTCAGGTAGCCCCCGATGCTGTTCTGGAAGTCGATGCGCCGCGAGCCGCAGTAGCAGGCGGTCTTGCAGCGGATGTGGCCTGTCCAGCCCATCACGGCACCAGCCCAGTCAGGGGAGTCAGAGGAGCCGTCAGCGCCTCCAGAGGCACCCGGTCCATCAGGTACTGAAGCAGGGCGGCTTGCTCGTCCGGGTTGAGGGGAAAGAGCGAGCCGTTGCGGATGAGGTCCACCCGACCGTCGCTGCGCGGGGTGATGAACAGCGCGGTGTTCTGGTCGGGGAAGCCGGGGGTGGTCAGGGCCACCGCGACGTTGTGGGGGTGAACGTTGTGGGGGTCCATCACGGCCCCCGGTCGGCCAGCAGGAGGGCTTCGAGCAGGGCCTCGCGGGCGTTCGACCCCACCGCCCGGAAGACCGCCTTGATGGGCTCGTAGACGGTGACAGTCGCCTCGTACCGGTTGTCGAACGGCTGGACGGTGAACTCCCGGTCGGCGGTCGGGCCGCGCAGCTTCGAGAGAAGGGTGTCGAGTGACTGGCTCATGCGGGGTTCTGTCCCCGGCTCCGCTGTTGTCAACTCAGGCCGCCGGGCGCTGGCCGCCGGGAGGGATGGAGTTTTCCGGGCCGCCGGACGCGCAACGCCCGAAGGCGCTGCGGATCTCAGACTCACCCGTGGGTGATGTCGTTCTCCATGTACCACTGGGTGTGGCCGCCGGGCGTGACCGGCTTCGTGTAGTAGTCGCTGTCGTGGTCGGCCAGCTCCGCCGCCCGCTTCGCCTTGGCCGCCACCGCGTCCGCCACAGCCTTCGCGCCCGCCTTGGCCGCGTCCACCAGCAGCTTCTCGATGAAGGCCGCGCAGCGCTCTTCCGCCACCGCCTCGCTGAACTTCCCGTCGAGGCCGAGGCACGAGAAGCTCTTGCCCGCCGCGTAGCTCTCCTCGTTGGGGATGTTGCCCGCCGTCTCGAAGCTCGTCCGGGTGCCCACGAAGCAGACCATCTCGTCGCTGCCCCGGCACTCCGCCCAGACGACCTTCACGTCGGCGGTCATCACGTAGGCCGCGTACCCCTGCTCCCGGCAGTTGGCGTAGCTCTCCACCACGATTTCCTCGCGCTCCTCCTTCGTCAGCGCGTCGAGGCTGACGCGGTTCAACACCCGGTGGGCACGGCGCAGGCTGGTCTTCATCCGACGATTGAGCGTGTTCATTTGGTCTCCCAGTCCAGCGGCGTGAGGTTCACTCCAGCTCGGCGAAGGCGGCAGCGAGGCGCGCCTTGATGCGCTTCTCGTGGAGGCGCACGTTCTCGCGGGTGCAGTTCGACGCCTTCGCGATTTCCTCCAGCGTGATTTCGGAGCGGAAGGTCGTCCCCTCGTACCGCTCGCTGATTTCCACCGCAGCCTGAAGGCGCGCCAGCACCGCGTCGAACAGCTCGACGTTCGTCGCTTCCGCACGGACGCGAGCGACGATGGCCCGGACGCGCGCGTTCTGCTCAGCGGTCTCGCAGGCCACATCAGGCAGGACCGTGGTTGCGGGCAGGGTGTCAATCAGCCGCTCGCGATTATCACCGTCGCCGTCGTCGGTTCCGTTGAAGCCATCGAGCGGGACGGCCGCGCGGCCAGCCTTTCGAATCTCATTCCCCATCGCGTTGCGCGCAGCGACGTACCCGAACGTGGTCCACTTCGCGCCCGCCTTGGAGTCGTAGGTCGGAGCCACCACGAGGACCGCGAAGCGCCCGAGCTGCGCCAGCTCGTGAGCATCGACGCGCCCAGCACACAGGCGGCTGAACTTCACCGAGAGCGAGCGGATGAAGGGCTCCATCTCGGCAACCATCGCGGCGTGCTTCACTTGGGTCGGGGTCTGGGTCGGCATGGTCAGCTCCGGGTTCAGCGTGAGGGGTCTGGCGGCGACCCGTTGTGCGTAGCAGACCAGAAAGGGTCGCGATAGTCAACCAGATGCTCGACTATCTGAAAACCCCAGCTATTACCAGAGGTTACGAGCGCGGGCCGAACAGCTCGGCGGCGTGGAGCGAGCCCTGACCGCCGCTTGACATTCGGACCATATAGTCCTGATTGCTGTCGGACCAGACCAGCGTGTGGAGGGTGCGGTGCTGGGACTCGACGATGGCGTTCAGCTCGCGCATCCCGTCGAACCACCCGGCGTCGCGCATCGTGACTTCGACCACCCGGATGCCGAACTCCGAGACGAGGGCCGCGAGGCGCTTCTCCGCGAGGTCCTTGTGGAAGGCGATGAACGAGGCAGGCATCCCGATGAGCCCCGCGCGCCACTGCTTCATGGCCTTCTCGATGGGGGCGGGGACAGGGACTTTGGTCGTTGAGGGCATTGGACGTTCCTTGGTAGGCACAGGTCGTTCTGTCGGCAGCTCCGTGATTGTCAAATCCGCGAGGCGCGGATCTTCAGCCCCTCCTCCTCCCCCTCCGCCAGCTCAGCCACTGTCGCTCGCTCATACCTATTGAACGCGCGGACGCAGCCCGGCTGACAGCTACTTCGCGGTGGCCGCCACGCAGCGTGCGCACTGCCGGTGCGGCTCCACCTCGTCGTGCCGGATGAACTCCCCAGCCACGGCCACGAGCTTCCGGCCGCACAGCGCCCGCCGGGCCACGAGCCCGAGCCTTCCGCCCACTACGGAAAACTCCACGTTCCGGGGCACGAGGTGCAGCACGCGCCGCAGGTCCAGCGGCCATACGCCCCACCACCAGTGCTCCACGCGCTGGGCGTAGCCGCGCGCCTTACCAGTGCAAACTCGGAGTTTTCCCCTACCCCCTGCGCGCGCGGTTCGCATCGCTCGGCAAGGTACCGAGTTTTCCCCCACGCGGCGAGTTGACAATCATGCTTGGTGGCCGCCCCTCCCCCGGCGTGAACGCCTCGTTGGAAAACTCTCGCCTGCACTTTTGGGGACTCCAACGGACTTTTGGGGACTCCAACGGCCCCCATCACCCACCCCTGCAAACCCTTCCCCGGTGCGTCGATGAACCACCCCGGCAAGCCCTGCCCCGGTACGTCCCTGAGCGTTTGTGAGTTGCTGGCAAACTCGAAGTTTTCCCCCTCCAGCACTCCCCCCTCGCTTCGAGGTTTCCCGGATCGCGCCTTGGACCACATCGTCCCTCCCCGGCGCTCTCGTGTTGGACTCGGCCGGGCTCGCGCTGGTCTCAGCTCCGCCCTCCATAGACCCCGGTGCTCCGCCCTCCAGATGCCCCGGTCTATAGACCGCGCTCCCCCTCTACGGCCCCAGCTCCATTCGACGGTGCGCGCCCCTGTCGCAGCGCCCCTTGGAAGGGCTCCGGCGGCCTCTCAGCGCCTCTGAAGGGGCTCTCCGGCGGCTCTGGGCCTCTGGCAGGGGTCGGCGCGCCTGTGCGGGCCTCCAGCGCGGTCCGGCGGGGCCTTGGTCAGCGGCCTGCTCAGGGGCCTGTTGGAAGGGCCTGCTCAGCCCCGGCGCGGCGGGTGTTCGGGGCTCCAGAGCGAGCGCTCCACGGCCTCAAGCAGCTCAGCTCTCCTGTCTCCGGTGGACCGGACCATACGGTCCTAGCGTTTGGAGCCTTTTTGAGGGTAGAAAGCGCCATGCGTCCTCCCGCCGATTTGACTGGTCAGCGCTTCGGTTCACTGGTCGCCGTCGCGTGTGTCGGGTCCAAGCCCGTGTGCGGTGGAAGGCTGTGGCGGTGCCTCTGTGACTGCACCCGCGAGAAGGTGGTGCTCGCTCAGGTTCTGCGCGCCGGAAAGGTCACGCGCTGCGGACCTCTCCACAACGGTGCTCCTCCGAGAGCCCCATTGACCGTGCTCAGTCAGACGTGGCGCGACATGCGCGCGCGCTGCCTCAACCCCAAGCACCCGAAGTACCCGCTCTACGGTGGTCGCGGCATCACCGTCTGCGAGCGCTGGGGCGGCCTGCTTCCCTTCGGGGGCGGGCACAAGCCCCCTTCCGAACAGCACAAGGCGGCCCTCAAAGCCTTCGCCTCCGACATGGGACCGCGTCCAGCCTCAGGCGATGTCCGCTACAGCATCGAGCGTCGCCAGAACGACCAGCCCTACGAGCCGGGGAACTGCTTCTGGGCACCCATTCCGGTACAGGTCCGGAACCGGCGCTCGACCGTGACGGTCGTGGCGGGCGGCCGAACCATGAACATCACTGACTGGGCGCGACTCGTCTCGATGGGTACGCACACCATCAGGCGCTGGGCGGGCAATGGAAAGCTCGAAGCGTGGGCTCAGAAGCACCTGCCGCCCGTCGCTCCGCCGCTCAGGACGGCAGCCGCTCCCACGCCTGAACGGGGGCGGGCTTGAACGTGCTGATGGTGGGGTCTTCCCGGATGTACGCGCTGATTTCAGCAACGGCCACTGCGGTGGAGGCGCGGGTGACTTGGA